>RCUU01001621.1_pt1 | contig 10485 bp, 5 predicted proteins | sample 2166211 | NCBI WGS metagenome assembly RCUU01 (sample SAMN09932620, study PRJNA488358) | compost metagenome | feature: garden; material: soil; isolation source: compost soil in phenylacetic acid-enriched culture | place: Germany: Experimental Botanical Garden Goettingen | collected 2016-01-27
CTCAGAGAGCACTTCTTATCGAGGCTTCCAGAAAAATTGTGTTATTTGTGCTGTCATCCTGCGAATTGATTACCTCGTTTAGTCTTTGGTCGACTCCTGCATTCAAAGAGTCTAATCCCAGGAAGATAGGTAGTAACTTGGAGGCGAGGTCGGAGATGCTTTGCAAAAGCATTGAGCGCCTTATATTTTTAGAATCGTACGACCAAGAACTAAAAGGAAAAGTTGAGTCTGGCGGCAGTGAAATTAAAGCATGCCTTTTAATGAAGGAGGCGTTGAATGAATGGATTGCGAATAGGTGGAGTAATGCACGAGCGCTGCTAGGCCAGGCCCATCAGTTGGCTACATCTGAGCCGGAATTGGATGAGCTTTATAGGAGCTGGCAATCCATGGAAAAACATCATTCTGAAGCGGACGCTAAGCGCCTTAAATTGCATTTCTTAAATTCTCCGGTCGAATAGATTAAGACAAGGATCAGCGCTCGCCGATCCTTGTGGCAACCAATCTCCGTCGTGGTACGTCACGAAAAGATCAATGGTGTGTAACGTTCATCTACCTAGCCCCTTGAGAGAGCCCGCGGTGGGTCGGTTGTGAAGACCAATTCACTCATGCATTCGTAAACTCTCCGAATGACAGCTTTTGGCTATAGCTGACATTCTTGATCGATAATTTTCGGCCTGGTCTAGAAGGCCAGGCGTCCGCATCGCTCGGCCTACCAGACCGTTTCAGGGATTAGCCATCTCGGTTTATTGTGCGGAGACCCGAATCACACTCTTTCCCGAAGTGGGCGGCGCTACGCAGGTCCTGGAACGCCGGCTCGGCTTCCTCGAATGGATATACCCGGTCAATGACGGACTTGATCGCAATAGGACAAGCCTTCCTGTCTAGAGCCTGCAAACATGCTGTCCATATGCAGTCACGCACGTTGCGACCACTCATCGACCTTCCCACCTCACCGTGATAGCCTCGGATGTGCTTCGGGTGGGGCAAAGTGCTAGCATCCATGGATACCTGCTTTTCCATTATCGTCTGCTACTGCAGCTGACTCAGTATTGTAATCCTGCCGCGTCTGACTAGGAGTCAGGGCACGCATATTAGGGAATAGTGCTCGTGCAGCATTTATACGTGTGGATAGACGAAAGAGGCGAGAAGGGAGACAAACGACGTGACAACCTTTCAAGCCAACTGCAACGGATCATTCGGCGGCATCCGGAGTTAGGCTCCAGGCTGACCGCTGCGGACAAATCGATCGAAGAAAATTTTCTCGATCTCTTCTTTCCGGATGGTGTGCCGGTTCATTTTCAGGCCGCCAATCTGAGTCAGACCGATATTCCCGAGAGGCAGCTAGCGCTTTCGCTGCGCCACGATCAGGAGCGCTCTGCGTACTTTGGTCTTGCACCTGGGTGCACGCTAGCCGTTACCGGTCACTGCCCCATGGGGACGTCCAGCCCGGTGTTCTCCATCGACCGCGTTGTCGAAGTTGCGCACTGTGAACCGCGTTCGTTTGAGCGCTCCATGGAAGTCATGGTTTTTCAGCGCAACCCCAGGCTGAGCTCGGGGCCACGGACAAACAATATCCTTACGCTGGAGCTGGCTCGCAGCTTGCCACCGATCGCCATCGCTACGGGCAAGAAGCTCAAGGAGTGGAGCGAGTTTCTCGGCTGGAAGCGCAATCTGGTCAAGGAAAAAACCAAGGGATTGCGTTACCTGCGTAGGTCGCTCGCCGGCGATCGTATGGAATTCGATGTGCTTGCTCAGACCGAGGATGAACTCAAGTCTGCCCTGCGCCTGCTTCAGGGGCGCAACAGTAAAATTATGGCGTTCAACGTCGACATTTCCAGCGACCGCTGGCAGTTTCGTCTACCGGAAACGAAGCGTGACCGGGGTGTGCGACAGCAGGAACTGGGTGCAGTCGTGCGCGACAAATCAGCGAATGGCGTTCTGGCGGCCCCGCCGGAGGGCTGCCCTTGGCCGCAGGCATACTATTTCAAACTCACTATTGAGCTGGGCGAAGAGGAGCAGAATGCGCTCGGTCAGCAAGAAGGTCTGGAGCAGGCTCGGGCAAGCATCCTCGACAGCTTTGCTGTGGAAGGCTTCATCGCGCCCTCGGCAGTCGGCGACATGGCGCTTATTCGTCGACATGACATGCTGGTCAAGCGACTCCAGGAACAGAGCGGTTATGCGCCTTTCCTGACTTCCTACCTATTCGATATACGCCAGGCGAATCTACCCACCCAGTCGGTGGATCTGGACAGTGAGGGCTGGTTTTTCGACCGCCTGAACTCGCCTCAGAAAGAAGCTGTTCGCAAGATGTTGTCCGCACCGGATATCTGTCTGGTGCAGGGTCCGCCGGGTACCGGCAAGACCACGGTGATTGCTGAAGCAATCATGCAGATTACCCGCCGAGGGCAGAAGGTCCTGCTGGCCTCCCAGTCTCATACGGCGGTGGATAACGCGCTGGATCGTCTTGGCAATCATCCAGGTATGCGGGCAATCCGTCTGGCGCACAAGGCTGATCGCATGCAGGACGCCAAAGGATTTGGCAATGAGCAGTCCTTGCAGCGCTATTACGAGTCGCTGGCCGATCATACGCAGCGCAGTTACTTGGGGCCGTGGCAACAGACCGCAACGTTGCACGCCAATCTCAAGGCATGGCAGGAGCGCGCGTACTTTCTGCTAAAGGACATAGGCAGTGTCCGAGCGATTATTGCCGAGCATAAACTGCTGACCCCTCAGCTTGATGAAGTCGCCGAGGCTGCCAGTATCGAACTCCAGGCACAACACGAGCTTCATCGGCAAACTGTCTCACGCCGTGAGCAACTGGTCACGTTTCGGCGTTTCATTAATGATGACGTGGTTGAAACTCCGTGGGAGATGGATCTTGCAGGGCTGCCGCTTGAAGGCCTGAGCGCCGCTCTTTTCGGGCTTGCCAGTGGGCGAGTCTCATTGTATTTCAGCCCATCCGACTGGTCCGGGTGTGCCGATCGTCGCACCCTGATGCTGCATGGCTTGCTAGGGAGTTGGCGTCGCGTAGAAGTCGGGCTAGTGCGGATTGATCAGGATATTCAGCGACTCGGCGCCGCAGGCTCAGGAGTATTGCACGCGCCGGAAACAGCATTGCAGATCGCTCATCTCGATCAACGACTTGGCGAGTTGCAGAAACGCGTCGAGGAAGACGACGACGAGTCCCTGCTACAGGAATGGCGGGCTTTGCGCCGGGAGCGCAAGGCGCTCGCCGAGCAGGCGGGCGGGATCGATGCCCAGTGGTATCGGGAGATGTTCAAGAACGCGGACCAATGGCTTTCATCCGAACTGGGCTCGCAAGGCATGCTGGCTAACTTGAACGCTGTTCGTCAGAGCCTGGCGGTATCAGCTGAGCTGATACGTCGGGAGCTTGCAGCGCTGACGCAAGCGCTCGACCGGTTGCTCGCCGATTGCGAGCCAGTGCCGGTGTCCGAACTGCGCTGGCTGGAAGCCAAAGCGCGATGTCAGTCCCATGCAGCAGCCGCAGCGCCGCTCCACTCACGGTTGGTGCAACATGAAGAACAGGCCCGGTCCCATGTCCGAACCTACCCGGAGCGGGGTGAGCAGGAGCCAGCCGACGAGTCCTTGTTGACGATGTTGCATGAGCAAGTCGGTACTGTACTGCAAGCACTGGAAGCCAAGCGTAGAGAGCAGGACCATGATCGTGCCATCTGGAATACCTTGCTCGAAGACTGGGTCGCAGACTTGCGAGCACCCAAAGCGGCGTTAAGGGACTGGGACCACTTCAAGCATGATTTCGTCCCTCAATGCAATGTGGTGGCTGTCAGTTGCAACGAACGTGACAGCACTCTGAGCGACAATGGCCATACGTTTTTCGACTATGCAATCGTTGACGAGGTGAGTAAGGCGACGCCGCTGGAATTGCTCTTTCCGCTGATGAGTGCGCGCACGGCTATTCTCGTGGGAGACCATCGGCAGTTGCCGCCGCTGTTTCAGGAAGGGGTGGACGCTCAGACGTTCGCTGACGCCGTGCAGGAAAGCGAAGAGGAAGATGGCTCGCAGTCGGCGCTCAACCGACAGAACCTCAATCGTTTCGAGAAAATGGTGACTTCCTCACTGTTCAAGGAACACTTCGAGCGAGCGGATGATTCGCTGAAGGCAACCCTTGAGGTGCAGTTCCGGATGCACCCGCAGATCATGGCCCCGGTTAACTACTTTTACGAGAATCGCCTCAAATGCGGGCTCAAGGCTCCCTATGAGGACCGCAAACATGGACTGACACTCGTCGGTAATGCCGGAAAGCAGCTGCTGGGCAAGGATGATCACATACTGTGGGTCGATACAACTAAAGACCAGCAAGGGCGGCTGCATCACGAGGACAAGGATGCGCAAGGCCGGGCCGCGCGCACCAACAAGCTGGAAGCACAACTGATTGCCCAGACCCTCTGGCAGATAGACCAGGCCAGCGCGCAGGCCGGTTACTCGCCAGCGAAACAACGCGAGGTCGGCGTGGTTTCGTTTTACGCCGGGCAATGCCGGGTAATCCGCGAAGCCATACGTGCCATCGCGCCTGTCGGTGGCTTCAAGCATATTCAGGTAGATGTAAATACGGTGATCCGTTACCAGGGCAAGGAGAAGCCCATCATTCTCATCAGTCTGACCCGCCATGATGGCAAACCACCTGAGGCAAGAGAGCAGGTGCGCCGGCGAACCAGTACGGCAAACGTAGCGCGATACGAATTCATCAACGTTGCGATGTCTCGTGCCAAGGAGTTGCTGGTGGTATTCGGGGCCAAAAGCATGTTGGAGTCCTATTCGGTCGTTTTACCCAACATGGGCGACAGTGGGAGCAGTGAAGTCATGGTTTATCGAGAGATCTTCGACGACCTGAAACGACAGGGACGTCTGGTGGATGCCAGCGAACTCGAGCCTGTTTCCCAGCCCCGGAACAAACCTGGTGATGTTCGGCGTGTAAGCAAAGGAGAGCACCGATGAGACGCAACGTGATTGACGTGGCATTTCCGCTTTATCGGCTGTCTTCGGTGATTGTGCACGACACCCCGCGCCATCCCACCGTTCTGGAACGCATGCTGTTGCGTCTGTGCACGCGCTACCGAGAGGCACCGGTCATCGGTGCGATGCGGGTAGTGGATGTGTTCGAGCAGCAGTTGGGCTTAGTGGGTGCCATGGCACTGGTCGGCCCTTGCGCGGACAGCCTGATACGCTTGGGAGCGATCGAACGACCCGCGGGGCACTCGTCGATCATGCATGCGACTGTTGGTGAACTACAGCTGACTGAGAAAGGCCATGGGCTCTGGCAGGACAACAAAGTTCCGGCCAAGGAAAGGACCAACGACACCACACACTACCTTGATCCACTGACCGGGACAGTGCTTTCCGAGAGTCAGTCTCGCAAGTTTCTGAACAATCCCCAAGGCCTGGCTGTCGATTCGGCGGCACTGCGGCCTGGGGACAGTTCGCTTGCAGTCAGCACGTTCCTTGAGCGGGAGTCTCACGAGTGGAAGACGCCGAGTACGTTCATAACGTCAGTAAGAACTCAAGTGACTGGTGAACTCTGGCAAAAGTATCAAATCGAGATAACGATTGCGAATGACGGCACGGTGTTGTTGGCTGCCCCTAGCGCTCCTGATCTGCAGCAATGGTTGCAGCGCGCCTCCGATGAGTTGGTCTGGACGTTGCTGCTCGAACCGTTGCTTGATGCGCCTCAGGTACTGGATGAACTTCCTCCTCTCGGTTGCAGCCTGGCGTCAGCCAAGGAGATCAGCCCGTTGCTCGGGGCGTCGGATACAAACTTGCGCGATATCAGTGCAGAGCGGCCACTACTGTACCTCTGCCGTGGCGGGCCGACCTCGATCAGTGACGATGTACCGCGCATAGAGTTTCGAGCGAGTCAGCTGCTGGCGGATGATCCGTGCAATGCCCACCCTCTGCTCGCCCAGTTGGAAGACTCAGTCGACCTGACCGAAGGGCTTGTCGGTTTGGCCCTGTACGGTCCCGGCCGTCCGGTGACCGCCTGGTTTTCAGGGCCGGCTCAGGTGTTCTGGAACGGCTCCGGCCGTCAGGCCAATCTCAGGGTTGTGGCTGGAGAAGCCGACAGCGAGGCAGCTTGGGCGGATCTAAGGGCTCTCATCGAAGCCTCTGTGCCATGTGACACAGACTCCAGATGGGCAGCGTTGGCTTGTCTGTGGGCACCCGCCGATCAGGTGATCGCCAGTTGGGTGAGCCGGCACAGCGCCTTGGATATCGTTTCCTTACTGGAGGCGGGTGCTGATTTCAGCCGTGGCCTGAAGCGTTTCGCCCCAACTACGGCCCTAGCCGAATGGCACACGTGCCTGCTCGGCATACTGAAATCAACCGTGATTCCAAGGACGCAGAGCATCGCTGCCTCGTTCATCCTGCACGTCCTCCAGCTGAGTAAACGGTGCCTCAATACGCGCGCGACGGAGCTTGAGCCCTTGCTGCTGGCCAAGGCCGATTCGGTAGATGATCTCGAGACGCTGATTGCAATTCGGCGAGCGGTGGCGGCGAGCAGGGAGCTGCCTGTTGCTTTGATCGGAACGGAAATCCAGCGTCTTTGGTTAGGCCAAGCCCTCGAGGGTGAACCTACTGATTTGTGCGGGCCGCATGGATTGGTCCAGGGCTTCGAGGCGTTTCATCGCGCTTGTGCGGCGTTGCGTGAAAGCCCGGGATTCGATGCGTTGCTGATGGCAGATGGCGACCCGTTGCAACTGCGTCGGGTTGGCCCTCGTGCGTTGGACAATGTGCGTGCATGGCAGGCATCGACCAGTTCGCTGTTCAGTGGGGCCCGAACCAAGGCAGTTGAACATCCAGCCAAGCTTCAGCGCATGCTACTTTGCAGCGAGCAGTGGCAGGCCAGCGTCACGCGCCAGCTTGCACCCGCGGTGGATGCCGGGATGCGCCTGCTGGTCCTGGATACTAATGCGTTGCTTCTCGAGCCGCAATTGCTAGCTCTGATGCCTACTCGGGACACACCGGTGCTTACGCATACCGTGCTGCAGGAGCTCGACCGGCACAAGAGCGACACTCGCCCTGAGCGGGAGCAACGTGCACGCCAGGCCCAGTCTGCCAACCATGCCATTCTCAGGGCCAAAGATCGTATCCGCCACGAAGAAGCTGCGCCTGAGCTGCTCGCCGCTGAATCGAAGCGTGACGCTGATGACCTGATTTTGTCGGTAGCGCTGAAGCTGCGGTTGAGCGATACGCTGCTGGTCACCGGTGACATCAATCTACGTAACAAAGCGCATGCAGAAAATGTGCGGACGATGGCCCCGGCAGAGTATCTGCAAGACATCGGTGCTGTAGCGAAAGACTCAACGTCGTCTTCGGGGCGTAACGAAAACAAAAAACGCCCGCGCAATCGATGATTAATTTGCGCCTTGTGAGGCGCGAGCAAATATCAACATCAAGGGAGGGGTGAGTCTGTCTAGCGGTCGCCCGCCAACGCCGACCCGGGCATCTCGCCATATTGGCAATGAGTGCACGTCATGAATATCAGTATCGGCTCCGCGAACAGGAGCGCCGCCGGGAAATGCACCGCGCGCGGATTCGGGAAACCACACAACAGTATGTCGAGCGCTATCGCCGGGTACTTGAGGATGTTCGTGATCAGGGTCTAGCGGAGTATGTGCGTGCCGAATACCTCGAGCTTTCTGCGCAGTTGAGCCGGATCGAGGCAACTCTTGCCAGCGATCCTGGGGCGGCGCGTGACCTTTCGTTGGCAATTGGCAGACGGGTTCACGCTCTCCCCGCTGTAGCGCGAGGTGCTCGTCAACAGGTCGGTCGTGAAGAGTTGGCAAAGGCGCGTCAGGCGGTCGAGGCCGCAGCTCGTGCCCGTGATGATCTCGAACAGACCTGGCAGCGCTTTCTGCAGGGTTGGGACGATGCCTTGGCTCGTGACCTGTCGTTCGAGACGTTGGCTGCGATCCGGGCGACATTGATGGGGCCGGCCAGCCATACGACTACCACCCAGCTGCTAGAAGCATTGCAGGCAGCTAAACAAGGTGGCGAGCATCGCGCTACTACGGTTCGCCAGGCTCAGGCAAAGGCTGCTGACGCGCAGGCCGTGCAGTCTGTGCTCGAAGATTCCCGTGCTCATCTGGAAGAGGTGCGCGCAATCGCACCGCAAGTGGCTGCCGGATTGCAGGCACGGCTCGACAGTGCGCAGCTGTTGTCGCCTGATGCACAGATCGCATGTTTGAGCGAAGTGTCCCTGGCGCTGGACGAGGCTCTGGTGGACGAGACCGTTCGACGAGAGGTCGTGCGTGCCGTTTATGAGTCTTTGCAAAACGCAGGTTTTGTCACAGAAGCGCCGGTGCGGGTATGCGTGGATGGCGAGGACGAAGTCATCATTCGCAGTAGCCGGCCAGCGGGGGCCACTGCCGAGTTTCGTATCGAGCTCAGCGGCGGCTTTCACTATGAATTCGACAGATACCGGGGCGCTGCCTGCAGGAAGGATATAGATACCGTGCTGCCGCGCCTTGAGCAGATCTACGGGATCGAGCTATCCAACAAGCGCGTACATTGGGAAAACCCTGATGATCAGGACCAGACAGCCATTCCGCGCTCTAGTCTGAACCGGGAGGCGGGTAATGAGCAGTGAAAGCACGGTAGCCTGGCAAGGCGCATTCCGGCGCGAATGCGGGATACGTCGAGGGATCATCCTGCATGGCAATGTCGGTGATGTAGTTCCACATGCAGACGGTGGTATTCAATGGCAGACCGTTCAGGAGAGTGTGGTGGCACTGCTCAAGGCCCGCGGCTTCCGTCATGTGGTCGGCTATGAGCGCAGCGGGCGTATATGGGGGGTGGACGCTTCTACCTGGCGCGAGCTGCAAGCTGTCGGAATACGCACGGCAACCCCTCAAGCCTCAGGGGGAGGCCAGGCCTACGACATGGGTGAGCCAACCTCGCCCCCGCAGCGTGCGGTCGAGTGTCCGCCGGAGGATTTTTTTCACGTAGTGACGCATTGCATGCACCGCACGGGTAGCGAAAGCGTTGCCTTCGTGGTTGATTGGTCACAGTACTTGTTCGGCTCGGCCAACACATTGACCGATGCCGAGCGTGGCTACCTGGTGACGCTTGGCCGCGCGACCCGGGATGCACCGGTCTCGCTGTCTCAAACCGACATGGACCGACCCCAGAATCTGCTCGTAATGTTGTGCCAGGGGCTGACGGTACTACCGCCTTCGCTGTACCTGAACAACCCGCTGTTCAAGGAAATCAGCATTCCGGCACCGTCGCGTGAGCTGCGCGAACAGACCTTACGCGGCCTGTACACAATGTTGAGTGTGGTGCCGCCGCTCACCGAACATTCCCGTGAATTCACCGACCTGGTGGATGCCCTGGAGGGGCTGAGCCTTCGTGACATGCTGCAGTTGACGCGCTTGTCTCGGCAGGCACCGGGCATGACCGTGGCTGCGCTGCTCAATCTGTACCTGCATGGTCAGCGACATAGCCCTTGGGAGCAGTTGAACCAGAAGAAACTGTTGGGGGCGGTGGACACACTGCGTGCCAGGGTCAGAGGTCAGGAACGCTCCATCGATGCAGTGAACCGTGTCCTGATTCGTGCCTACACCGGGCTTTCCGGAGTTCAGCATTCTCTGCGACAACGAACGCCCAAGGGGGTGTTGTTCTTCGTCGGCCCGACAGGTGTGGGTAAGACCGAACTCGCCAGGGCACTGGCTCAGTTCCTGTTCGGCGATGATGAAGCCTGTCTGCGCTTTGATATGTCCGAATACAACCACGAGCATGCGGATCAACGCCTGGTGGGGGCACCTCCCGGCTACGTCGGATTCGAGCAGGGCGGTCAATTGACCAACGCGGTCAAGAAGCGACCGTTTTCTCTGTTGTTGTTCGATGAAATCGAGAAGGCCCATCCGCGCATACTCGACAAGTTTCTGCAGATTCTCGAAGACGGCCGATTGACCGATGGTAAAGGCGATACGGTATTGTTTTCCGAAACCATCATCGTGTTCACGTCCAACATCGGTGCCGCCACCATCGTGCCGAGCGATCCAGATGTTCACGGTGCGTTCAAACAGGCGGTACGCCACCACTTCTCGAATACGCTACAGCGCCCCGAACTTCTGGGACGTATCGGTGAAAGCAACATCATCCCGTTCAACTTTATTGCCGATGAAGCATTCATGATCGATATCGCCCGTCTGAAGCTGCAGCCTTTACGACATCGCTTGCTGGAAAAATGGGGCATTGCTGATTTGCGGTTCGACGATGAGACAAAGGCGTTGTCGGGGTTGATCAAGAAGGTGGATCCCCAGGCAGGCGGCCGCGGTGTACTCAACGCACTGATCGAATACTTGTTCGATCCACTGGCGGACTTTCTCTTTCGCGATGTAGGCTCGCGTGATCGGGCAGCGGGCCAGGCGGTACGAGTGGAGCAGATCGGAAGCGGCGTGGCGTTCGCTTTTGATCTGGTGCCTGCATGAGCTGGTTGAATCTCGC
>RCUU01001624.1_pt1 | contig 10471 bp, 9 predicted proteins | sample 2166211 | NCBI WGS metagenome assembly RCUU01 (sample SAMN09932620, study PRJNA488358) | compost metagenome | feature: garden; material: soil; isolation source: compost soil in phenylacetic acid-enriched culture | place: Germany: Experimental Botanical Garden Goettingen | collected 2016-01-27
GATGAACTCTGCTTCTTAAGAGCACTCACCAATGCTAGAGCTTGCTCCTCCCCGCGTTCTTGTGCAAGAGAGGCTAGCAATGTGTATCCTGTACCTGAGGTTTCTGGGTCCGGAATTTCAATTTTCCCCTTGAGCTCGGGACGTAATAAGTCTTCGTAGCGTTCCGGAAGAGGTAAAGCTACAAGCTGAGGATCTTGATTCCAGACCTGCTCATTTACACCAATAGCCAATGCACCCATGTATATACCTGTCCAATAGCCCATTTTATCTTTATAAATGTCAGGGATCTCATCAGCAACATGTGATGAATAGCGAATTAATTTCCCTTTGTTCTTAAGCTGCTCATGAAGATCAGCAGGCCCACCGAGAACAACATCAATGCCAGTCTTATTGATCGTCATCAAATGGTAGCTTGCCTCACCGCCAGACATACGAATAAGTTCATAAGACTGTCCCGTCTTCTTCTTATATTTCTCCAACAGAATACGCGCTTCATCCTCTTGAAAAATTACATATACTTTGAGAGGCTGATTGCTTTTCTGTCCAGGAAAGAAATATATTAGAAGAAGTATCGTTGCCGCCGCAACCAATGACATGATAATTACCTTTGTTCTCAATTAGAACGTCTCCTCCCGTTAAACTAGCCTATAGCCGCCGTTCTATATAAAATAAGATACGCCAAAAAAGGAAAACGACTGTTTTCCTTTTTTGGAACATCTACTTCAGTTTACGAACTAACCTTTTTAATAATATGAATTTTGTCTATTGCCGCACTCATCCGGACTTGACCATCGAAAGTCTTTTGACCAATATCATAAGCATCGACAATCCATTCTTTACCCCATTGATCTGCAAGGAAATATCTTTCCTTTTCTCCTAGAAACATCGAGGATTGGACTTCTCCCATGATGTTAAATCCACTAATGTCCGGATGATTTAGTCGCAATGATTCGGGGCGAACACTCAGAAGAACTTCCTCCCCCTCTGTCAGCTTCTCATCTGTAGTAACAGTAACGTTATCCCCTCCAAAACCGTAGCTAACTGTTGCCGTACCCTCTTTACTTTGCATGACTACCGCCTCAATAAAATTGGTAGTACCAATAAAGTCAGCTACATATTGTGTACGTGGTTTATAGTATATTTCATGCGGTGTACCATACTGATCAATAGCTCCTTTATTAAAAACCACAATCTGATCTGACATCGACAAAGCTTCCAATTGATCATGCGTTACATAAATTACGGTTAGTCCAAGTTCCTGTTGAATTGTTCGCAGTTCAACGCGTACCTCTTCACGTAATTTAGCATCTAGATTACTTAGTGGCTCATCCAGCAGAATAATCGGCGAATTCATCACTAAGGCCCGGGCCATCGCTACACGTTGCTGTTGTCCACCAGACATTTCATGGGGATATCGCTCTTCAAGTCCGGATAATTTGACCTGGGCCATAACAGCCATTACCCGCTCCTGTACTTCTGCTTCAGGTCTTTTCTTAATATCTAGTCCATAAGCAATATTATCAAATACCGTCATATGCGGGAACAAGGCATATTCCTGGAACACCATTGGAGTGCCCCTTTTATATGGCGGTAATTCATTAACCAAATTCCCGTCAATCCACACCTCACCATCATCGATGGTATAGAAACCTGCGATAGAACGTAATAAAGTCGTCTTCCCACAACCGCTCGGACCAAGGAAAGTGATGAACTTCCCCCGTTCAATCTTTAAGTTAATATTTTTCAAGACATGATTATTGCCGAATACTTTATTCACATTTTTCAAATCTAGTAGTATGTTGGATTCCATCGTGCCCACTCCCTTCAAAATCATTAGAAATCAAATATTTTCACTTTGGAACGGAAGATCAACTTGATCACTCCCAGTGTACCAAGCGTTGCACCCATCAAGCCCACGGCCACAGCGGCTGCCCAATAGTAGGTTCCCGTTTCGGCATAGTTAAAGATAGATACTGCTGCAACAACCCATTTCGGGGTAATTAAGAAGATTATCGTACTCAAAGTGTTCATATTTTTCATAAACGCATAGACAAAGTTCGCTACGACGGTTTTTTGCAACATAGGAAATACAATCGTTGTTAGCGTCTTACGGCTACTCGCACCCAGATTGGTGGCTGCTTCTTCGATAGATTTATCCACTTGTTTAAAAGACGCGGTCAAGCCGCGATAGCCTACAGGCATCTGTTTAAGCAACATCGCAATGACAATCAATGCTGCAGATCCCTGCAAAACAATCGGACCTTTACTAAACGCAACAATTAGTGCAAGACCAACGAATGTTCCTGGAAGCGCAATGGGAAGAACCGCACTGAAATCCAGTATTCTTTTACCTGGAAAAGGTTTACGAACTACTATATAAGCGAGCACTAATGCAAGAGCCACCGCCAGCAATGCACTAATTAACGATAACACTAAGCTGTTCAAAACGGCTGGACTAGATGTACTAAAGACGACTTTCATAATATGATCCAGTGTGAACGTATTATCTCGACCAAAGTTTTTCGTAAAGGCGAAAAGAATGGTGATCGCAAACATCGAAATAATGAACAATGAGATTAAACTGTTAAAAGAGAAAAGTAATGCATCTGTCCTCTTAGATGTAGTGATCCGTTTCAAACCAGATACCGGCTTACCAGTTATCGTTGAGTAGGAGCCTTTAGATAAAATTTTATTCTGAACCCAGAATACAAACAGTGCAGGAATCACTAAGATAATCCCCATGACCGAAGCTAGTCCGGCCTCGTTATTAATGATCTCTCCGTAAATTTCAACAGCTAAAAGTGAATAGTTACCACCAATTAGCTTTGGATTCCCGAAGTCAGCGAAGCAGTTAATTGCTACCAGCAAGAATGCGTTAATAACACCTGGAAGTGCAAGTTTCAGCGTAATCGTCCTGAATAATTTAAATCCTCTAGCTCCAAGATTCTGTGCTGCTATCTCCAGATTCGGTGATATAGCGCGGAGCACACCCGTTATAGTCATGTAGGCAAGTGGAAAATAGGATATAGTCTGAACAATCCACAACCCCGGTAATCCATACAAATCAAGCTCAAAATTAAAGTTGGTATTTAACCATTGTGAGATCATTCCCCCACGTCCAAAAAGCAATAGGAATGCCAAACCGCTCATAACCGAAGGAGCTAATAATGGAATAAAGGCTATAAATCGAAAGAACTTCTTTCCTCTGATGTTACTGTAGTGAATCGCATACGCGTATATAAATCCAAACACGGTTGCTGTAAAAGCGGATAATGATGAGCTGACTACTGTATTTAATAGAGCTTTTCCATAACGGGCTTTACTAAAAAATGTTGCCCAATTATCAAATCCAGATGTAAACACAACGACTACTAGCGGATAAATAACAAATAGTATGAGAAATGCAAAGCTAGTCAGTACAAGTACGAGTGATGATGGATCTTTAAAGAGCCTGTTGATCGACTCCCCAATACCTTTTTTTTCTTTCATAGGGGGCGAGTCCCACCTTTCTGACATCCAATTTGAGGGGCATTACAGTCACCCTATATGGTGCAACCATGCAATACCCCTATTGGCTCTTTTATTTCAAATCTTTTAATGCATTTTGCAACTCTTTACGCTGCGATGCTGCTTTTAACAAATCATAAGCATCGTTGTATTTCGTTGTTTTAATATCAATGCCACCTTTAGGAATCGGTACTGATGCTTTAACGGATACTGCGTAGGCAGATTGCGTATACAACTCACCCGGTTCATTCGTAAGCATATAATCCATAAGCTTCTTCGCAGCCTCTGTGTTAGGTCCGCCCTTAACAATGGATAAGGCTCCAACTTCATAACCTGCTGCTTCTGGAACAACACTAACAATTGGGTTACCTTGATATTTAATCTTCAACTGATCTCCTAGGAAGGTCACACCAATTGTATACTCCCCTTTAGCAGCTTTCTGAATGGGCTCAATGCCTGACTTAGGTCTTTCCTTAAGGTTAGGCAGCAACTGTTTGATATAGTTCAACATCTCATCATCACCCCATACTTGGGCTAGAGAGGCTACTGCTGTATAAGCGGTACCCGATGTTGCTGGATCGGACATACCGATTTCACCCTTGAATTTAGGATCGAGTAAATCCTTAAAAGATTCAGGGTATGGATCACTACCATACTTCTCTTTCCAACGTTCCTCATTAATGCCTATAGCGATTGGATTTAGATAAAATCCTGTCCAGAAGCCTTCTTTGTCTTTCATATTGTCAGCAATGTCAGAAGCGTTCGGAGAAGCATAAGATTCCAATGAACCTGCCTCTTTCAGTACTTGGTGCGAATCCGCTGGACCACCCATCAGAAAGTCGGCTTGTGGATTCGACATTTCATTCTGTACACGGGAGACCGCTTCTCCACTTGGCAAACGTAGGATGTCATAGTCAATTCCGGTTTCAGCTTTGAATTTATCCAGAATTTTACGAGCCTCTTCCTCTTGAAAAATGGAATATACGGTAATTTTTTTGATTTCTTTACCGCCAAATACTCCTGATTTATACATGAAGAACCCCACTACCAACACAACTACTATGACTGACAATAAAATGACTGACTTACTGTTTTTTTTCTTTCTCGCCATAGACTAAACCATCCCTTCAAGATCAGTATGAGGCATTATTTAGTTTGAAATAGACTCTTTGATTGGTCTCATCCAGAAGGTCATAGACCACGAAGTAAGCGCCGTTATAGCGATCCACATGGATCCAGTGCTTTTTCACTCGATAATCATTCGTGAGCTGAATGACAAAGTGAGCATCGGGTGTACGTTGCAAGTCATCAAAATGGCTGAAATCGATAATACGCTCTGCTGCACGAATCTGCGTTATCAACGCCTTCCTCTCAACCTGAGTAAGAGCCGTAAGTACTCCCTGCTGTAGTGTGAACACATCATTAATCTTGTTTTCCACAGCAGATCCAATACTCGATGTTGTTAACATCTTATCGATGAGTGTACTTTGCAGCTTGCGGATAGTAGCACTTACATTAAGCGAATTAACTGACTCCGCACCGAAGTGAAACGCATTCGTTTCCACTTGAAAAGGAATATCTTCTTGATCCAGATAGGCCATCGTTCCCGTCAACAGAAGTCTTGGAACCAATTGTTGTGAACGCTGCATTCCTGATGATAACAACCCAGAAAAAGTAGATCTCAATTTCAGCAATTCCTTCGGATCCTCAATGGATATCGTCCCCAGGCCTGGATACGTAATATCCACGCGCATCGGAACGCCTGCAATCCGGTCAAGCTGATCCTCCTGTCGAGGTACAACATGCACTTCATCAAGAGGTATTCGAAAAGTGTAAGCGCACATGCCGATTAGCAGACTGCCTATGATGACTTGTAACAAGATGAGGCGAAACCATGAAAGCCCTTTCTTATCCTCTGGCACTTACTTTAACCTCCTCATATATCAGAAAAATTTTAAATTTGTATCAGTTTTGTAACAGCGCTTACATTTGTTGTGTTAAGGGGAATCTCAGCTGAATCTCTGTCCCCTTCTTCTCCGAGCTAGTAATGACGATACTCCCTCCTTGAAGTTCCATAAACTGTTTACATAGAGGTAATCCTAACCCATGTGATTCGTTTGAAATAATACGATCCTGTTTCTCCGCAGAGGGAAGAAATAATATACTTTGCAATTGTTGTGATATCCCTCTCCCGTTATCTATGATACGAACCAGCCCAAAGCCCTCATGCTCCGTTAACTCGATATAGAGATTTGTGCATTCACTATGCTTAATAGCGTTATCAATCACGTTAAATAGAACTTGCTGAGTTCTCTTCGGATCTAAATTCACTTCACAAGATGAGACCTTTAGCGTGGTAACAATCGCGGATTTTTGAAGGGTCGGCTCTAAGATACGTAGACTATCCATAATGACAGCCCCTAAATCAGTACACTCCAGCTTGATACGCCAAGCCTCATCACCAATCAGTGAGGTCTGTAGCAAATCCTCAACCATATTTAACAACCGAGTACTCTCTTTGCGAATATAGGTATTACACTCCTGTATATCATCCTTCTTATTCATTCTCTCAATTAAATCTGAAAACCCGATAATCGAAGTTAGTGGTGTTTTTAATTCATGAGTTATGTTGTCGTAGAAAGCTTTCTGCTTTCCCTGTTCATACTTTAACATTTTGATATGGTGTTGCAGCGCATCCGACATATGATTGAAATCCTTAGCTAATTCGCCTACCTCATCCTGACTACTCGCCTGTATCTTTCTGCTGAAATCACCAATTGATACAAGCTTAAGCGCCTGCTGCAAGGCATGTAGAGGCCTCACCAACAAAGATGAGAACGAATAGCTGACCATAAGCGAAAAAATCAAACATCCTATAGCTGCTGCGATGAACCATGTGCGCATCTGGTTTAATGTCTGTATATTCTCATCGAGGTCCAATAAATATCGAAATCCACCCACAATTTCTCCCTCATACCAGAAGGGAACGGAGTAGATTAGATATTGTGTACCTTCACCTGCAGTTATTACCGTGGCTGCATTTCCAGTAAGCGCTTTCTGAATATCGTTACGTTTAAGTAAGTTTTCTTTATCACTGCTGCTCCCAACAATCGTCTCATCTAGTGCGAATAGTTGTACTTGAAAATTGCTGTTTGATGCCAAATGCGACGCAATAAAGGGGGCGTACTTACCTGAAAATAATTGATCTATATTAATTTTCTGATCACTGACAATCTTCAATGCCTCAATACGATGCAAGCCAAAATACTGACTTAACGTCTGAGTATCCCGTTTAATCATACTTTGGTTAAGTGTATAATTAACGATAAAAAACATCGCTGTGAGCAGCATAACAATCGTAACGGCATGCTGAATAAACATTTTATTTCGCAGCCCCATCTTCTATACCTCCAGCTTATAGCCTGTCCCATGGATAGTGGCGATCAGGTGCTCGTTGGGTTTCATTTTCTCCCGAAGACGGTTTACCATCATGTCCACGGATCTTGTATGCCCATAATAATCATAACCCCAGACCTGATCAAGCAAGTCTTCACGCGTGAAAACCTTCTTAGGATGAGCACATAAAAGCCACATGAAATCAAACTCTTTACTAGTTGTCTTAAGCCATTGTTCCCCTATCTTACATGTACGTCCATTCTTGTCAATTTCAATAGGTCCAATCTTGATTACTTCAGGAGGCGCTACCATCTTCATTCGTCTCATAACTGCCTTAATGCGTTCGATAAGTTCCCTTGTCTCAAAAGGTTTCGTTAGATAATCATCTGCTCCCAACTGAAATCCAAGGATTTTATCATTCATTTCATTCTTAGCGGTGAGCACGATTACCGGAACTGACTTATACTGTTGTTGAAGCATTTGAAGAAGCTCGAACCCGGAACGGTCAGGTAACATAAGATCTAACAGTATTAAATCAGCAGACCATGTTCCAAGTTCATCCCACGCCTTAGTCACCGTTCCTACAGCTTTCGTCTGATACCCTTCCACCTCTAAGCTCAATTTTAGCAGCATCTGAATGCTGGGATCGTCTTCAATAATTAAAATATTCATATGTAGCCCTCTTTTCCTTAGATGCCATTTATACTGAACTATTATATTTCTTAGTTATCCTATTATAATAGCGGAAACCAATCAACAATCAATATGAAAACGCTTTCCAAAAATCTACAATTAAATTCAATTCAAATAATTAGCTATAAACTTACAATTTCTATCTATTTTGTACAGCAAGAAAAAACGAATAAAAACCCTCTATAAAAATGAGAGGGTTAATGTTGTATACATTCATAATCTCGTTCCACCTTACAAATTCTCTCTTTATAATAAGTTACAGTAATCTCACACCCTCTCTGGTTATCTCCTGCTTTCGCTCAGACGTAAAAACCACTGCATAGTAAGGAGGCTATGGCGTTTTATTGATTGTGCTCATGTTTTTCATCACCCGTTCTCTCCATAAATTCATCCTTCGTCAATCCAAACAATATCAAGTCATAATATCGTCCATTCGTGTAGATCACTTTCCGCCGCACGCCCTCTTGAACACAGCCGACTTTTTTTAACATCGCAATAGAACCTTCATTCCCTTCAAGCGCACATTCATTAAATTTATGTAGTCGTCGCTCGTAAAAAGCATACTTTAGTAGGATGGTTATAGCTCTCGTTCCATATCCTTTCCCTCTATGGTCTTTATCCACTTGCACGCCTATACTGAACGTTCCATTTTTCTCGTCTATGCTATTCAGATTTACGCCTCCAACATTTTCACCATGCAAATCTTCGATCGTAAACATTAATCTATTGGATGAGAACTCAGCGTAAGTCTCCGCAAATTTTTTGGCTTCTGTAACGGTAGGAGGCAGTTCAACAGCACACTGTAAAAGCCGCCGCGCTGGAGTATCGAAACGATTAATATAATAACCTTCCCAATCTCCTTCCTGGATTGCCCGCAATCTAATTTTCTCGTCTTTCCAGTAATAATGACTATAATCTATCTCTCTCATATTCTAGCCTCCAACTAAGAGTGGTAATGTTTATTTTAAATAAACATTACTTTATAACAGTGTAGTAAGATATAACCATTAAACGTAGCGATGAAAAAATACATTGTAAAAGAGGTTTGCTTATGAGCGATTACCAACTGATCAACGACTACAAACATATCCAAAAATATAAAGAAAGCTTTAATGCATTAGCTAATTCGATTTTTGGGATTGATTTTACGCTTTGGTATGAACAAGGGGGCTGGAATGACAAATATATTTGCTATTCCTATATCGATGGAGATCAAGTAATCGCCAATGCTTCCATAAACAAAATGACAATTATTGTAAATCAAACAAAGGTTCACGCCATTCAAATTGGCACCGTAATGACACATCCTGATTATCGTAAACAAGGATTATCCAGAAAATTAATTGAGCATATTATCGCTACGTACGAACATGAATGTGACTTCATCTACTTATTTGCAAATGACAGCGCTTTGGACTTTTATCCTAAATTCGGATTTGAACGCATGCAAGAAAGCAGTTTTTCGATGGACGTTGCTCATCTTAATAATCGACCCGCTGAAACCTACTCATTGCGGCCTTTATCTATGAGTAACTCTGCCGATTTTACCCTGTTAACAAAATTCGCGGAAGAAAGAACACCGGTATCCTCTGTACTCAGCGTTATAAATAATGAACATCAGCTGCTGTTTTATTTTATCCTTCCTTTCCATGATTCCTTTTATTATATTGAAGAAGCTGACGTTGTAGTGATCTTTAAACAGGAGGATCATCAGCTTCATATTTTCGATATTATTAGCACTACAAGTATGGATATCGAAGCGATACTGAATAGCATTATTGCTCCTGATACTGAGGTTATCCGTTTTTATTTCACACCAGATTATGCAATAGATCACATGGAGGTAGAATTAATTCCCCAGAGTGAGGATACGTTATTTGTGCGTCCACTGTTAAAAGAACTACCTAAACATTTCATGTTTCCTATTACCTCACATGCCTAGACAGAATGAAGAAGGCTGCCATCCGGCAGCCTTTTTTTTATTTGCTCTTTCATTCCTTGATAGCTTCATTTCATGCCAGATTTATTCATTAGACAAGTGGAGCTTGAATCAATGTTGCGAAATTGAATCGATGGACATGACCATCATTTAATGTAGTTTGGCCAGATACAAAATGTACGTGCTTGCCATTTCCTACTGAAATAGCCGGGCCTGTTCTTATCTTTTTAAGATTATGAAAATGGTTAACGAAATCAGTTCTACTAAGATCAATTTCATGAATATGACTATTACCTACTCTAATCGCCTGCCCAGTAACACCTGCAAAGCGATGGTTATGTCGATCTGCACCTTCTTCAGCCAATTTCGTACTACCTTCAAATTCATGTACATGTCTCTGCGCATATTGAGAATATAATGTTTTCTTCTGTAGAGTAGCTTTTTTCTTTACCATCTGTTGTGAACCTCCCTAAAAACATGGACTTCACAACATTCTATTAAGAAAACACATTTTAAGTTCTAGGCAAGTGTCTAAGTATCCATTATGATTTGTTCGCTAATCCATTGCAGGAATATACATGCTCTGTATCTCTTGTACTCCAGGAACAAATCCTAGATTTAGATAAACAGACTCCGCGTCATTACCTTCCATAACATATAATCTTAGGAGAGGATACTTATCTTTAAGGAGATGAAGTCCTCTTTTCAACATCAGTGTCGCTACCCCTTTACCTCTATAAGCGGGCATTACACTAATACTGTAAACTGCTGCGTAATCGTCTTGTAAACCCAAGAGACAATTCCCAATTAACTGACCCGATTTCTTATCATACACAAGCGTTGACGCCGTAAGTAAATCTTCATTAGTATAATTTGGCTCTTCACTTGGTACGAAATCTTCATAAGAGAATTTCTTTCTCCTAGTCGCTTCAAGAC
>RCUU01001625.1_pt1 | contig 10470 bp, 7 predicted proteins | sample 2166211 | NCBI WGS metagenome assembly RCUU01 (sample SAMN09932620, study PRJNA488358) | compost metagenome | feature: garden; material: soil; isolation source: compost soil in phenylacetic acid-enriched culture | place: Germany: Experimental Botanical Garden Goettingen | collected 2016-01-27
GACCTTCTCGGTGGACATCTTGTCCGGCACCACCAGCACCACCCGGTAGCCCTTGGCCCGGCCGACCAGCGCCAGGCCCAGGCCGGTATTGCCGGCGGTGGCCTCGACGATGGTGCCACCGGGTCGCAGGCGGCCATCGCGCTCGGCGGCATCGATCATCGCAAGGCCGATGCGGTCCTTGATCGAGCCGCCGGGGTTCTGTGATTCGAGCTTGAGAAACAGCGTGCACGGGCCGGTATCGAAGCGGCTGACACGCACCAGCGGCGTGTTGCCGATCAGTTCGAGCACGGCGGGGCGGGAGTCGTTTGGCATGTCGTCACCTCGCTGCGAAAGGCGCATTGGATGGACAGCAACCTGGAGCGCGGCGCCACCAGGTGCAAACATTACCTCGCTTGGACCTTAGGCCGGGATCGCAACGGCCGCAACTGCGTGCGGCCAAGCGGTAAGCATTACCTTGAGTAAAAAGTCATTCGAATTTTGAATCGTGGTACTCAGCTATCCAAAAACTTGAGTAGAGCGACATTGAAAAACATCCAGGCAAGGCCGATACCCAATAGTCTATGCGCGCTGACGCAGCCTGGCGGCAGCTGCCGCCAGGCTGCGTCAGCTTTTACCGTCGAGATGGCTACGGCAACGCATACACCCTGAACAGTTTTTTCATCGTTTCATTGATACCGCCCAGGTAGGTGTCGTAACCCTGCTCGACGGCCCCGGAACGATAGGCTTCGCTCAGGGCCGTATCGACCAGCAGGCGGAAGTCTTCGTCGCCGCGTTCGAGGATCATGGCCACTGGGGTGTATTCGAAGATGCGGTCCAGGACCATCAGGTTCTTGTCGGCGTCGCCCTTGGTCACTTCATTGCGCAGCAGCATGCGCTCGGAGAAGAAGGCGTCGACCTTGCCCTCGGTCACCAGTTGGGCACCTTCTTCGTTGCTGGCCACGGTCACCAGCGAGGCGACCACGCCCAGCATGCGCATGCGCTCGCGAATCCAGTCTTCGGTGACACCGCCCTCGATGGTGGCGTAGGTGTGGTTGGCCAGGCCGCGATTGATGGTGGCCCGCCAGGTCGGGCCGCTGTGGGCTTGCTTGCCGTTGAGCACGTTGAGCAGCGGCTCGTCGGCGTCCTTGCGCACCAGCACCGAGAGGCCGGCGGTGTATACCGGTATCGAGTAGCTGATCATCTTGCGCCGCTCCAGGGTCGGCGGAGTCGGTGTGCAGAGTATGTCGACCTTGCCGGTGCTCACGGCGCTGGTTTCTTCGGCGACTTTCACCGGCAGGTAGCGCACCTGCAGATCGGGCAGGTTCAGGTCAGCCTTGAGCTTGTCGGCGACCTTCAGGCACAGGTCGATGGCATAGCCGCTGGCCTTGTCGCCTTCCTGGGCACTGAACGGCGCCAGGTCTGGCAGGTAGCCCAGGGTGAAGGTGTTGCTGCTGCGCACCCGTTCCAGGGTGTTGGCGCTGGCCACCAGCGGCAGCGCGGTGAGCGCCAGTGCAAGCAGCAAGCGGCTGGTCGTGCTAAATGGTACGTTCATGTGCGGTTTCCCCGTATACAGATGTCTGTGCAGTCCTGGTTGCCATGCCTAAACATTGCCGGCCCTGGCCTGGGTAGCGGTTGGTGCGTCGACGAAACGCTTGGCGAGGAAGCCATAGAGCAGGTAGCCGAAGGCCAGCACCAGGGTGCCACCCAGTACCGCATCCTTGCCGCAGGCATACAGGGCGTACAGCGAGTAGGCCACCGCGACGATCAACACCACCACGTTGCGCGAGTACACCGCGGGGGTGACCCCCGCCTTGTGCATGATCACCAGCAGGCCGGTCAGCGCGGTGATGTAGGGGATCAGGTTGGTCACCGCCGCCAGGCTCACCAGCTTGCTGAACTGCGCGGCGGCATCGGGCGAGATGGTCGACAGGGCCATGAGGGTCTGCAGCACGCCGCAGACGATCATGCCAATGACCGGCGCGCTCATGCCGTTGACCTTGCTGAAAAACCGGAAGAACAGGCCTTGGTCAGCCGTCATCTTGGCGGTTTGCGCCAGGGTGAATTGCCAGCCCAGCAATGAGCCGATACAGGCCATGACGGCCAGGGCCATGACGATCTGACCCACCAGCGGGTTGAATATCTTGGCGTAGACCAGGGCGAAAGGTGCGGAGGAGTTGGCCAGTTCCGTGTTGGGAATGATGCCCTGGATGACCGTGGTCGAGAGGATATAGACCACGGCGGCGCCCAAGGTGCCGAACAGGCAGGCCAGTGGCACGTTGCGTTTGGGATTTTCTACCGCATCGGATGCCTGGGCGGCCGATTCCATGCCCAGGAAGGCCCACAGGGTCAAGGGAATGGCCTTGCCGACGGCTTCGGAGATCGCCAGGTTGTTGGGGTTCCAGGCGGCGACCAGCACGTCGGGCTTGAACCAGAACCAGCCGATGATGCTCAGGCCCGCGACCGGAATGATCACACCCCACACGGTAACGGCGCCGATCTTGCCGGTGATGCCGGGGCCGCCGAAGTTGGCGATGATGGTGATCCAGATCAGCGCAATGGTGCCGATGCACAGCGGGATGGCCCCCGAGCCCAGCCAGGGCACGAAGGCCGTCATGTAGCCCACCGCCGAAATCGCCACGGCGACGTTGGCAATGGCCAGCGACAGGAAGTACAGGTACGAGCAGAGGAAGAACCCCGACTTCGCGTGGGCTTCTTCGGTGTAGGCGGACAAACCGCCGGAGCGCGGGCAGAACACCCCGCACTGGGCGAAACAGTAGGCAATGGCCATCGAACCGATCGCCGTGAAAATCCATGACAACAGCGAAACAGCACCCAGTTGGGCCATGTTGGTGGGCAACATGATGATGCCTGAACCCATCATGTTGACCGTGACCAGCGTCGTGAGCCCCATCAGGCTCATTTTCTTGCTTGAATCAGACATCGCGTACTCCTTGCCCTGTTCAAAGTGATGACCCCGTGCCTGGCGCGGTACTGCCAATCGCCAGGCAGGGGGCAAGCCTTACTGCTTGACCACATAGACCTTGTAGGTTGGCCGCCCCTGGCTATCGCGCTCGATCTCGACGCCGTGGTTGTCGTGCTCGAAACCGGGGAAGCGGCCGTCAAAGGCTTCCATGGCCATCAGGTAATCGACGATGGCCTTCTTGTCGGCACCGGCTTTTTCGCCGGGCATCATCAACGGGATGCCGGGTGGGTAGGGGACGATCTGCACGGCCACCGTGCGATCGAGCATGTCGCGCACGGCGATCTGCTCGATTTCGCCCTTGACCAGCTTGGCGTAGGTGGTGCGCGGCGAGGCGACCGGGTCAGGCAGCAGGGTGTAGGCCGCATCCATGTTGTGCAGCATTTGCGTGGCCAGCATGTCCTCGTGCATTTCCGCCGCCAGGTCCTTGAGGCCCATGGCGCTGTAGCGGTCGCCATGGCTGTCGACCAGGTCGGGCAGCACTTGCTCCAGGGGCGCGTTGTTGTCGTAGTGCTTCTTGAACTCCATCAGGCCGGCCACCAGCGAGCCCCATTTGCCCTTGGTCACGCCCAGGCTGAACAGCAGCAGGATCGAGTAGGGTTCGGTCTTTTCCACGACGATGCCGCGGCTTGAGAGGAACGACGACACCAACGGCGCCGGGATGCCGCTGTTTTCCATCGCGCCTTCCAGGGTTTGCCCCGGAGTCAGCACCGTGACCTTGATCGGGTCGAGCATGCAGTAGTCGCCACCCAGGTCGCCGAAGCCGTGCCAACTGGCCTTTGGCCTGAGCACCCAGGCATCGCCGTGGCGTAGCACCTGCGGGTCGAGTTCGGCAAAGGGCACGCCGTTGACTTCGTCCGGTTGCCAGACGCCGAACCACCAGTCCTTGGCATTGCGTTGCTGCATTTCGTGGCTCAGGCGCGCCATGGCCTGGCGGAAGGCAATCGCCTCGCCGATGCACTCATCGGTGAGGTAGCCACCGGCGTCGTTCATCATTTTCGCCGAGACATCGATCGAGGCGATGATGCTGTACTGCGGCGAGGTCGAGGTGTGCATCATGAAGGCTTCGTTGAACAACGCAGGCTTGACGGGCACCTTGCCCGAGCGAATGTGGATCATCGAGGCCTGGGACAGCGCCGCCAGCAACTTGTGGGTGGAGTGGGTGACGGTCACGGTGGCGTCGTCGGCATGCCGCTCGCCGCGGTGCATGCCATAGCGGCCCTCGTACAACGGGTTGAAGCGGGCATAGGCGTACCAGGCTTCGTCGTAGTGAATGCGGTCGACGCTCTGACTCAGTTCGCGGGTGGTGGTCTGCACGTTGTAGCACAGGCCGTCGTAGGTGGAGTTGGTCAGCACCGCCAGCACCGGTTTGGCCGTCTTGTCGGTCGCCAGCGGGCTTTCGGCCAGCTTTTGCGCGACGGCGGCCGGGGTCAGTTCACTGCGCGGCACCGGGCCGATCAAGCCCCGGGCATTGCGCCGCGGGCGCAGGTACAGTGGCACCGCGCCCGACATGTTCAAGGCGTAATTGAGGGACTTGTGGCAGTTGCGGTCGACCAGCACGGCATCGCCATCGGTCACCGCCGAGTGCAGGACAATCTCGTTACTGGCCGAGCTGCCGCCCACCGAGAAGAAGGTAAAGTCGGCGCCGAAGACCCGTGCGGCGTATTTTTCCGCGGCATCCACGGGGCCCGAGTGGTCGTTCAGCGAGCCCAGTTCACCGACCGACACGCTCAGGTCCGAGCGCAGCATCTGCTCGCCGTAGAAGTCGAGGAAGCTGCGCCCCACCGCGGTCTTCATGAACGCCGTGCCGCCGGTGTGGCCGGGGGTGTGCCAGGAGTATTCGTGGGTGCCGGCGAAGTTCACCAGGGCGCCGAAGAATGGCGGCAGGATGCTGTCCATGTAGCGACGGGCCGCCGCTTCGATGCGCCCGGCAATGAACTCGGGGCTGTCTTCGGGCTGCCAGATGAAGCCGTCGATATTCTCGACAAAGGACAGTGGCACCTGGCCCTGATGGGCCCGGCTCATGCCGAGCATGATCGGCAGGTTGGCGGTACGCCGGCGGATCTGCTGGATCAGCTGCATGGCCTGGTCAGGGTTGTTTTCGCACAGGCCCCAACCGATGATCACGCAACTGTAAGCCGAGTTGGCACTGACCGCGATTTCGGCCTCGTCCAGCGAGCCGACCAGCTCCACTTCGATTTCGTGATCCCGTAGCGCCGCGCCGATGGCCTGGGCGCTGCGCAGGACGATGTGGTCGTCGTGCTCCTGGGCATTGACCACGATCAATACCGGGAAGCGCTGTGCCATGTCGGCCGGTAACCGGGTTTGCGAGTGACTCATGCGTGTCTCCTTGAGCGATGCTGAGTAGGGCAACTAAAATCTTGAGCACGTAAACGCAGGCACAGCATGCGTCCGCCATCCTGTCTTAGGGTGGTGCCTTGCCCTTTCCGTGCAACGCCGAGGCTCTAGCCTGGGCGTTGCAGGGGATCATACGGTCGTTAGGTTGCTGGGCATTGACCACGGTCAACTCGGGGAGGTGTTGTGCGCGATCGGCCGCTTGAGCACGTAACCGTAGGCACGGATGCGACCGCCATCCTGTTTCAGGTAGACGCCTTGCAGTTCCGGGGTGAAGCCGGGCAAGCGGTTGATGCCTTCTTCCAGGGCGAGGAAGTACTTGAGCACCGCGCCGCCCCAGACCTCACCAGGCACCACGCACAACACACCGGGCGGGTAGGGCAAGGCGCCTTCGGCGGCAATGCGGCCATCGGCGTCGGCCAGGGCAACCAGCTCGACGTTGCCGCGGATGAACTCGATCTGCGCGGCTTGGGGGTTCATGACCTTTTGCGGGAAGTGTTCCTTGCGGAACATATCCTTCTGCAATTGCTGGACGTTGTGGCTGCGGTACAGGTCATGCATTTCCTGGCACAGCTGGCGTATCCGGTAGTTGCGGTAGCGCGCTTCGTGCCGTGCGTAGACCGTCGGCAGCACCCGGCTCATGGGCGCGTCATCGAGGATGAAGCGTTCGAAACGGGCCATTTGCGCGGCCAGGTGACTCATCTTGGCCCAGTCCTCGGCCGGGGTCAGCAGGAACAGGATGGAGTTGAGGTCGCACTTCTCCGGGACGATGCCGTTCTGGCGCAGGAAGTTGGCCAGGATGCCGGCATGGATGCCGAAATCGCTGTAGCTGCCATCGATCGGGTCGATGCCCGGTGTGGTGAACAGCAGCTTGCACGGGTCGATGAAGTATTGCTTGTCGGCGTAGCCGTCAAAGGCATGCCAGCGATCCTTGGGGTGGAACTCGAAAAAGCGCAGGTCGTTGGCAATCTCGTCGGTCGGGTAGTCCTGCCACAGGCGACCGTCGAGGGTTTCCGGAATAAAAGGACGGATCAGGGTACAGGCTTCCAGAATCAGCTTGCGCGCATTGATGCCGAACTTCACGCAATCGTCCCACAGGCGCAAGCCACTGCGGCCGGCGTGGATCCGCGCATTGATATCCAGCGAGGCGAACAGCGGATAGAACGGGCTGGTGGAGGCCTGGGCCATGAACGCATTGTTCAGCCGCGCGTGGTTGCAATAGCGCGCCTGGCCCCTGATATGCCGGTCCTTCTTGTGGATTTGCGAGGCCTGGGAGAAACCGGCCTGCTGCTTGTGCACCGATTGGGTGACGAAGATGCCCGGGTCGTTTTCGTCGAGGTCGAGCAACAGCGGCGAGCAATCCTTCATCATCGGGATGAACTGTTCGTAGCCGACCCAGGCCGAGTCGAACAGGATGTAGTCGCACAATTTGCCGATGCGCTCGACCACCTGGCGCGCATTGTAGATAGTGCCGTCGTAGGTGCCCAACTGGATGATGGCCAGGCGCAAAGGCCGCGCCAGCTTGGCTTTGTCCGGGGCGACCTCGTTGACCAGGTCGCGCAGGTAGTCCTCCTCGAAGCAATGGGCGTCGATGCCGCCGATGAAGCCATAGGGGTTGCGCGCGGTTTCCAGGTATACCGGGGTGGCGCCGGCCTGGAGCAACGCACCCTGGTGGTTGGACTTATGGTTGTTGCGGTCGAACAGCACCAGGTCGCCAGGTGTCAGCAGGGCATTGGTGACGACCTTGTTCGACGCCGAAGTGCCGTTGAGCACAAAGTACGTCTTGTCGGCATTGAACACCTGGGCGGCGTGCTTTTGCGCCTGCAGGGCCGGGCCCTCGTGGATCAGCAGGTCGCCGAGCTGGACGTCGGCATTGCACATGTCGGCGCGGAACAGGGTTTCGCCGAAGAAGTCGTAGAACTGCCGGCCGGCCGGGTGTTTGCGAAAGAACTGGCCGCCCTGGTGGCCGGGGCAGGCAAAGGTCGCGTTGGCCGCCTCGGTATAGCGCTTGAGGGTGTCGAAGAACGGTGGCAGCAGGGTTTCTTCATAGGCCTTGGCCGCCGTTTCCAATTGGTTGCCGTAGTAATCGGCGTTATTGCTGGTGAGGTCAAACACGCCGTTGACCTGCAGGATCACCTCATGCAAACGCTTGTAGACGTCCAGCGCGCGGCTGCCACCGCCGTTGGGCGCCACCAGGAACAACGGGATATCGAAGCCGGTTCGTTTGATAGTGTCCAGCGCGCCGCCCATCACATCGTCCACCGACAGCACGGCAACGGCGACGTCGGTGTAGTCGGTCTGATCGAGCGAAACAAGGGTTCGGGACGTTTGGAAACACTCGCGAACTGCCAGGTTGGCAGCGACTTTCAACGCACTCATGAGCACAATCCCTCGGCCTGTCCTGACGTAATGGTGCCAGGGGCAAACGCCTGCAAAGGTGCTTGTGTCCCTGGATCGACAACGATTGCCCTGTTCGGCATGGTTCAGTTCCCTTGGTTGAAAATCCGTCGTGGCGATTTGGCCGCTAGGCTTTTTCCTCCAGGTTGCCCACGTGTTGCTTGATGATGTCCATCACGGCCGCGGTCATGATGGCGGTGGAGACGCCAAACATGAGGATGCCGTTGGCCGACTCCAATGGGCTGAGCAGGCGCCATTGTTCGCTCAGGACCACGTCGCCATAGCCCAGGGTGGCGAAGGTCACCCCGGAAAAGTACAGCGCGGTCATGAAATCCTCGAACTCGCCGAGTAGCAGGAACAACGCGGCCCACAGGGCCATTTGCACGTAATTGCCGATGAGCATCACCACCATGACCATGGAGAGCAGACGCACGTCATCCCTCCAGGAAGGGTTCGCGCTCATCCTGCGTCGCAGCGTCACGTAGCGCCGCGCGCACAGGGCCAAAAATACCGCCTGCAACAGTACGCAAAGCACGATGACCGGCAGGCCTACCAGCAAATTGATCAACATGGGGGCGCCTCTTAAGCAGTTGAGTTGGGCGCGCGGCGACGTTGCCGGCGAGTGTCGAGGAAATAGACCATGGCACAGGCATACAGGGTGACCAGGATGAACAGCCCCATGCGGATGGCGAAGGCGGTGTAGACATCCTTGCCGGCGGCGCTGTCCTGTACCGACTGGCCGAGCAGGATGATCAGGGTCGCCATGCTGTTGAGCCAGAAGCCTGGTGGCTGCCGGGTCCGGGCCAGGCCATAGAGCCGCCTGGCCACCACCAGGCCGAACAACAACATCCACAGAAAGAACATCCACAGATTGACGAACAGGCTCAACGCACACCAGAACAGGATCGCCATCAGGCCACCGAGCAGGGTCGAACCGAGCAGTTCCTGGCCGGCATTGCGCGCGCTGGTGGCGCAGCTTTGTTGGCCGAGGGTCACCGCCTTCATGACGATCGGCAGGTAGCTGGCCGGGTCGATCATGGCCAGGAGGAACGCCGGCACCACCACCAGGGTTGCGCGCAGCGCCAGCCAACCGGTTTCGATCGAGGTCAGCGCCGGGGCGGGTGGGGCGGCCGGGGCATCGGCGGGGTCAGGGAACAACCAGTGGCAGATGGTCAGGGTGGTCACCGCCAGGAACAGACCCTTGACCAGGGCCGAGATCACCTCCAGCGCCAGGCTGAATTCGGCGGTGCCGGCCGAGCTGATCAAGGTCAGGCCAACCACCAGGAAGGTGGCCACCAGCGGGTTGCCACCGCGCAGGCCATAGCTGAAGGCCAAAAACAGGCTCAAGGCCACCAGCATCACGCCGCTGAACGGGTAATGGCGCAACAGCGGGATCAACAGCAAACCCGTGCCGGTGGTCAGCATCAGGATCAGGATCAGACCCAGGCTGGCCTTGAACGGCAGCGGCCGGTTCATGGCCGCGAGCATCATCAACGCCAGCATCGGCGCCAGGAACGGGATGGGCAAGGCCAGGCCGAAACTCGCGGCCAGGCACAGCGCGGTGCCGAAGGCCAGGCGCAATGCCCGCTGCACGCGGGCAGGGCGAACTGCCCTAGTAGACATAGGACATCCAGCTCATCACCCGCAGGAACAGCCGACCGAGAATATTCAGCGGGTTGCCTTCGCTGGGGAAGGCCATGACCTCGGCCTGGCCGCCGGAACGGATGCCGGTGCGGCCGGTCAATTCGCCGGGTTCGAACTCGATGATCACCGGGAAGCGCTGGGCCGGGCGCAGCCAGTCGCGGCTGTTCTGCACCGTCGGCAGGCCACCGGCCTGGGGGCTCTGGCCGACATCGACACCGTAGCCGACGCTGCGCACATGGCCCTTGAAAATTTTCCCGGGCAGCGAATCGAGGACGATGCCCACCGGCGTGCCGGGCTCGACCTTGCCCAGGTTGTTTTCGGTCATGTCGGCGCTGATCCACACATCGTGGATGGCGATCAGGGTCATCACCGGGCTGCCGGCTGCCGCATATTGGCCGACATCGGTGCGCAAGTCGGTGATCAGGCCGGCCGAGCGGGCGCGGATCTGTGTGTTGGTCAGGTCCAGTGCAGCCTTTTCCAGGTTGCTGGCGGCACTTTGCAAGGCGGCGTTGACGTCCTCGCCGCCGCCTTGGGTTTCCCGGGCGCGTTGCACTTCGGCCTTGGCCGCGGCGACTTGGCTGATGGACTCTTGCAGGGTGGCGCGAGAGATTTCCAGGCGACGCAGGGAAATGGTACCCGGGTCTTCGCGGTACAGGCGTTCGAGACGCTCGATGTCCTGGCGCGCCTTGACTTCGTTGGCCTGGGCGGCGCGCAGGGAAGCCTGCTTGGATTCGATACCGGCGGTATTGGCACCGACCGTGCGGCGGGTGGTCTCAAGGTCGGAGCGGGCGCGGTCGACGGCGATCTGGTATTGCTGCGGGTTCACTTCGAACAGCACTTCGCCGGCCTTGACGTCCTGGTTATTGTGCACATGCACTTTGATCACCCGGCCGGACACTTCCGCGGCCACCGGTACCACGAACGCCTGCACCCGTGCCTGCTGCGTATAGGGCGTGTAGCGGTCGGCCATCAGGTACCAGACCAGGCTCAGGAGGATTACCACAACCACCCAATTGACCGCTTTTTTCACCGGGTCGGCCGCGGGGGCAGCGGCGTTGGCGTCGACCGGTTGGGTTGAGTCAGTCATCGGCTTGTTCCTTCGGTTCGTCGAGCAG
>RCUU01001626.1_pt1 | contig 10469 bp, 9 predicted proteins | sample 2166211 | NCBI WGS metagenome assembly RCUU01 (sample SAMN09932620, study PRJNA488358) | compost metagenome | feature: garden; material: soil; isolation source: compost soil in phenylacetic acid-enriched culture | place: Germany: Experimental Botanical Garden Goettingen | collected 2016-01-27
TAGAGTGGAAGATTCATTGCACGGCCCCCTCACGGTCATAATAGTCCATGAAAATATCCTCTAAATTCTGCGTGAACACATCCATACTACGGATATTGTATTTTCCAGTTTCCTGAATGAATCGATCGTAATTGCCTTGCACAGCAATGCGGACCATATTCCCTTCACGAGCTTCCACTTGAAGACCGGAAGCGGCAAATCGTTCTGCATCTTCACGAATTGCGAAAACAACCTCAAACAGCTTCCGTTGCATGGATTGCAGTTCGTGGATATCTTTTACAGTGATGATACGTCCGTCTTTAATGATTGCAGCTCGGTCACAGGTGCGCTCAATTTCTTGAAAGCTGTGAGAGGACATTAGAAAAGTGGTTCCGGCTGCTTTTTCCTCCAATACGAGATCAATAAACACCTTTTGCATAAGAGGATCTAGTCCTGAGGTAGGTTCATCCAGAATAATAACATCAGGATTGTGCATGAAGGCTGCGACAATACCGACTTTTTGCTTCATTCCCTTTGACATTTTGCGGATCGGAGTTGCGGCATCAAATTGCAGTCGTTCAATCAGGCGGTCGCGTTTGGTAGTATTCTTCATCCCTTGCATACCAGACATGAATTTAAGAAAGGAAATGCCCGTCATTCCGTCAAAAAAATTGATCTCACCAGGGAGATAGCCGATATGTTTCTGGACCGTACCCTGTGCTTTCCATACATCAAGTCCATGGATGCTCGCATAACCTCGATCCGGCACCATAAATCCCATGATATGTCTTATGGTCGTTGATTTACCTGCGCCATTAGGTCCCAGGAATCCAAATACCTCACCTTTATTAACGGTAAACGTAACATCTTCGATGCCCTTGCCATTCGAGAATCGTTTGGTTAAGCCTTCAACTACAAGCATGCCGCCACCCCCACTGCAAAATAATGAACTAATATTAATTAGATATTTCATATGTTATATTATTCCTAGCGAACAACGAAGTCAATGAAATTATGAAATAATTGATAATTAATATTTCATTAAATTAAGGGTGGATTGCATGAATGGATTTGAGAAAAGAGCAGCTCAGATTAAGCTCAAAATTATGAATACTACTATGGAAATGCTCAAGCTTTGGGAGCCTAAACGTCTCCGAATCGTAGACATTGCGAAAGAAGCAGGGGTCTCACAGGTGACGATTTATAATTATTTTGGCAGTAAGGAAGCACTGCTTAGTGAGTCCTTTAAGGATTTTATAGAGAAGGTCATTCGTGAATTTGAAGATTACATTCTTGGAGGGCATTCTCTAAAAGAGATTATTGAATACATTATGACGATGGAGAGAGAAACCTACAGTTCATTGCCTCCCGCGACTGTAAAAGAGCTTATGATTGAGGACAAAGAAATGTTTCATTATATTGAGGAACGGTACACGAACGACGTTTTACCATTGATGGTCAAGATGGTGGAGGATGGAAAAGCGAGAGGGGAAATCTCGAGTAAAGTGTCGACCAAAGGGATTCTTTCCTTTATGGGAATGTACATGCGAAGTTCGGGGGAGATGTTAGATGAAGCCAGCAAACAAGAAGATATAGATGCTTTCCTGGAGGAAGCCATCCATCTCTTCTTCTATGGCATTTGCGGGCGGGAGCAGGAGTAGCGCGAGCTTTGCGGCCCTGATCCCTAATTCATCATGGGAAAAGCGGATTCCCTGTCATCCCTACCCACAGCTCGGAATGTTCAAGATGGGCTGCAAGCTGAAGCAGTAAATCTTCCCGGCCTTTCGCTGCCATTACCTGTACCCCCAACGGCAATCCCTCTTGTGACAGATGAACGGGAACGCTCATGGCCGGCTGACCCGTCAAATTGGCGAGTTGGGTGAACGGCGTATAGGTTAAGCTTGGTTCAAACATCGCGTAAATCATTCGCTGCTGTTCCTCTTTTGGCAATTCGTGTACATGCAGCAGCTTTTCGATCTCAGCAGAGTTATGCGTTAACTCGCCAATCTTAGGCGCTGAATCTGCATTTGTTGGTGTGATATACAGATCGTAGCGGTTAAACAGACCTGCCATTTGAGCGGCTGCAATATCCCATTCATCCAGACTATGTACAAATTCAGCCGCAGAGACTCTTCTTCCAGCTTCCCCGAGGACCCAAGTGACGATATCTACTTCACTGGCAGTAATGGAACGTCCCATCATTTTCTCCAGTGATACGAACATCGCTGCTACTTCCCCGGTATTCATCGTATAGTAATTCTCCATCAGCCTTACACCATTTACTGGACTCAGCTTTTCTTCAACTTCATACCCCTCAGCTTCGAGCCATTTTACAGTTTTGAGCACAGCAATTACGGCTTCATTCGTTACTGGAGTGCCTACTGGGGATGCTGTTGTGAACGCTATGCGGAGTTTTCGCTGTGTTGGCTTGAATAGATCATCCAGATAGACGCCCGGATATAGCGGTGTTTGAAAAGCAGCCTCTGGCTGCACGACTTGTAATAAATCCAGCATAGCAGCACTATCGCGTACAGACCTTGTCAATGCAAAATCAATAGAGGCACCTTGCCATTGACGACCTACACCTGGTCCTACAGGAGTGCGTCCACGGGTTGGCTTTAGCCCGAACAATCCGGTGAACGAGGCAGGGATACGGATCGATCCGCCGCCATCACTAGCTCCCGCTGCCGGAACAATACCAGAAGCTACCGCCGCTGCTGCGCCACCACTCGAACCGCCAGGGGAATATGCGGGATTCCACGGATTACGTGCTGGACCGTGCAGGACGTTCTCGGTAATGTTTTTGAGGCCGAATTCTGGCGTATTCGTATGTCCAAGCGGAATAAAACCGCTGTTTCTGATTCGTGCTACGTAGTTTGAGTCGCGTCTAGCAATGTTGTCTTTCATTAGTAAGGCACCCGAAGTAAGAGGTTCTCCAGCGATAGCTTGGGAGATATCCTTGAGCAGAAAAGGAACGCCAGCAAACGGGCGAGTGCTATCATGAACAGGCATATCGTCAGCTTCCTTAAGAGCAGCTTCTCTACGAGTGCGTACGACCGCATTAAGGACGGGATTGACTTCATCGATTCGAGCGAAGGCGGCTTCGACCAGCTCGCGAGGGGAGACTTCACGTGCTTTGACAAGCGCAGCAAGTCCTAAAGCGTCATAAGTAGAATAAGAAAAGGACATGAGAGATAACCTCTTTCGAATAGGCATGAATTGCCTGTATTTTTGATATAACCATTGAACAGCTATCGTCCGTAAAGAACAGCAAGTCCTTTCTTTTTATCTCATTATACCTCTCACTAGTTGTGATTTGAAAATGGATACCTGATATCTATCAATTCTTTTTTATGCCCGATTAGGCTATACTTAGTGATAAAAGGATCTTATGGGGTGTATTGATGAACGAAGATAAATACCAGAATGTCGATGGACTTATGGAAGCTTTCCAGCAATTTGCTAGGATGAACTGGCGTAAAACTACGATCTGGGGATTGAAGCCAAGTGAGGTTCGGATGTTGGTCTCTTTAAAGATTGGCAATGAACGGGAAGGGAAGAAGGGGCAGACGGTTTCAGATATCAGCAAGTTTCTTAAAGTCACCTCTCCTACGGTTACCCAAATGGTCAATAGCCTGATTGCACAGGGATATGTAGTGCGTACTGCCGATGCTCAGGATCGCCGAATTAGTGAGATCACGCTTACGGAAAAAGGGGCGCATTTGGCCGAAATGGCCGTAACGAAATCCCGGAATACCTTTAAAGGCATGATTGATTATATGGGCAAAGAAAAGACAGATTCGTTAATGGAGCTGTTAAACGAGGTCTACGATTATTTCGAAGAATTGAACGATCAACCAACTGAATCCTAATCCTTCACATAAAAAAGAGATGCCGCACAGCCTAAGCTGTTTACGGACATCTCTAAAGTTATTTGCGATTAATGAGCGGCAGGTACAGATTTTTCGAGCTTTTTACTTCCGCTTTTATCCTCTGCTTGTGTCTCCATTTTTTTCTCTCCACTACGCAATGGAATCTCCTTAAGGAATATAACCAGCAGTGCTGCGATAACTAACAGTGCTGTACCGCTTAAGAATACAACCGTCAGGGAATCGCTTAGTGCATTCCGCAGCATTTCAATCAATTGATTGAAGAGCGGCTGGATTTGCTCTGGAAGCGTTGTATGCAGTTCCTTCAGCTTAGGCTGATCTAGCAACATTTGCGGGTTCATAAATGCGGAAAGCTGTTTTGCGGATTCAGGGTCAAGTTTAGTTAAATCTGGACCCTTGCCAGAGGATACCGCTGCCTCTAGTTTATTTGTTAATGTGGAGTTCATGATGGTACCCATAATAGCAATCCCAATGGTTCCACCTAAATTACGGAACAATGTATTTGTTGCAGTAGCAACACCTAGCATGGAAGGTGCTACGGCATTTTGTACGGTTAAGGTAAATACAGGCATTGATAGTCCTAACCCAATCCCGAAGACAATCATGCTGACTACGGCCATAGCAATATTGCTCATAAAGGCCATTAAGATCATGGCTGCAACCATAAATGGCATACCAATCAGGGCATAACGTTTGTATTTTCCTGATTTGGAGATCCATCTTCCCACGAGCGTACTAAGTACAATCATTGCTAGTGACATCGGCATATTAATGAATCCAGAGTTGGTTGGGGAGACACCTTCTACCCCTTGAACAAAGAATGGCAGATAGATCATCGCGCCCATCATACCAGCATTCATCAGGAAGCCGACAACCATGGAGATGGTTACGATGGAATTTTTAAATAAGGATAATGGCAACACGGGGCTTTTAGCTTTTCGTTCAATTAGAATCAAAATGATGACACCTAGAATAGATGCTCCGAACAGGCCGAGAATTTCTGGAGAACCCCAGTCATATTTGGTTCCCGCCCATGAAAAGCCGAGTAAGAGTGCGACAATGGTAAGGGAAAGGAAAATAGAACCTAAATAGTCGATGGATTCAGACGTAGAACGTGCAGTCTTAGGAAACATTCTCCAAATCATAAAGAAAGCCACGACTCCAAAAGGCAGGAAGATCCAGAAGATCCACTTCCAAGCCATGTGATCCACCATGAAGCCGCCAAGGGTAGGACCAATCACGCTAGAAAATCCAAAGATGGCCATCATAATTCCAGTCCATTTGGCTCTCTCTCTAGGAGCGAACAAATCACCTACAGCGGTTACGGTGGCTGACATTAGAATCCCGCCGCCAAGACCTTGAATCCCGCGATAAGTGATCATTTGAAAAATATTGGTCGACAATCCGGACAGGAAAGCGCCTATAATAAAAATAACGATCCCTGCTAACAGGAATGGCTTTCTCCCGTAAATATCGGATAGTTTACCGACAAGTACGGTAGCGATTGTGGAAGTGAGCATATAGATGGTGATTACCCAAGTATAATGTTCAATGCCTCCTAACATCGCAATAATTCGGGGCATTGCAGTACCTACAATCGTCTGGTTGATTGCTGCGAAAAACATAGCCGCCATTAAAGCAATCATAATTGTAACTTTTTTCTTTTGTGTAAGATGCTCCAGAGCAGTTCCTCTCCTTTAACTTCTATATATTGTAGTTTGGGAATTCATGTTTTAATAATTAGGTAGCCAAACTATCATTTATGTATAATACACAAATTCATCATTTAGCACAACTGTTTAATTATTTAATTTTTATCTAAAGAGAATGTGATTTGGACTTGATTTTTTAGAAATAGGTAAGTAATCTAATTAGATTGAGTTAAATTGGAGGTGCCCTATGGATACTCAAAATAGTCAAGAACAAAAGCTAATCATAGCCTTTGAGAATATTAAACGTTTGACTGCTCGTCCTTCCTTGAAGGAACCCCTTTCGTATAGGGAATTTGTGATGATGTATGTCATCAACAATTTAATGAAACAAAAGAAGCCTTCAGACGGCGAAGAGCAACAAGGTGTAATGATTTCCAGATTAAGCGACCTGCTCCAAATCAGCAGACCTACTGCGACGCAAATGGTAAACAGCTTGGAGGAGAAGGGTTACGTGGTGCGAACAACGTCCGATACAGATCGGCGGGTTGTATATATTGGTCTAACGAATAAAGGGGAGCAGATTTATGATACGCAGATGGCTACTTATTCCGGTATACTAAATGAAGTTACGGAAAAGGTAGGCAAGAAAGAAATCGACCAGTTGATTTTTCTGTGTGATCGTTTTCAAGAAGCGGTGCATGAAGTTAGAAGCCGCCAGCTTTTTAATCTATCCGATGAAGATCCGCTCGTTTTGGATTCCGTATAGCGAACCTAACCAAAAAGATATTTCGGTAGCTTTCACCGGAACGTCTTTTTTAATTATAAGAAAGTATAAGTTTCACGATATACTTTATCCTTATAATTCTCGCATAAACGCTCACCGTCCTTAAAAGGACGCCGAAGGCGGTTTAGCTTGCTACATCCAGAGCAAGGAGGAATTACAATCAGAATTTTAGCGATCAGCGACATTCATGGAAGCTATTCCGAATTCAACGCATTGTTAAAAAAGGTAAACTATCGTCCATCCGAGGACAAGCTCGTCCTGATGGGAGATTATGTGGATAGAGGTCTCAACAGTAAAGGAATTGTAGATCAAGTCATGACCCTGCAGCGGGAATGGGATGTCACGGTTCTAAAAGGTAATCATGATAAAATGGCATATGATGCACTCACCAGTGAAGATGATAAACTGGATACGCATTGGCTTAACAACGGCGGTTTGTATACATTGATGAGCTATTGCGAGGCGGATTCGGTTTTTTTAAAAGCGGATTTTGGCTGGAATGATTACATGCTGTTAAAAGAAGAGATTAGACAGAAATACAAACATCATTTGGATTTTCTAAGTTCATTACCACTCTATTATGAGACAGAAGAGCATATCTTTGTTCATGCAGGCATTAATCCATTACTAGAGGATTGGAAGCAGCAGGAGCCGTATGATTTCATTTGGATCAGAGAAGCATTTTATACGAAACCTGTAGTTAACACTAACAAAACGGTGGTTTTTGGACATACGTCAACGATGGAGCTGCATGATTCGGAAGACATCTGGTTTAGTCCGCTGGGCGATAAGATTGGCGTGGATGGTGGATGTGCCTATGGTCAACGTCTGAACTGTTTGGAGATTTCTGGAGGGGCATATATATCACATTTTGTTCGAAATGGGGAGAGGCCTTGAGCGGTCTCTCTTTTTAAAATTTAAAAAATTGTAGAATAGCACTGTATTAAACGCCAACTATGTATAAAATAAAGAGAGTAGGGGGTGTAATAAATGAATGCACACAACAAATATCATATCCTCATGCAAGGGACGATCAGCAATAATGTGAGCGCAACTTGTAAGGAGTTTGGCATCTCCCGGACGATCTATTATCAGTGGTGTAAAGCTTACCAACAACAGGGCATGGATGGACTGGCAGAGAAGGAACGAAAACCGGTAATGCCTAATAAAGTGGATAAGCGGACGGAAAGATTGATCTTAAAATACGTTGCTAAATTTCCCGAAGACGGGCCTAAGCGAATCTTTTACGAACTGCAGGATGAGGGTGTGAACATAGGGGAGTCAGGCATTTATAATGTGCTGCGGCGAAACGGACTTAGTAAGAGAATACAGCGTGAGGCTTACGCCAAGGAAGTCAAAGCAAAAAAGAGGGCCGGCGCTCAAGCCACTAACACCACAGGGTGTAAAGAGAAACCGAAACCTTTGGACTATAAGATGAAAAATCCGGAAAATGCTCACCCCGGGTATATGTGCCAACAGAGTATTAGCTATATGGGAGTGTTCCCAAGGGTAGGAAAGGTATATCAATACGTGGTCTACGATGCCTATTCTAGATTAGGCTTGGTTAAGCTTTATAATCGGAAGTCTACCATTCAATTTATCGATTTTATGCATCTGAAGGTCATTCCATTAATGAAAACATTAGAATTCCAAATCAACAATTTGGTTACGAACAAAAGTCGTGAATTTACTACAAACTGGGATAGAGGCAAACATAAATACAGCGATTTTTTACATAAAAATAATATAAATCAAGTAGCCATTACTGCAGATCAGACAGAAGTATTTCAGCCATTACAGCAATTTGCAGCGGTGTTGTCGAAAGAATTTTATCAGCAGGCTTGGTTAGATGCTTCGATAGATTCCTTTGAGACTTTAGAAAAACGCTTACACGAATATTTGAGGTTCTATAACTTCAGCAGGGTAATCACAGACGGACCTAATCAGGGTAAAATCCCATCAGATGTCGCGCTTGAGTATTCAGGTCAGCGTGAGACCTTGCCATTATGGTTATTTACAAGGAGATAGCGGATGATGAGCGATATGAAGTATGAAGACAAAATAGGGATCATCGGTGCAGGGATTTCTGGAGTTACAGCTGCCTACCAGCTAGCGAAAAAAGGATATACTCATATTACGCTCCTTGAGAAGTCGGACCGAGTAGGTGGCAAGTGTCATTCAATTGAATATAAAGGGAAAACCTATGAAATGGGAACCCTAATCGGCTTGCCAACTTATAAACATACGTTAGAACTCATGAGAGAGTTCGAACTTATGGATAAGGGGCCACTTTTGGAACGAGGTTTTTTCGATACAAACGGGCGGAAGACTTCACAGATTCCTATGAATCAGATTCAGGTGTTTGCACAAGAATTCAAACGGCTGCCGGATATTTTAAAACGTTATGAGTCAGTACAAGAACCGGGTTTTCTCCATTTACCAGCAGATTTATGTCAGCCTTTTTCAGAATGGTGTACGGAGAATGATCTGTCTGTTATTGGGCAGGTGTATATGCATTACTTCAATACGTTTGGTTTTGGCAGTATTCAGGATGTGCCGGCCGCTTATGTGTTGAAATTTCTTACTTATGATAATTTATTATCCTTTATTGAGATCACTCACATGATAACCTGGCCTAAGGGAGTCACAGAACTCATTAGAAGAATGGCCGACCAAATCGAGGATCTGCGTCTGACTTGTGAAGTGCTGCATATGGAGCAAGAGGTAAACGGTCAAATTCGGGTGGAAACGAGTCAGGATATCTTTTATTTTGACAAGGTTATTTATACAGCTTCCTTAGAGCATCTGGGCGATATGTTGCAATTGTCTTCGGCAGACAGAACATTATTAGAGCGCATAACCTATGAACGGTTTCGGGTATATGCCTACAGAGTAAAGGGATTGCCGGAGCTTTCCGGATATATCCCCTGCAATATGAATCCTGAACGCAAAGGACATATGATGGCATGGTATTACAGGTGGGCAGACATGGGCACAACGGATCTAGTTACGGTTTATGTAGCAGAGAATGATGAAATGACAGATCTAGAGATGCGGGAAAAGGTAGAAAGTAAACTTCGCGAGCTTGGTGGCGAGAACATCCGTCTGTATATGATGAAGCGCTGGAGGCAGTTCCCCCATGTAGATTCTAATACGATCCGTGAAGGCTTTTATGAACGGCTTGATCAGATGCAGGGGAGAGATAGAATCTATTTCGCTGGAGAAATCATGAATTTTCCTACACTGGAGAACTGCATCGTATATTCGAAATATTTGGTTGACAGATTTTTTTGATTTATAGCATTAGCAGTAGCCTTGTCCACAAAGAAATTTGTCGACAAGGTTTTTTTACATGCAGAAAGTATAGATTTGGGGCTCCCCGCAAAGTACCTGAGTAAGCATCGAAGCAAAAATCCACTTTGCGGAGATATTTTGCGTTCGAGTTAGGTTTACAGTTTGTAGTGCTGTAGACATAGTTTTCAATAGATTCCCCTGCTTGGGGCAGGTTCAAGGATAAATTCCAGTACGATTGATGTGTAAACTCAACTCGAAATGATACTATGAAAACCTTGATAAATCAACGTTTTGAGCAGTTTGATTGATCGAAGAGCGATGGGATATATTGGACTCAAGACATAGCTTACATACAAAATTTGAAGGAGGAATACATCATGTTTTTATTTGAATCGATTCCCTGGTACTCTGCGCTAATGTGGTTGGTGGTACTTGCAGGATTAATGATTTTCAACGAAATAGCCCGAAAGAGCAAGTGGTTCTCAATCATTCTGTTTGTAATCGTTCCAATCGTTCTAACCATTGCGGTTTGGCCGAATACGGCGGGTGAAGGCTCTAGTACGGGAACATGGTTTCACTGGGTAAAAGTATATTCTGCTTTGGCAGGATGTTTAGGATTCATGGCCATCCGCTATGTTAAAGGTTGGGACAAAAATAAATATATATTAATGTTCCCGGCGATTATTCTTGCAATTAACATCCTTGAGGCTGTTATCCGTGATTTCCAGGTGTACAGTTTGCAGGGTATGGTGGATGGTGTAATGATGGTAGGTGGTCCTTGGAACATTATGAACGGGATCGCAGGTATTCTGAATATTATTACGATTTCTGGTTGGATGGGTATTGTTATTAGTAAAGACAAAAGTAAGG
>RCUU01001627.1_pt1 | contig 10468 bp, 16 predicted proteins | sample 2166211 | NCBI WGS metagenome assembly RCUU01 (sample SAMN09932620, study PRJNA488358) | compost metagenome | feature: garden; material: soil; isolation source: compost soil in phenylacetic acid-enriched culture | place: Germany: Experimental Botanical Garden Goettingen | collected 2016-01-27
TCGTCCCACGCCACTTAAGGACGCAAATGCTCGCGCAAGAAGGCATAGGCTTTCAAACGATGCTCGTCGGGCCCTTCCTCGTGCCCCATGAACGGGTAAAGCAGCAGCTCCTTGCCCGCTGCGGGATTACGGTTGTAGGCCGCAGCGATCGTTTCCGGCCAGCAGATCAAATCCTTAAAGCCCGCCGAGTATAGCACGGGAACCTTGATTTTCTCGGCTAAATTCAAATTGTCGAAATAACTCAGCGTCGTAAGTACCTGCTCCAACGCTCCCGGAGTTCGGGCTACGAACTCGGCGATTTCCGAGACAGAACCGGTCGAATTCATCAACGCGAATTCCAGGTGGCACAAGTTCGGGACATTGGCGACGGCCACGCGGGGAACCTCGCTTAACGCCGCCATCTGTAACGCTAACCCTCCGCCTTGGCTCGTTCCATACACCCCGATCCGCTCCGCATCAATCTCGGGTTGAGCGCTCACCCATTGCAGCGCTTTCCAGGCGTCAATCGTCATGGCCAATCCGTAGAAGTTCTCCGGTTCCAGCACTCCTTGAGTCATCCAACCTTTGATAGTACCTCGGGCAGAGGCCAGATGATTCCCCGTTTCTCCGGTCTGTCCCCGTGTATCCACTGCAAAAACAGCATAGCCCATCTGCAGCCAAATCGCATAATTCTCCGGATTTCCCCGGTGACATTGGTACCCTTGGTAAATCACCAGACAAGCGTGCTTACGCCCTTGCCTTTCCGTGCCCTTTGGGACCAAATACCAACCGTGCAGCGGCGTATCGTCGTACCCTTCAAACTGCACGCGCTCCGCGTCAACCCCCTGCATAAACGTGGCAACTGACTCCCGACGGTCGTGCAGCGGCTTGGCCACAACCCGTTCCAGGGTCCGGCTCCAAAACTCGTCAAAGTCCTCCCTGGCCGTACCCTCCGCCCGATAACGTGCCACATCCGCCATGCGTTCCTGAATCGCTCCCATGATCGGCCTCCTTTTGTGATGGAATAAATAGGCTGGTTTTATTCTACCAAAAAAATCCGCACCCGAGACATGGATCGTTAGATCGCCTCGAGTAGCGGATTTTTACGTCTGTTTATTCCATCATTTCGGTTTCTTCACAAACGGTGCAGCCTTCTCCAGCACCTCGTCTTCTGTCGGTGCGCTGACGTATCTGCCGTTAATATATACGAACGCTCTTTTGCCGCACGGACCGCAATACGATTTGCAGCCGACTTTGATCTCGGCGTCCGGCGCGAGCTTTTGCAGCTTCGGTACAAACGTCTTCATGCGGATATGATTGCATTTATCGCAAATCCGAATATCGTTAGCCATGCCTGGTCCCTTCTTTATCGTTAGCTAAAGCTTAGTGATCCCCGTGATTGCCTTTGGATGGGTTGGTGATAACGAAACCTTCCTCCGGGAAATACAAGTAATCGATCTTCACGCCGTCAAGTAACGGATCGGTACCTTCCACGATCACATCGATCTCCTTGTCGGTTTTGACGATTTGGTCGGCGTCGGCCGGCTTGGCCAAATCCAGTCCGTAGTGGGCATGGTCGCCGTGAGAATGGGTGATGAATACCTTCAACACCATTCCTTGGTTCTCTTCCTTCGCCAGTTCCTTTTGTATCACTTTCGCCGCATTGCGGGTAATTTTGACGTTCATATGATCTCTCCTATCGCACAAAAATATCTTCCTCTAACATTCCTATTGTAAAGAAACGCCGCCCAACAAGCAAGGCCAAACGCTAAGCCTTTGGGATTTTACGCTCCGCCCGGGTGACGAACCAATCCATCAACAGCATCGTCACGGCCATGTCGTCGATGGGAATCCACGGAAGCACATCCGGCAGAACCCAATAGAGCAGTGCCGGTACGACCAACAACAACTTGTCGGTAAACGGTATTTCACCCGAAGTCAACAGCGGGAGAGTCCGACGAAAAATATGGGACCAATGACGAAGCGACCACCAGCTTTTCCATTTCATCTCCATCCCTCCCTGTCATCAGCTAGTCATTTCTATCCCCTTAAGATACCCTATTTTAACATGTTTCATGGCACAAAAAAATCCGGGTTATCCCCGGATCCTTCTTTCGTATTCCCTGGCTCCAACGGTTACAACAGGTACACAAGCAAAGCCAATACCACCAAATGCGCAGGATAGAAAGCCCTCCATACCCATCGGGGAAGCCGCCAGGTTTCGAGTTTTCGCCACAATCCCGGCCCATATGCAATCACGATCGTTGGCAGAATGCTGGCCAATTGAATCACCCATCCATAGGCGAACAAGTAGACAAGGTTCAAAAGCAGGTGCATCGTCACTGCTTTACCCTGTTCGGCATATTTGAAAATCAGGACTAACAGCAGCCCATACGCTCCGTAATCAAACGGAAGCACTTCCATCATTACGCAGACGCCGGCTATGATCACTGCGGATAGCGGTCCCGGTTTGGCTGCATCAAGCATACGTATAACCAAGGAGGAGACAAACAAGGTGGCCACAACGTTTAACCCGTTCGTATCGAAAGCCAATTGATAAGGAATTTGCGATAAGACAGCGAGCAGAAACAAACGAAGTGCGTATTTCCGGTAATTGGAGGTATGCACATGACCCTGGACAAGCGCATAGGCATAGATTGGAAAGGCAATCCGCCCGATAATACGCCACAGCACTTCTCCGGGAAAAAACAGCAGCCCGACATGGTCGATCAGCATGGTGATCATGGCGATCAGTTGCATGGCCTACACTCCTTTCGTCCATCCAAGAGGTTTACAAAAATTTTGATTTTCATTTATTCAAAACTTCAGTAGACTGAAATTACGCCGCTATGGCGCTTCCAACATAGATAGGGGAGTCATCATGTATTTGTTTATCGTGAATCCAAATGCAGGCAATGGCGAAGGCCGCCGAGTTTGGAACAAAATCAGTAAACTGCTGCGCCGACGGGGGATCCCTTACGAGCATGCCTTTACGGACAGCCGCGAGCAAGCGCATACATTTCTTCGGGGCCGATTGTCCGGCCAGGAGACTTGGAAAGCGGTGGGCGTCGTTGGCGGTGATGGCACGATCCATAGCCTGCTGCCTTCGCTGCGACACTCCGGTGTACCGTTAGCCGTATTCTCGGCTGGCTCGGGCAATGATACCGCCCGTGGATTTGGGATCCCGCGTCGTCCGCGTGCCGCGCTCGAGGTGATGCTAAGCGGACGATCGGTTACAGCCGATTTGATTACCGTCGAGGATCGCAGCACCTTAACCGCACTAGCCGTGGGCTTCGACGCCGAGGTGGCCCGGAACGTGAACCAGAGCCGCTACAAGAAAATATGCAATGCCCTTGGACTCGGCAGACTGGCATATATTATCGGCATCTTTCATACCCTTCTCACTTTCCGTCCGGGTCCATTGAATATTGACTGTGATGGGATTGCTTATCATTTTGAGTCAGCCTGGCTGACGGCCGTCAACAATGTGGACAGCTATGGCGGCGGACTGTCCATCTGTCCTGACGCCAAGCCGAATGACGGCGTTCTCGATCTCTGTATCGTGCATGATTGCTCGAAATTGAAACTGCTGCTATTGTTTCCCACCGTATTATTCGGTGCTCATACCAAGTTTTCGTTCGTCACGATGCTGAGAGGCCGGAACATTACGGTGTCCAGCCCGATCCCGCGCCTAGCCCTGGGGGACGGTGAAGATGTTGCCGCCACGCCGCTTAACGCATCGGCGGATCCGGGTGCCATTCAAATTCTGCGGCCTGTGCCGGAAATGAGCTAATACGTCCGGTCCGTGGTCAAAAAAACCTTTGGACGGGGCAAAAGACCACCCGCCAAAGGTTTTTTTATGGCTTACCCCGCCGGGCTGGACACCTGCCATACGACCGGTGTCAGCTCGATTTGCTCGCCCAGCCACTGGCGGGCGATCTTACGAAACAATTCCGCATCCCCGCTACAGAAGAACTGGTGTACGGGAACTCGGTTGCCTCGAGCCAAACAACCGCGCTGATGTAGCACGGTACTGATCTCCCTTGCGGTTTCATCCGCTGAACTGATTAACTTCACTTTATTCCCCATCACCTGTTGAATGGGATCTTTTAGAAAAGGATAATGAGTACAGCCAAGGATTAGACAATCGATAGGGTGTTCCTTCATTCCCCGGAGCGACTGCTGTACCACTTGCAGCGCTTCTTTCGTTTCATATAACCCGTGCTCAACTAGGGGAACAAACTCGGGACAAGCCTCACTGATGATTTCGGTTTGCGGATTAAGCTCTCGCAATGCAGCGGTATACGCCCCGCTTCGGATCGTCCCCAATGTTCCGATCACACCGATTTTACCGGTTTGGGTGGCGCTGATGGCTGCTCTTGCCCCGGGGTGGATCACGCCGATCACGGGGATATCCACTTTCGCTTTAATGAAATCGAGCGCGGCCGCCGTTGCCGTATTACAGGCGATTACGATCAATTTAGGTTGAAATTGAATCAAATAATCGACGATTTGCTCGGTAAACAAGCGGACTTCTTCAGGCGATCTTGGACCGTAGGGAGCTCGGGCCGTATCTCCGAAGTAAATGATCTTTTCTCTGGGAAGCTGTCTCATGACTTCCTTGCAGACGGTGAGGCCTCCCACTCCCGAGTCTAGTATAGCGATGGCTTGCTGCACGAACATACCGCATCCTTCATGTTTTAGTTTAATTCCCTCTCGTTAATTTATGACTCCGTTCTGCAAAGGGTACCTAAATCTTAACTCAATTTGCAGTGTGGAACAAGAAAACCTACTATGATGGCAAAAAAGGGAAAAAGACCCGGTAGCGGGCCTTTTTCGGGTGATCGTGTACGTACGAGTTATTTGTCTTCTTCGCTTTCGCTGGTTGCTGCCGCTTCTGAAGTTGCGACTTCCAGCACGTCGGCTTCAGTCGTTTCTTCCCCCGCTACAACGCCGAGGACCACCGTCTCCTCATCGGCCACGGACTCCTCATCCGCTGCAAATTCAGAGACTTGAGCCATATTCTCTTCCTCTGCATCCTTCGCAGGCAGACGGCTTTGAATTTCGCTGATCAAGCCTCCCGCCGCTTCCTTCACCTTACCTACTAGAACGGTGCTCTGCTCCGACACCTTACCGGCAACCTCTTGTGTCTTCTCGCCAACCTGACGAGCGCCGTCGGCAATATCCTTGCGTAGTTCTTTCCCGACTTTAGGAGCAAACAGCAGCGCCGTTACCGCACCGGCAACCGTACCGATGGCGGCACCCCATAACCAACCCTTATTTCCTTTGCTCACGACTCATCTCTCCTTTTCGGCATCTCTCCGCGAATGCCTATATCGATAATGCATTATAAGCAGCGACGGCCCGTCTGGTCACACCTGTATAGAATTATTTTTGGGCTTGTCCGTACCCGATCAAACACCTTCCTGATCAAGGTACTTCAGCACTTTTGCCGAGAAATCCTGCAAGACGTCGGGCAGTCGCTCCCTCAACCCGATCACCTCCTGCCGGTCCCAAGCGAAATAATCCTGCACTAGCGGTTTCCGCAGACGAACCAACTCAATCAGCGTGGCATGCAGCGTGGCATCTATCACTTTCTCGTCCAGCAGGATGTCTACGATATCTTCATAACTGCTCGCATCGCGCATGATGAAGCCGTCGATCAAATAGCTGCCCACATCCGTTACGATCTCGATGGCTAAATGCAGCGCTCGTTCTTCGGCATACCGCCCCAACAAGGTCGAAGCGGACAACGCGGATTCATGTAACGCCTGCAGCAATTCCGGTAGCAGCTCCAGCCTGCGTTCGATTTGTTCCCGGTTTACATAATACACGGGTATTCCCTCCTCCGGCCCAACCTAGAATTCGAAATCGACCGCAACCTGGCTTTCACGTACCTCGTTCATGTGCTCAATGACTTTTTTATGCTCCGGATGAACCTGGTAACCGTCCAAATCAGCGAGCGAGTCAAAGGTTGCAATTAACGCAATGTCATAGGAACGAGGGGAACGGATCACATCCGTGCCCACCTCCAGGCTTCTCAGTTGCTCCACTTTGCCCTGCAAGCCACGCAGCACCTCAACCGTACGTCCAACACTCTCCGGCGACGCATCTTTCAGTTTGAACAAGACGATATGTTTGATCATGGATGAATCCTCTCCTCACGTAACTTTTCAGTATCTATTTTCAGCATAACATAAAGGATACCCGCCGGAAAGTAAGCCCCACCCGAACTCTATCAAACTATTTTCATATGATATATTGTCTCTTTGACTAGAGATGAAGTCTGATTGAAAAGAGGTGAAATGGATTGACGATCCTGCGTTTTCTGCTGCACGAACCGCTGCGAAGGCGAATTCGTCTGCAGCAAGCCGAGCTTGAGCTGCTGGCCAGCCGGGTGGAGCATCTGGAGCAAGCGCTCGAGGCTGCCTCCTTTCCGGATTCCGATACCCGCCAGCAGATTGAATCCTCGATCGGTCTTCGCATCACGATCGAGACGGCCGGATCCGATATTAACGGCACACTTGTCGCGGTTCGCCCAGATGCATTGGAGTTGATCGATGAATCGGGGCGACAAGTTATCGCACCGACCGCAAAAATCACGGCGATGAAGGTGTAAGCGATCGTGTTATGCCGGGTTCCCTTTCCGGCAACCCTCAGTTGCCGGAAATTGGGGGGCCGCATTTTTTTGCAATGGGATATTGACAGCCCGGCCGCATTTTAATAAAATGAAATAGTCGCTCACGGGGCCTTAGCTCAGCTGGGAGAGCGCATCGCTGGCAGCGATGAGGTCAGGGGTTCGATCCCCCTAGGCTCCACCATACATAAAGTCTAACAGCTCATTTGGAGCTGTTTTTTATTTATACTACGTGTCAAAAGACGCCTCGGATCCTGATCTCCAATCAGGTTTTCCTGGGGCGTTTTTGTATCTGACTTCCTCACTCCGTGCGAAGATCTTCCATTTCAATCACCTCGTACAACCGGCTAAGTGCTTTCACCTGAGCCAGAAGCGTCTTGTTTAAATGAGCGGACATCTGATGGGCATATGTTAAAAACTCCTCGACCTGATGGGAATTTATTCTTTTCAGCGAACGTTTAAGCGCTACGGTTTCCTCCGAATAAACGCAGCTTTGCAACACCTGCATCAACCTGATTTTGAATAGAAGCACCCCGTCGTATAAGCGATATCCGTTCGCGGGATTTCGTTCTACCGTAAGAACCCCTTCCTTTTCCCAATATCGAATCGTTGATTTAGGGACTCCCGTTTTAAGGGAGGCTTCATGAATATTGAAAAGTTGTTCCCGGTCAAATTCTTTAGTCCCGTCGGTATAAAGCTCCAATTCGCGTATGAGTCCGGCTAATCTCTCTCTTTCTTCGTAGAGAATGATTTCCTTTTCCCTAACGATCCAGAGTGCGATGTCCCATTCGGTTTTTTGCAGGTGGATGAGTACGGTTGTGGTTACTTCCATTCCAAATGCAACAGACATCGCTTGGATGCATGCCAAATAAGCTTCATGCCGCTCTGTATAGATGCGATATCCATTGGCTGAACGCGCAGAAGGAGGGATTAACCCTTTCGCTTCATAATTCCGCAATGTACTGGCGCTGATATGAAACTTATCCGCAGTTTTTCGAGGACGCAAAGTCACGGCTTCACCCCTTAACATTGAGAGACTTATAAGGTTTTAAGTTAATCATGCAGTGATTTCAGCACTTAATTATGCTTAACCTTTCAATTTGCTTCTATGTTATACAATGGCTTTAAACAAAACAAGGAGGAGATGTAGATGAACCCGCAAGATCTGCCCCTTTTCCACCCCGACATGTCGATCGAGGAGATTGGCGAAGAAGGGAATCGGTATATCGGCACCGTATGGAAGTCTATTTATGACTCAATGCATGAGGAGCTAACGAAGGCTTTTCTCGAAATCGAGGATGCGGCATATGCGCTGTATTTAAACCAACTGATGCCGCCGTTGTTCAATCGCTTAATGGAGACCGGGTTCGAGGTTATAGCCCCTGTGGAAGAAGATGATTTCGTCATCGGTCAATGCTTGATTTTCAGAAATTCCCTTGAAAAGTGGGGCTCCGAGGAGAACAGATCGAGAATATTCTGGAACGTTATCCATCGAAAGGGGACGCTTCCCCTCGGGACTTTGTTAACGGAAATTCCCCATTCCCATTTGAAATTCGACATTCCGGAAACTCCGAAGCTTTATACGTTGAGGGAGAGCATTAAAGATCGTATTTTGCATGGAATTCGCCACATCAAAGACAAATGAAATCGTTGCGGGAGGAAAATCATGATCACAGGCCCAAACCCTAATGTGAAATATCCGATCCCTGGAAATTCCAATCTGCAGTTTATTAAAAATACCATTACCAAGCCGAATATTATAGCTGGCGAGTACTCTTATTATGAAGCCTCCAACGGGGAAGCGTTCGATGATCAAGTCTTGTACCACTATGAAGTTATCGGAACGAAGTTGATCATCGGCAAGTTTTGCTCCATCGCTCCTGAAGTTCGATTTATGATGGATGGAGGAACCCATCGAATGGATGGATCGACGTACCCTTTTAACCTTTTCGGAAACGGGTGGGAAGCATTTACTCCTACCTTGGAGGATTTGCCGATTAAAGGGGATTCGGTGGTCGGCAACGATGTTTGGATCGGCAGACACGCGACCATTATGCCTGGAGTAAAAATTGGCGACGGGGCCATCATTGCCGCCGAATCCGTCGTCGTTAAAGATGTGGACCCCTATACGATCGTCGGCGGCAATCCTGCTAAGGAAATTCGCAAACGCTTTGCGCCTGAAGTCATCCAAGCGTTGCTGGACATCCGATGGTGGGATGCCGACATTCAGGTCATTAATTCCTATATCGGTGCTATCGTCAGCGGGGATATCGAAACGTTAAACAAGATGAAATACGCTCCATAAACTCTACATGAAGGAGGGAAATTCCAATAGCGCCACTTATCGCATTAGTAACGTCCTTCGTGATATTCCGTTCGGTCGGTTTGCTAGGTTGGACCTACTTTGATAGTTGGCACTCCTCGCTGCAAGCCGCAGTCGTTGTCATGTTGTTGCTTGCGGCTTCTGCTCATTGGGGAAAGAGGCGCCAGGATCTCAACCGTATGGTTCCTCCCAGCTTTCCCAACGCCGCTTGGGTGGTATCCGCAACAGGGGTTCTGGAAATCGCGGGGGCTATCGGAATCCTGATTCCCTCCCTTTCTCTCCTTGCCTCCATTTGCTTGGTTTTATTGTTAATCGCCATGTTTCCCGCCAATATTTATGCGGCAAACCAAGGGATAACCATCGGCGGACAGCCCGTACCGAAGTTGGGGGTACGCAGCTTGCTGCAGATTTTATTTATCGCAGCCATCCTCTTATCCTCACCGATCTTTGGGTAGTGAGACGGGGAATGGCTCCGTTAGGAAGAAAGAGGTTGCTCCGTAGGGATCAGCCTCTTTCTTGAGATGTACTTTGGGTTCGCAAGCTGCTGCTCAAGGCTTAAAGCTCATAGTAATTACCGCGCCTTTACCATAGCGTTTACTTTCCCTCAAAAGCCCGTTGCAACTCCGCAAGGTCAAACTTCTTCATTTTCAAAAAGGCCTGCGTCACGCGATTGCGTTGCTCCAATGTTCCCTGGTTCATCATCTCGTCCAAGTCGGAAGAAGAGATTTGCCACGAGACGCCGAACCGATCCTTGAGCCAACCGCATTGTTCAGCCTCGGGAACGGCAGAAAGACTTTCCCAATAATGATCGATTTCCTCCTGCGTTTCGCAGTTTACCAAGAGAGAAATCGCTTCGTTAAAGCTGAACCCATGGTCATACGCGCTGTCCATCGCTGCGAACCAGGCGTTCTCCAACCTAAAATCAGAGAACATCACCGCCCCCTCTTGGTCCGGTTCTTGGCCGGGGCCATACTTGACGAGCGTGCCCGGTTTCGCATTCCGGAATACGGAAAGATACAATTCACGTGCTTCTTCCGCCTTGCCACAGTTATCCCCTATGAACATCATGGACGGAACAATCGCTGGACGCGGCTCCCCCTCCGGATTTGTTAACATCAACTGCCATGTGAACCCATACTTGTCCTGAATCCAGCCATACCACTCGCTGAAAGGGTATCGATCCAACGGCATAAGCGCAGTCCCGCCGTCAGACAGCTTGTTCCACACCTCATCAAGCATCTCTCTGGCGTTAGGGTCTCTGGAGGGGTCGAAATTGACGATGCACGAAATAGAAGGATTCGGTTGGAAGAACGGGCCTGCTGAGATCGCCATAAATGGAAACCCCCAAACCGTGAACGAAACCAACTCCGAATCACCCGAAGGGGTATCGTATATCGTCGTAGCACCCGTGATTCGGGAATCCGGAAATACAGAGCAATAGAACTCCGCCGCTTCTTTCGCCTCTTTGTCGAACCATAGATGCAAGGTGATGGATGAACTCATCTTTTTCCTCCTTTGCATGAATAAGG
>RCUU01001630.1_pt1 | contig 10459 bp, 11 predicted proteins | sample 2166211 | NCBI WGS metagenome assembly RCUU01 (sample SAMN09932620, study PRJNA488358) | compost metagenome | feature: garden; material: soil; isolation source: compost soil in phenylacetic acid-enriched culture | place: Germany: Experimental Botanical Garden Goettingen | collected 2016-01-27
TCCAGTTTTGCCATTGTGCTCATAGGGCGTGCTCCTTTACGGGTGGATTTTCGGATTACTTAAATAAGTTCTTCAACACAAACCACACATTGGCGGGACGCTCGGCGAGGCGGCGCATAAAGTAACCAAACCAGTCGCTGCCAAAAGGGACGTACACGCGCACCCTATAACCTTCGTGGACGAGCGTAAGCTGCAAATCCTCGCGGATCCCATACAGCATTTGAAATTCGTAGCGGTCAGGCGGAACAGCGAATTCTTGAATCGTTTGCTTGGCATAGTCGATGATCTGGGAGTCATGGGTTGCAATGGCGGCATAACCGCCGTTCTTGAGGTGGGTAGAAATGAGGCGTTTGAAATTTTCGTCGACGTCCGGCTTGGCCGGATAGGCGACCGTAGGCGATTCCTTGTAGGCCCCTTTAACGAGGCGAAGGTTGGGCTTCAAGGACTTGAGCTCTACGATGTCGTCTAGGGAGCGATAAAGATAAGCTTGGATGACGATACCTACGTTATCGATTTGCTCGCGCAGGCGTTTGTAGAGGGAGATCGTTTTTTCACATTGGGCAAAATCCTCCATATCGATGCGTACGAACAAGCCGTGTAAGCGAGCCCGGTTCAAGATCGTGGTCAGGTTGTTCAGACATATCTGTTCACTGATCCCAAGCCCCAGCGATGTGAGCTTCAGCGAGAGGTTGGCTTTAACGCCGGCATCGGCGATGGCATCTAGCGTCTTCAGGCACATCCGCGTAGACAGTTCAGCTTCGGCCTCCGTGGAGACGAATTCGCCGAGATGATCGAGGGTGGCCTCTCGGCCGGTCGCATTCAGCGCGCGCACTGCTTCGATCGCACCTTCGATGGTCTCCCCGGCCACAAACCGGCCGGCACCGAAGCGGAGGCCGTATCGGCGAGCCATGCGGCCCACGGATTGGCTTTTGGCGAAGGATTGAAACAGGGTTCGGAGTAACGCATCCATAGGCATCCATCCTTTTCCATTTCTCATTGTACACAAAATATACAATATTTTAGATTTTTGAACAATATAAATTGAAAAAATGAACAAAAAAGTTTTTAAGTAACGCAAATATGTTCATTATTGAACACTTTCATAATAAATTAGTAAGTATCTTTAGGGTTGGAATATTGAACCCCGCCTGCTTTCGTGTTAGATTTACAAGTAAAATTTCATAACGTGCGAGGTAATTATGTTCAATCATGAACGAATATGGTTCCGGCGGGAGCTGACCCGTTTCGAGCCGGACGAGAAGATGAGTGTGCTGCTGGCGGCGCTGCAAGGCGGCCAGGCGTCGGCCGTTGAGTTGGGCGGGACCCCCTATTTGTTGACGCCGGATGACGCCGGGCTGCTTGAAGCTTTTGGCGGGGGGAGTATCGGCGAAGGTCTGCGGCTTGACAGAACGAGATTCGCCGTTTCGACTGTGATTCGGGAGTCGGACCTGGCTCTCCCGGTCAATGAACTGGCGTCACGGTGGTATGGTGCTGATGCGAGTGGGCGACCCGCGTTGGTCGTAAATGACGAGTCGGAGCCGATCGGTTATCTCCCGCTGGTGGACCTGCTGAAGCTGGCGGCAGACCGGCAACAGCGGGCAGAGGCGTATTTCGATGCGCTGCTGGAGACGGTGAGCGACGCGGTGACCGTGGTCGACCGGAACGGGACGGTGATCGGCTGGAACGCGGTGGCGGAGGAAGTGTACGGCATCGCCAAGACGGACATCGTTGGCCGCACGATCGGAGAGCATTTTGATCCGGACGCGCTGGTCGTGTTAAGCATATTGGACGAGGGCCGGCGGCTGCGCGGGGCTTACCACCGTCCGCGGGAAGGCACGCATGTGCTGATTAATGCGTCGCCGATCGTAAAGCCGGGCGGCGGAATTATCGGGGGCGTGGCGACCGAGCAGGACATCACGCATCTCGTGAAGTTGAACGACGAGCTGACGGTTGCGGCATCCCGTCTGTTAACCCAGCGGGCCCATGATGAGGATCCGTTCGCCTTGATCAGCGGTCGCGGGGAGAGTATGGGCAAGGTGATCAAGCTGGCCAAGAAGCTAGCGGAGAACGACTCCGCCGTGCTCTTGATCGGGGAGACTGGGGCGGGCAAGGAGCAGTTGGCGAAAGTCATCCATCGGGCCGGCGCGCGAGCGGAGGGACCCTTCTTGTCTCTAAGCTGCGGGGCCGTGCCGGCGGGCCTAGCCGAAGCTGAGCTGTTCGGCTATCAGGGCGGCGCCTTCTCGGGACAGCCATCGGGGCAAGCCGGCCGACTGGAATCTGCGGATGGGGGCTCTATTTTCCTGAATGAAATTGAATGCTTGCCGCCGGACGTGCAGGAGAAGCTGGCTCAATACATCAAGCGGCATAAGGTGACGCGAATTGGAGCTTCGGAAGCGGTGCCGGTCTCGGTGCGGATCTTCGCGGGCACCAGTCAGGATCTGGAGCAGCTTGTGCGGGAGGGCAAATTCCGGACCGATTTGTATTACGCGCTGAACGTGGTGTCGCTGAAGGTGCCCCCGCTACGCGAGCGGAGGGAGGATCTGGGCGCGCTCGTGCAAATGTATCTGCGCGTTTTTTCGCTTCAATATCAGAAAGCGCTGCCGACCGTTTCGCCAGAGGTGATGTTGGCGTTCGCGAATTACGACTGGCCGGGGAACGTGAGCGAGCTGCGGGCGGTGATCGAGCGTTGCGTGATCTTAAGCGACAATGAGCAAATTACTTTGGAGCATTTGCCGGAGGTACTGCAGCGGCGGCAAGCGCAGCTGGAGTACGCGGCGACGGGAAACGCGGATACGATGTTTGTTGGTACCGCGGACGGTTCCGCCACGACCAAGACGGAGCAAACGGATCGGCTGGACAAGATGCTGCGTCCGCGGATCACCCCCGAAGAAGAGATGGAACTTATGAAAGAGGCACTGGAGCGAACGTCGGGCAATAAGAGCAACGCAGCCAAACTGCTGGGCATTTCCCGTGGGACGCTCTATAAAAAAATCCGCGACTATAATTTAGTTTAGAAGACGAGACTTCCGCCACGTCATGGGCCGAACCCTTGCTTGGGCTCCTGCATAGCATATAGCACATTTGCAGGAATAGGGGCGTGACTCCATGATAGGGATAGAGTTGTCGGCGATTCATTATGTATACCTGGCGTTTATCGTCTTGATTATGGCATTGCTGATCAAGCGGCGCGACACGACGATGATTTGCGTGGTGGGGATTTTTACACTGGGGCTGCTGGCGACGGAAACGCTCAGCGGATCGGTGTCAGGGATCTTCAACTCGTTTATCTACGCAACCAAAGAGTTAATGGGTACGATCATGATTATCTCGATCATCGTGGCCATGAGCCGGGTGCTGATTCGCACGGGCATCAATGAGACGATGGTTTCGCCCTTGACGCGGTTCATCCGAACGCCAACGATGGCTTATTGGGGCATTGGGATCATTATGATGGTGACTTCTTTGTTCTTCTGGCCTTCGCCTGCCGTTGCGCTGATCGGGGCCGTCCTGCTGCCCGTGGCTATTCGCGTGGGGCTGCCGGCACTGGGGGCGGCGGTGGCGATGAACTTGTTCGGGCACGGCATTGCCTTGTCCGGGGACTATATTATTCAAGGAGCGCCGAAGTTGACGGCGGATGCCGCGGGCCTGCCGGTGAGCAGCGTCATGACGGCCAGTGTGCCCCTGGTTCTTGTCATGGGCTTGGTCAGCACGGTGACCGCCTTTTGGCTGATGCGCCGCGATCAGCGGAACGGGACGTGGCGTGACGGCTTGGTCGCCGGGAAGGGCACGGGCGGCGTGCTTGGCGAGGATCATCCAGCGAGCAAAGAGGATCGCGCAGCCATCTCTTCCCGGGCCAAAAAATGGCTGGCCATCCTGATTCCATTGCTCTTCGCCGTCGATGTCGTCGCCATGTTCCTGCTGGATTTGCAGGGTGGCGATGCGACGGCGCTGGTGGGCGGCACGGCGGTATTGATCCTCATCGGCGTGACGCTGCTGGCTCACCGGAACCGGGGCCTGGAGAAGGTCACCACGTACCTGATTGAAGGGTTGACCTTCGGTTTTAAGGTGTTTGGCCCCGTGATTCCGATCGCCGCGTTCTTCTATCTTGGCGACGCGGCGTTTAAGGAGCTGTTCGGGCAGGTACTCCCCGAAACGTCGCACGGGATCGTGAACGACCTCGGCGTGGCCCTGGCCGACGTCGTTCCGCTGAACGGCATCGTCGGCGCCGTGACCCTCGCCGTCACAGGAGCGATCACCGGCCTGGACGGCTCCGGCTTCTCGGGCATTTCGCTGGCCGGCTCGATCGCCCAGCTGTTTGGCACCGCCATCGGCTCCGGCACGGCCGTATTGACGGCGCTGGGGCAGGTCGCCGCCATCTGGGTCGGCGGCGGCACGCTGATCCCGTGGGCGCTCATCCCGGCCGCCGCCATCTGCGGCGTGAGCCCGTTCGAGCTCGCCCGCCGCAACCTGAAGCCGGTGCTCATCGGCCTCGCCGTAACCACCGTGGTTGCGATGTTCATGGTGTAACGAGCAGAACTCAAAGAAGGAGGCGGGTTTCCGCCTCTTTTGTTTTTTTGCTCTCGCCTGTCGCACTCCCAGTAAACCAAACTTGTAGGCTAAACGAAGCGGGGGCCTTAAGCTAACTAATTAACTAATTAATCAATAACTAACTATCAACTGGTCTGCAGATCAACTTATCTCTTAGCGGTAGCCACCTGGGTAACATGTACACTAGTTGGAAAACCTCCAATTAAATCGTCCGCATGCAGACGGGGAAAGCAGCTAAGTGGATTTTTAACACCTATTTTCTGGGGGCTGGCTCAAAATCGCAATTTTCCGGCGAAATAAGTGCAGAATTTCCACTTAATTTCTTCAAAATGCCATACACCAGGAGAATTAGTTGCTGTTTTTCCACTTAGCTAAAAATAATCCATCCTGTTCGGTAGGGAGCCGCTGGCGCGCCTTAACCCAAATATTGAATCACCCCTCGAATCAGCTCATATCGCAGGATGCGCTCGCCATTCCCGTTAAGAACGGGTCTAAGCCAACCCTTGTCACAACACTTCTTTAGCATCATCAAGGCAGTGCGATAGTCTACCTCAAAATGCCGCTTCACATCCACCGGCCGAATCGGCCGCGCGAGCTGCACGGCGAGTCGGATGAGCTCCTTCTCCGCCAGCAGGCCGCGCGACACGGGGGCGCGCTCCGGGTGGTAACGGCTGAACACCATGCGCAGCAGGTTGATGCAGAGCTCTGGGCGCCGCTCGACGTCGTCGTAGGCGAAGGAGATCACCTGGTAACCCATGGCGTGCAGGAAGGTTTCGCGATTGAGCTCGTGGCTGAATTTTTGACGGTCCATGTCGCGAACGTGCGCAGCGTAACCTTTGATCTCGAACAGCAGCTTCAACTCGCCATCCCCCGGAAGCCAGGCGAAGTCAGCAAAATAAGATCGCCCCCGCCAATCGCTGACTTCATACTCCGGATGGAGGCCTTCGAAGTCACCGCGCAGCGGCCACCAGACATTCCGCAGGAACTGGGACTCCGCATGGGCATGTCCACGCTCCAAACGTCCTCGTCGTTCCCCTGATCTCTGTGCCAAATGGGACTTCAGAAACGCCGCATAATTTTCCTCAAAACGCATCGAACTCATCCTCCTCCTCCACCTTCCCTAATAAAAATAAAACGCCCCGCATTCGCTCCTTAAAGTTTGGTCCTCAATCGCTTGGGAGCGCCATTAACCTAAAGGTTAGGGTGCCCGCCATGGATGATCATCCAAACCGGAGTGGTACGGGACGTGCTTCGTCTTGCGTTCAGTATAGTGCCGGATGACGGCACTGTCCAGCCTGGAGGTTCATTCGGGCGTGGATCCGCCCTCCGTTTAGGCGGATTGAGCGTACAGGCCTGTTCGCCTTGCGGGTTGATCTTCGTACAAATGAGACCGGTGAACTTAAGAAGCCGCGCAAAGAGCTTCCCGCGCATTTTGTCATTGCTTTTCCTATGCAACGGACGTAAGCTGATGGGAGGATTGTGGAAGAGTTTGCCAAATTTAAAGAATGACGGCTTGTCCGGGAAACTCATGGCGTTCCTTATGCTAGAGGCATCCCGCTTCCCCGCTCATTCCCTCTTTCTCCCTGCACAAAGGATGAAACTATGCGGGAACCGATGCGTAACATTACTTAGTGTGTACATGGAAAGGGTGAAATGCATTGGACAACGGCTTGAGCGTCAAGTTGTACGAAAAGCTGCCGGATGGCGAGCTGCGGGAATTGGAAGAGCGCGTTTGGAGCGCGAATATGGTGGCTGCGTTGGAGCATGTGAACTACCTGGTCGTCGGCAACCGGGAGTTTGAAACCGTGGAAGGCCGACTCAACGTCGACGAGGGCAAGCTGGAGCTGCTGCTCGTTCCAATCGTGCATGAATAAGAGGTTTTTTTCGTAAGGAGGGAATCGGTCTTGGCAAAAGAAGACGAAGTAACACGAACGGACACGGTCGCTGCGAAAGAGGCAGCCCCGGTGAAAGAACCGTTCGCATCGAAGTTTTTTACTCCGGAAGGCAAGCCCATCCGCGTCTTGTCGACGTCGCTTGGCATCGCGCTGCTGGCTAACGCTTTCCTGATTCCGGGTGCCGGAGCAACGGCCTCGGGGAACGGTTCGTCGGCGGATGAACCGAAGCTGGTCGCCTGGTCGACGGAAGAAGTGAAACAGTACTTCGACAAGAATGTGGACTGGAACATCCCACTTCCGTTGGAGGAGGATGGAGAGGGCGCCGAGGGGGCTTCCGGTTCCGGCGGCTCGGGTGGCACCACCGTCATCAACCATTACGGCGGCGGTTTCGGTTGGGACGATATGCTGTTGTACCACCTGCTGTTCAACAACGGATCCAGCTATTCTTCTGGCCGTTGGTACGACAATCATCGTGGTTACTATGCAGGTTCGTCGACGCCGTATAAACCGAAATCGTATTCCAGCGAGACGTTCCAAAATAAACCGATGTCCGGTTCGGTCGTTCGACCCAAAACCTCGACCTCATCCACCGGCTCAATCGTTCGGCGTTCCACTTCATCGAAGGCTGGGGGCATCGGCGGGAAATCGAGCTCGCTTGGCTCGTCGTCCTCGAGTTCATCGTCCAAATCCTCGAAGAGCTCCTTTTCCGGATCGAGATCCAGCGGGACCAGTAAGGGGTCTTTCGGCGGATGACGGACGGAAACGGCATTTTCGAAGTCGTGGGCCTGCCGCATCCCGACCGGAGCGAGCGGGTCGCGAAGTTAGCCGAGATGGGGTTCACCTGGGCGGATCTCGAGGAAGAGGAGTACTGGATCGACCAGCTGGTGTTGATGCCGAAGGCGATCTACGAGGAGCTGGAACAGGCCGCCACGGCGCTATGGCGCATTCTCGATAAGGCCGTGCGCTATGTTCATCGCCGGCCTGATTTGTATGAGCTGATCGGCATCCCGCCGATCCTCTGGACGATGCTCGATCAGTTCCCGTTGCCGGAGCCGGGCGTGATCAGCCGTTATGCGCGTTTTGATTTTGCCGTGGCGAACGACGGCACCATCAAGCTGCTGGAGCTGAACGCCGATACGCCGACCGGTTACGTCGAAGCTTCGATCGCCACCCCGTGGCTGATGGAGCAGGCAGGGTACGCCTCGCCGAACGCCCGGATGAAAGACCTGGTGGCGGAAGCTTGGGCGCTTGAGCGGCCGGATACCGCTGCCTGCGTCGATTACGGCTGGCATCTCGAGGATTCCGGCACGATCGAGGCATTAGGACGTCACAGCGGACTGGATCTCCACTATGAAGATTGCTTGGAGCTTTGGGTTGACGAGGGGACACTGAAGAATAAAGATGGGCGTATCATTGAGCGAATGTTTGCGTTATATCCGAAGGAATGGATGGCGGTGGACGATGCCGGCGAAGCGCTGAGCTATGCCATTGAAACCGGTCGTCTGACCATTTTCAACGGGCCGCATAGTATTTTGCTGCAATCCAAAGGATTGCTTGCCGCGGTCTGGGGGCTTTACGAGCTGGGTTTGCTCTTTGATGAAGACGAACGCCAGGCCATTGCCAAATACGTGCTGCCGACCTACAACAAGCCGGTCTTCTCCGGTGATTTCGTGTCCAAATCGATGTTTGGTCGCGAAGGCGGTTCGGTGCGCCTCTTCGATGAGGAGGGCAGGCTGGAGCTGGAGGATCAAGAGGGCTTTGACAGCAGCGTGTTGTTCCCTACGGTATATCAAAAAAGAGCCGATTTGGCGCGAATCGACACGATCGTTGGCGAGCGCCATTTGCTGACCGGGATGTTCGTACTGAACGGGACCCCTTGCGGCCTGCTGGGGCGGGCCGGCGGACCGATTACCGGCAATACCAGTCATTTTATCGCGTTAGGAGTGAAATAAATGCAATATTCGAAGCAGCCTTGGGCGCGGCGATTCCTCGTTACGCTGATGCTGGTGTTGTCCGTGGCGGTACTCGGAGCCTGCGGCAATGCGACCAGCGTCTTCTCCACGAATACCGGTTCGGAGTCGGAATTATCGACCGCCCGAGTACCTTGGGATTATAAAATCGTGGACGCGACGGTCGGCGATCTGGTGGGCAGCGACATGACGATTTTGCCCGATAACGACTTGCTGCCCAACGACAACAATTACGCCACCGGGGACAAAATCTGGATCCTGCAATTCATGGATGCCGAGATGACCACGGACGAGAACCAGAAGAACGAGGTACGCTTGTCCTCCTGGACGACGTTGAAGTCTTATCCGGATCAGGCGTCCGCCGAGAAGGATTTGGCCGAGCTGAAGGTGTCGGTCACGACCGATGTCGATCTGGTTGGCGTGTACAAAACGGAGTACCAAGGCAAAACGCGGAATTTCGCCGTCTTGGAGCTGCCGACCGGGAACCGGATCAAGCAGCCGATCGACGATACGCGGTACACTGCGTTGGAGAAAGCGAAGACGGCAACGGTCGTGCTGGAGGAAGTGCATGATTTTGCCGATTATGATTTGGCATTTGCGAAATTTCGGGGGTGGGCGAAGTGACGATCGTAGTGAATATTGTAGTTAGTGTCGTTGTGATGATTTTGCTGCAACTGCTGGGGATGGTGGTCTTCAATTGGATGACCCCGTACCGCGATATGGAAGAGCTCAAGAAAGGGAATGTCGCCGTAGCCCTCGCGCTGGGCGGCAAATTCCTGGGCACGGCCATCATTCTGGGGGTGTCCGCCTTCACGAACACCTCCATCTTGCATATGATTCTGTGGTTCGCTGTCGGTTACGTGTGCCTCGTGGCGTCTTACTGGATCTTTGAGTTGGTGACGCCGGGATTTAATATCTCTGACCAGCTGAAGAAGGGGAATGTCGCGGTAGGCACTTTGCTCTGCTTAGTGTTTATTGGTATGGCGTTCGCCGTCAGCAGCCTGATCATCTAGTCACATGCACTTTTTACTCAAAATCACGACGCGCTTGATGCGTTTACGCAAAACGTCAATCGGACTGATTATCCTGTTATTTGTTACGCTAAGCGCAACGGTGGCTTACGGCCTGGAGCCCGCAACGTTCGGTAATTGGTTTAACGCGCTATATTGGGTGATGACCACCATGGCCACGGTGGGTTATGGCGACTATTTTGCGGAGACCGTCCAGGGTAAAGTATTTACGATGTTTTTGTACATTTTCGGAATTGGGCTGCTGAGCTTGGTGATCGGGAAGGTCATCGATTCCATCGGAACCCTTCAACGGCAGAGAGGAGCGGGGGCTTTGAACTTTCGAGGCGAAGACCAGATCATTCTGATCAATTGGAGCAAAAAAGCGCACTCGGCGGTGGAGGAAATCCTGTGTTATTCTCCCAAGTGCCGCATCGTGATCATCGACGAGATGGATCGACATCCGCTGGAGTCGATGCACCAAGTCCATTTCGTCAGCGGGGATCCGGCTTCGGACGAAATCTTGATGAAAGCCGGCATCGACAAGGCGAAGGCCGCCATCATTTTTGCGGATGCGCGGATTGAGGAATATTCGCTGATTGACGGCAAGTCTCTGTTGATTGCTTCCAGCATTGAACGATTGGCGCCGCAGGTACATACAACCGTAGAAATCATGCAGGAAAAACATATCCAGAATTTCCGCCACGTTCAAGTGAATGAATTTGTATTGTCTCACGACGCCATCTCGCGATTGGCGGTTCGCTCCGCGCTGCAGGAAGGCAACTCTGAGGTGATTCGCCAACTGCTCAGCCGTCAATACGGCGACGATATTTACGAAATCCCCGTGCAGCACGGGTGGCACACGTATGGAGAAGCCTTTGAAGCCCTGCTGAGGCAGGGGGCAACCTTGCTGGCAGACCGTGGCGATTTGGGCATCAACCGCAAGCTGAATCAACCGATCCCCCCAGAGGCACGGCTCTACGTCGTAGCCGATGACGCTACGTATCGGCGGATAGCCGGCTTATCGTCTTAAGCCGCA
>RCUU01001631.1_pt1 | contig 10458 bp, 5 predicted proteins | sample 2166211 | NCBI WGS metagenome assembly RCUU01 (sample SAMN09932620, study PRJNA488358) | compost metagenome | feature: garden; material: soil; isolation source: compost soil in phenylacetic acid-enriched culture | place: Germany: Experimental Botanical Garden Goettingen | collected 2016-01-27
CGCCGCTTTCTGATCCTTGCCCATGGCGTTCAGTACGTCGGATGCCACGCCGGTGCCCATGGAGACAGCACTGAGGGTCGATGTGACCATGGCTGAATAGGTGCTGGCAGTGACCGTTGCCATCTCCGCGAAATCCCCGGCAAGCGCTGCCGCCAGTGCGGCAAACCCCGGTGCGGCGGTGCCGAAGCTGGCAATCACCGCCACTGCACCGAGCACGGAGCCGATGCCGGCGACCAGCCACTTCCACCACGCGTGCCCGTCGGGGTCGACGCGGTTGACCGGGTCGCCTGCGCAGTAGGCATACGGGTTGATTCCTCCCCGCCCGAACGGGCTTTCGCTGTCGGGGGCGAGGAAGATCATCAGCAACGGATCGTAAGGCCGATTGCCGCCCGGGATGTACCAGTGGGTCAGCGGCTCGCGGCGCTGGCCGGCGAAGGCAAAGGGGCTGGATGTCTGGTCAGCGCTATCGGCCTGCGCGCCATGCGCCGTGTAGTGGCGTGAGCGCAAGGTGTTGTCGGCCTCGATGCGCACGCTGCCTTGAGCATCGCAGCCGAGCAAGTTGGCGCTGCGTACACCCGCGCTAAGGCGATCGAGGGCGAACAGCTGGCCCGCGTCGCCGATCAGGTGCAGCACTTCGCTGCCGCGCTGTTCGTGGGTCAGCAGGCCAGCGCTGTGGAAACTGCGGGTCAGTGTGCTGCCGAGCGTGCGGTCGCAGAGGTTGCCGCTGGGATCGTAGCCGTAGGTACACACCTGGCCTTGATATTCGACACGGGTCAGACGGTCCTGGGCATCCCAGCTCAGCTTGCGGCCGAGGCTGTCTTCCTGCAAGCGACCGCGGTCGTCATAGCGCAGCGAGAGGGTGGCGGGCCAGGTGGGGTGCGTATGGGCGATGCTGCTGACCTGACAACGGTCCTTGGGATTGTTGTAGGTGTAGCTGGCCGTGTCGCTGGTACCGTCGACAAAGGTGCTGAGCACGCTGTCGTAGCCGTCGAGTACGTTGAGGGTGAATACCTGGCTGACTACCCGGTTGCCGAACGGGTCTTGCGGGGCCACGGCAGGCTCGGCGGTGTAGGTGAGCAAGCGACCGAGCTGGTCGTAGGTGAAGCGCTCGGTGCCGGCACGGGTGTCGTCCTGCCAGTGGCGTGTCTCGACTTGATCGAGAAGGGTGTAGGTCAGGGTCTGCACCTGGGTGCGAACGACCCCGGCGTGGGTGACGATGAAGGTACGGCTATGTTCACGGCCCAGGCTGTCGTAGGCCAGGGTTTGCAGCAGCTGGTTGCCGCTGTCGTTGTCCACGGTGGTGAAGGTGTGCGGGCGCGAAAAGTCGTCATAGCTGATGCTGCAGGTGACAGCGCCAACCGTGGTCTGCTTCAGCCGGCCGAAAGTGTCGAACTGCCGTTGGTGGGTCACGTTGGCGGCGTCCTCGAAACCCAGTAGCACCCCGCCCAGGCTATGGCGCCAGGTGGTGCTGTGCGAGGTGCCATCGACCGTCCAGGTAGCCGTTTCAGGCTGGCCGCTGGCGGTGTAGGTCAGGGTCTGCATGCCGAGCGGGCCGCAGGCGGAGGCGGTCAGGGCCAGTAGCTTGTCGTAGCTGAAGTCGTTTGCCGGTTCGCCGTCTGGCTGAATCTGTTTGAGCCGGTTGTCCAGCTCGCGGACGTAGCTGAAGTCGATACGTTGGCCGTCTGCCAGGGTGTTGGCGCTGGGAGGCAATTGGTGGGGCTGGTAGTGATACTGAGTGGGACGACCGCCCACTGTCACGCTGAGTTGGCGGCCGAGGCCATCGAAGGTCTGCTGGCCAATTTCGGTCATGATGCCATTGGAAGCTTCCATCGGATTCACCTTTAGGCGGGATCGTAGAACTTCGCACGCGCTTTTCGTAGAAAAGGGAATTTGGAAAATTCGCCGTGTGAAGTAAGGAAACTCTTGAATGACCTTAGCTCCAGAGGGTAATTAGTATTTGCACTGCTGCTAATAACTCTGCTTAGTTGGTCTCGGGTACTTGGTTCTTGCACCAGAATGGTTTTAGAAAATCCCCAGACTCTTCGCCCTGTTGTATTTGCAACTTTCTGCGCTGCTCCAGAACTGCCGCCGTTGCAGGCAAGTAGAATAAACTCTTTATTGGCCGGGTGGCCGTAGTGCGTGAGCCAACCCTCTATCTCACCTGCGACCTCTTCGGCGGGGCGCATTTCTCCAGCGGAATTCATCAGTCTGCTGCTTAAATCAAGAGGGGCGCCATGTGTCTCAAAGGCAGGCATTCCCATACCCAGATAGTTAGGGTGGTATGCCACCTCGGTAACATTTCTTGAGCTTCTGAAAATTGTTTGAGGGGGGTCCGAGACACTTGGAGTCAAGCTCTGGGGCCAAGTCGTTCCACGCATGGAGAAGCTAGGCCATTTCATGGATTTCATGCTTCTGCCTAACTTTGTCAGCACCGAGTTGATGCGCGGCACTATTTCAATGGCACTGGCCAGCAGCCCTGTCCCCAGCGAAATCCAGCCCAGAAGACTCGCCGCTTTCTGATCCTTGCCCATGGCGTTCAGTACGTCGGATGCCACGCCGGTGCCCATGGAGACAGCACTGAGGGTCGATGTGACCATGGCTGAATAGGTGCTGGCAGTGACCGTTGCCATCTCCGCGAAATCCCCGGCAAGCGCTGCCGCCAGTGCGGCAAACCCCGGTGCGGCGGTGCCGAAGCTGGCAATCACCGCCACTGCACCGAGCACGGAGCCGATGCCGGCGACCAGCCACTTCCACCACGCGTGCCCGTCGGGGTCGACGCGGTTGACCGGGTCGCCTGCGCAGTAGGCATACGGGTTGATTCCTCCCCGCCCGAACGGGCTTTCGCTGTCGGGGGCGAGGAAGATCATCAGCAACGGATCGTAAGGCCGATTGCCGCCCGGGATGTACCAGTGGGTCAGCGGCTCGCGGCGCTGGCCGGCGAAGGCAAAGGGGCTGGATGTCTGGTCAGCGCTATCGGCCTGCGCGCCATGCGCCGTGTAGTGGCGTGAGCGCAAGGTGTTGTCGGCCTCGATGCGCACGCTGCCTTGAGCATCGCAGCCGAGCAAGTTGGCGCTGCGTACACCCGCGCTAAGGCGATCGAGGGCGAACAGCTGGCCCGCGTCGCCGATCAGGTGCAGCACTTCGCTGCCGCGCTGTTCGTGGGTCAGCAGGCCAGCGCTGTGGAAACTGCGGGTCAGTGTGCTGCCGAGCGTGCGGTCGCAGAGGTTGCCGCTGGGATCGTAGCCGTAGGTACACACCTGGCCTTGATATTCGACACGGGTCAGACGGTCCTGGGCATCCCAGCTCAGCTTGCGGCCGAGGCTGTCTTCCTGCAAGCGACCGCGGTCGTCATAGCGCAGCGAGAGGGTGGCGGGCCAGGTGGGGTGCGTATGGGCGATGCTGCTGACCTGACAACGGTCCTTGGGATTGTTGTAGGTGTAGCTGGCCGTGTCGCTGGTACCGTCGACAAAGGTGCTGAGCACGCTGTCGTAGCCGTCGAGTACGTTGAGGGTGAATACCTGGCTGACTACCCGGTTGCCGAACGGGTCTTGCGGGGCCACGGCAGGCTCGGCGGTGTAGGTGAGCAAGCGACCGAGCTGGTCGTAGGTGAAGCGCTCGGTGCCGGCACGGGTGTCGTCCTGCCAGTGGCGTGTCTCGACTTGATCGAGAAGGGTGTAGGTCAGGGTCTGCACCTGGGTGCGAACGACCCCGGCGTGGGTGACGATGAAGGTACGGCTATGTTCACGGCCCAGGCTGTCGTAGGCCAGGGTTTGCAGCAGCTGGTTGCCGCTGTCGTTGTCCACGGTGGTGAAGGTGTGCGGGCGCGAAAAGTCGTCATAGCTGATGCTGCAGGTGACAGCGCCAACCGTGGTCTGCTTCAGCCGGCCGAAAGTGTCGAACTGCCGTTGGTGGGTCACGTTGGCGGCGTCCTCGAAACCCAGTAGCACCCCGCCCAGGCTATGGCGCCAGGTGGTGCTGTGCGAGGTGCCATCGACCGTCCAGGTAGCCGTTTCAGGCTGGCCGCTGGCGGTGTAGGTCAGGGTCTGCATGCCGAGCGGGCCGCAGGCGGAGGCGGTCAGGGCCAGTAGCTTGTCGTAGCTGAAGTCGTTTGCCGGTTCGCCGTCTGGCTGAATCTGTTTGAGCCGGTTGTCCAGCTCGCGGACGTAGCTGAAGTCGATACGTTGGCCGTCTGCCAGGGTGTTGGCGCTGGGAGGCAATTGGTGGGGCTGGTAGTGATACTGAGTGGGACGACCGCCCACTGTCACGCTGAGTTGGCGGCCGAGGCCATCGAAGGTCTGCTGGCCAATTGAAGTCGGTGAAAATGTCATCTGCTCATTCACTGGGCACCTCCAGGCGCTGCACATCGATACTCAGCGGATGCGGTCCGTCACTGTGCCCGGCATAGGTCCAGCGGATAGCGCGAATGCAGGCTTTTTCATCTTCCGTGAACTGTTCGCGGCGTTCGACCACCCGTCCATAGACGTCGTACTCGAACGCTTTGACGATGTCCGGGCGACCGGGTTGTTTGACTACCTCCTTGATCACCCGCTCAAGACCGTCATGGGTGAATTGGCTGGAGCGAATCTCTTGGCCTGTGTCGTCATAGAGCGTCGTGGTCACCGGGCTACCGGCCACGTTGAAGAAGGTCACTACCTTGCTGCCACATTTACCGGTAGGGGTTTCCTGCCAATGGGCGACGCACCTCTGCAACGGGTCGCTGAGCATACGATTGATCAGGCCGGTGGGCGTGATCTGGAAGCTGACGTTGCCCCAGTCATCGTAAGTGTTGCGCGTGGTGCGCTTGAATAGGGGTTGACGGTCCTGCTGCACCGGCGCGCTGGGAGCTGCCCAGTCCTGAACACTCTGCTCGACCACACGCCCGAGGGCATCGTAGCGCGTGGTGCTGATCTCCAGAAACTCGCCTTTGAGGTGATCCAGGTCTTCCAGTTGCACCAGCAGCGGTCGTCCACTGCCGTCGAGCCAGGTGCGTTTGCGCTGGCCTGTGGCGTCGGTTTCCTCGATGCCAATCGGCGTCAACACTGCGCCATCGATACGTGGAGCATGGGCTTTGGCAAAGTCATCGTCGAGATGGTAACGGCACGTGCGCTGCGCTTCGTACGGCGAGCCCGCGCCCATCAAAGTGCGGGTGATACGGCCCAGTGCATCGTAGTTGAACAGGGTGCGCACACCGGCGGCACTTTGTTGCGAATAGGTCAGGCCTGTGATCAATGAACGGGTGTCGATGACAGTCGATTGGGTCAGCTCTTCTTGTTCAAATCCTTCAACGGTGGTTGTCGTTTTCAGCAACGGTTCGCCCGCAGGGGTTTGATCACACTGGTACTGCAACCGGGTGGTGGTGGTTTTACCTTGCAAGCAGGTAGCAACACGTTGCAACCTGCCGAAGAGCAGCGTGTTGGCTGGATCGCCCAGGTAGGCGTGTGTGGTGAATTCCACTATCTGGCCGGTGGATTCGTTCTTAACCTCTTCCCGTTCGATCACAGCATGGGGCGGATCACCCGTGACCATCGAGGGCAGGTCTTTATATTCATAGCGGGTGGAGAGCGTAGGGGCTGCTCCGGGGGCATCGGGGGCAGGCTTGACGGTCTTTTTCAGCAAGTAGCGCACCATACCCGATGCGTCCTTTGGGCATCCTGACCGTTTGCCATCGACAGGGTAATACTCGTTCAACTCCTCGACGCCGGTTGGGAAGACCGTACGCAGTGTGTTTCCGTACTCGTCATACTCGTATCGGGTCGTTGTAATCAGAGGGGCGAGCTTTCCCCCGTCCTTTACGGTGATCGTCACAGTCTTTGCCAACTGGCATTGCGGCAGCTGCTCTTCCCAGGTCTTGCTGTAGTCAACGCCGTAGACGGTGTCGACGGTCGTTGAATAGCGGCCACTCTGGGTAACGTGCTGAATCAGCAGGTGATGCCGATCCCACGTCCGTTCGATGGTTGCCAGCAACTTCCCGGCGTCGTCCCGCTGCGTCTCGGTAACGGAGTACTGGTACTGCTCCCTGAGCTGGTAGAGATAATCTCGGCCAGCTCGCCAATCGAATCCCAGTTGGGCACCGCCGCCCAGATAGTTCTGGGTACCTGTCCATTGATAAGCATGCTGCAGGGCGCTGGACTGTGTGGAGTCGCTACGGGTCCAGCCGATCACCCGTGGGATGAAAGCGATAGGCGCATCGGCGGGAAGCTGATGGGAGTGCTCGATACCCTCGCTCCAGGTCACCGTATCTTTAGCGCCGAGCGGGCTGACGACTTGAGTCGGAAAGAGCAATTGCTGAAGCTTACCGACTGACTTGGCTACGTAGTCGATGGTCCCCAGGGCGTCCATCCCAGGCAATTTCAATGCGCCAAGCCGATTGTTGTATTGCAGAAACTCGACAGTGGCCTCGAATGGCGAATCGGGTTGCAGTACCAGACGGGGGGTCTGGAACGTGTCAATGCGAATGATGTGACGCTGGCTGTTGTCGCTGATGGCTTGCAGATTGCTTACATCGTTGGCCGTGATCCAGTGGAAGAACAGGCTACGGCCTTCCGCGCTGCGCAACTCCCGCAGGACGTAGCTGCTGCTTTCGTCGCTCACCTTACTCAGGAACTCCCTTTCTCCACTCTTGTGTTCAATCCTGAGGGTGTCGGCGTCATGCTGGAAAACCTGCATTGCCTTAAGTTTGTAATCGATCAGTTCCAGGGTGTCGCCGACGGCGTAAGCCTTTGCGTTTACCGCGAATCGCTCACCAGATGACAGCCTTAATGACCAGATATCCTGGCGGGTTACCAATTGCGTACACAGCACGTCCCAGCCCAGGCCGAAGCCGGTGTCGACTTGTGATCCCAAGCTGCTGAATGCCAGGGTGAACGACCAAGAGGGGCCACCCAGATCATTGGCGTGCCCGAGCGGAATGCTGATGGCCAGGTTGAACTGCCCAGTGCGGGAATCGACGCTCGACTGCAGCGCCTGCAGAAAATTGTTCGCCTGGGAATGGATGTCGGTAGCGGACAGGTCTGTCACGGTATTTTTGGCCATGGTACGAATCCCGGTTCAACAACTCGCAACTCAACGTCGGGTGGACGAATCTCGATCACGCTATACACGCGCTCAACGCTTACGCGGTGCTGGTGAAAACCACGCACTGTCTTCGCAAGAGAGGCGTTGATTGATTGCTGTCGAACTCAAGGCGGAACCGGTGAAGGTTGCCTTGTCGGTCGAATACATTGAGAGAGCAAAATGTATCGTACTGGTAATAGCCGCTCTTATAAGGTATTTGATCATCGCCCTGAATCGAGATGACGATGGAATGCGGGTTCTGTGTCTTCACCTGGGTAATACGCCGCGGTGGGAAGTCGGGGCCGAGTGGAATACGCTCATTGAAGTACAGTGCTTGGCTGCCGGGTAGGGCGATGGCGAACAGAGAGGCATAGTGTTCTCGGTCAGACTCACGGCTGTTCCAACGAATAGAACCCTGCGTGTCATCAGGTGAAAAAGATGCGTATGAAAACTTAACGCCTTTGAGTGATAACTCATGTTCTTGATTGAATCTGGATCCGCCTTGGAAGTCACCGATAGGTGGGTGTGAGATAAAATTGTAGTCTTCATGTTCAAAGGTGGGAGATGCCTTGGCTTGCAGTTCAATTTGGCTGTCGAAAGCGCCAGCGTCGGTTTGAAAGGCCGTGCTGTCATTCTTTTCTATTTGTGCAAACAAGGTGATCTTGCTGCCACCGGTAGCACCGGTGTGGAGGTAGATCTTTTTGCTCAGTACCGTGCTGCTCGCGCGCTCAGGTGAGGCTGCGTCAGGGCCTTGGTAGTAGTCGAAACGCGTATCCTGTTCGGTGCTGAACGACCAACTGCGGGCCGGGATACCCATTGGCAGCCGTACAAAAGTGCCATCGTCCTTTTGGTAAACAGCTGCCAACGTATCGAATTGCCGTTGGGTAATATGCTGCCCCGCTTGAGGTTCGACGGAAAGTTGAACGGCAATTTGCTGGCGATGATTGTTGAAAGCGTAGGGACTGGCCGAATCAATAGTGATTTTGAAAGTTTTTAGCCAGGTGCGCGGATCGTCTTGCATGCTGTTCATGTCGGTCTGCCTCTTGAGTGACGATCACACGGGAAGCTGTCAAGCAATCATTAATGGCGAGGGTTATGGGTTATGCTCACGCTGGCATGATTGTGAAGGTGGCGTCGTCTATATTGTACAGTAGCTTGATTAAATGCCTGTTGCCATTCTGGTCGTAAATATCAAGTGTCGGTGCAGTTAGCTGATGCTCTATTTTGCAGCTTGAATCGAGATGTGTGTAGATATAACGGAGGCAATACATGGCTGCGCTCTCGACGTTCACGGTGGCGTGGATGATGTCACCGCCTTTACAGGGGCTGTAGGTCTCATCATGGACATCACGCTTTGCGGTGACGGCATAAGCCCAGAAAATCAGGGCTCTGGAATGGTCGCCATCTTCGACAAAACGGCTGTCATGGCCACTTAGGCTATAAACGATCCTGTAATTGGCGGGGATTAGGCGAATCAGTTTGTATGCAGAGAGGCCCTGGTTGAAGCTCGTCCAGTCCGAGAGAGAGAAATCGGTATGAACAAAGGTGTAGTTCTGGGCGATCGCCGTGATCGTCGCGGAACTGTTGGAGCGACCGGATACCACGCGCCCAGAGTTGTCTAGAAGTGCAGCATCGTTGGACGTGAAGGTCTGGCTCTGCAAGGTGAACGAGGCGCCAATCCGGGTCGTCAGCGCCGTAGTGGATTGCAGGTAAAAGGTGATGCTGTTTGTCGCGGGTAAAGGCGCCGTGCTCGCGGGTTCCGCGGCGTTTTCAATGTGACGTTCGGGATAGAAATCGAATCGGCTATGAAACTCATCGCGCTCTGCGACGTATGAGAGCGGGGCGATGAGTTCCTCGCCCGTATCGTAGTCAATCAGTTTGATCGTCTTCATTTGTGCTTCTGAAATGTCGACGGTTTCGCCAAAGGCATTCTCGGCAGCAAGTGTGACTTCGACAAACGTCTGTTGGTAGCCATTGCCATACACGGGGCAAACAGTGTTGTCGTTGTTGTGTTTCAAACCTTTGATTTGCAGCCAGCTGAGGGTGACAGCCTCGTTAGCCGAGGACGGGTCATGTTGCAGTGCTGTCGCTGTCATCTTGAATGCCTCCAAGACGGGCCGTGTGCCGAGGACAAAGTTGAGGAGGCGCTCCTGAAAGCGATCGGGATGCAGACACCACGACTACCTGCAAAGAAGCGCCACCCTGCAATTTATGGACGTCTTACAGCGCTGTCGATGGGCTTGAGATGATAGGCTTTCCACTCAAGTTCAGTTGACGGCTCAGGCAATAAGGTAGTCCACGGTTCAATGAGTTCAATTTTATCGTGTAGAGGCTTAAAGGCAATCGTGTGGCTGTTTCCATACTGGTCCTGTACACGGGCCTTGAACAGGTATTGTTCGCTTTTAATGTTGCACTGGTGCTCCTTGAACTTTAATATGGCAGCGTAGAGAGCGTTCCGGTCCTGGTTGATCTCGATCACGGTCGTATTGGCATGTGAATGAGTGTCGTCGTGAAATGTGCGCTTTTTATTTGGAGAGAAGATCCACCATTTTCGTGGTTCTTTGTTGCTCTGGTTGCCAATATCCCAGTCGTTACCATTGTTGGCGTAAACGATTTTGTACTTCGGGTGGTTACAGAGAACTTTAAATCGGATGTAAGACTCGGTAACGGCGCCGTCCTGATTCAAGGAGAACTTTGTATGCTCGAGTGTGTAATCTTGCGGATGGCTGATAAATACTGCGGAGCTGTTTGAGCGTCCAGAGACTACTTTTCCGCCTGTCTCCAGATTTTTTTCGAAGGTGTCGTAGACCCTGCCATTCAGCGACAATGAGGCGGCAATATGCAGGCGATCCACGGTTGACGTTTTCAGATAGAAGCGAATGCTGTCACGCTGTGGTGAGGGTGAGCCGTGGGACTCATCCATAGTGCCGGGATAAAGATCAAACAGCTTGTCAACTTCACTCAACGTCGGGCTATAGCTTACAGTGGGTAGCGCTGCGCCGTTATTGTAATTCACCAGTTTAATGGTTTTTAGCGTTTCTTCCGATACCTGCACTGGCTCGCCATTGGCGTCCACCGCCTCGATCACTATCTCAATGAATGTCGTCTGGTAATTGTTCGCGTAAACCGGGCACTCTCGTGCATCAATAGGGCTGTTCAGCCCTTTTACTTGAAACCATTTGAGGGTGGCAACGCTGGGGTTCTCAGCAGCGCTGATTGCGTCGTTTGTGTTGCTGTCAGTAGGCATGTCGAACACTCCTCATTGAATGTTCGATGAGTATCCGACTCGCTGCCTGCACGCTCAACTAGCAAAAATATCAGGTGCTCATGCAGCCCCGCCCACCTGCTCAACCCAGTCATTGAGGTTGTAGTAGTTGGTCACCCGGGCAATCTTGCCGCAGTGGA
>RCUU01001635.1_pt1 | contig 10436 bp, 9 predicted proteins | sample 2166211 | NCBI WGS metagenome assembly RCUU01 (sample SAMN09932620, study PRJNA488358) | compost metagenome | feature: garden; material: soil; isolation source: compost soil in phenylacetic acid-enriched culture | place: Germany: Experimental Botanical Garden Goettingen | collected 2016-01-27
AGGCTTTACTAGAAAACCGGGCAACATCAGAGCAAATCTGATGTTGCCCGGTTTTTTTGGTATTTTCGGGAATCGTGACGACGCGATTTGAATGATAAATTACTCTTGCCGAAAGAGAAGTGTGACAAAACAAAGAAAGCGCAAACATTTCGGCAAAATAAGCATTGACAAACCCAAAAGAAATGCAATAATAAAGTTATCAGAAAATTTGCCGCAAATATAAATGATATAATACGCAAATTGCGTATTATAGAACAGGTAATTCATTATTTTCTACATGGTGGAAATCGTAATAAACGTTACCGGGAAAGTCCTTTGTTATGCCTGGATATAGAGGATTATTTTTCCGGCCCTGTCTGGTTTAGAGGCTGGATTATCATCCTTATGAAAGAGAACGATGATATTTTCCTGATTATTAGAATGAATTGATTGAGAATTTGCGGCAAAAATTAAAAAAAGGAGTATACAGCTATGAAAAAGATCAGAATGGGATTTGTTGGTGTGGGTGATATGGGATCGCATCATTGCATGGGGTTTGACAGGCTGGATGACTGTGAGGTTCGCTATATCTGCGATATGAACGAAGCGAATGTAGCCCGCACTTTAAAGGAACTGCACAACAGCAACCCAATTATCTGTTCCGACTATCATGAATTGTTGGGTAAGGAAGACCTTGATGCCGTTGTGATCAGTGTGCCGAACTTCATGCACCGGCAAATAGCGGTCGCCTTTCTGGAGGACGGCAAGCATGTCTTTCTGGAAAAGCCGGTTGCACATACCCTGGAGGATTGCGATGCCATAATCGAAGCGGCGGAGAAGCACAAGCGCATCCTGCAAATTGGCCTGGTCTACCGCTATTCCAACCTGTACCGCAGAATGGCCCATGAGATCGAGAGCAAACGGCTTGGCGATGTAAAAATGATGTGGTGCAAGGAATTCCGCGATTCCTTCCCTCCGATGGATTGGTTTTATGATAAATCGAAATCCGGTGGGTCGATTGTGGAGAAGGATTGCCATCACTTCGATATTTTCAACTGGATGATCGGCTCGAAGCCGGTTCGGGTATTTGCTTCCGGCGGACAGCACATGATCAAGCAGGGGCAGCAGAATCTGATCGCCAACTCGTATAGCCACTATCCGGCTAAATACATCGATAATCCGTCAGTTGTGGATCATGCTTTTATTACGGTCGATTACGAGAACGGAAGCAAGGCCAATCTAGGCTTGTGTCTTTATTTGAAGCCAAGGAATTTGATGGACGAAGGTCTTGAATTTGGCTTGATCGGCAGCAACGGTGCCCAGATGGTAGCGAGAAACGATAAAATCATCGATATTACGGGCGGGGAAAATTATACCCATGATCATCTCGAAATTGATGTCACTTCTGATTCTATTTCGGGAGGACATACTGGCGGACAGGTACAGCGCGTTGATTTCATCGATTGCATTCGCAACAACAAGCAGCCTTTTGCCAACGCGCAGGTGGGTAGAAATGCTCTGCTGATCGCATTGGCTGCGGAGAAGTCGATTGTCGAGGAGCGGTACGTTTACTTGCATGAACTCCAAGATCATGGGGTGTCGTGATGAAAATTCTAGGCAGAAGTGATACGCCGGGCTTTTTTCTGTTCATCATGCCCTGGCTGATCGGTTTTTCCGTCTTCTTTCTGGTTCCGTTTGGCACTTCCATTTTCTACGCCTTTACAGACGCGAAGCTGCCCGGTTCTACAGATTTTCAATTTATTGGCCTTAGCAACTTTGCAGAGATGCTGAAGAATCCCATTTTCGCCAAGAGCGTATTCAACACGATGTATTTCGTTGTTTTGGGAGTCCCGATTGTGACCGCCGGCATGCTGCTGCTGGCTACATTGCTGAATTTAAAAGTGAAAGGAATTGCCCTGTACCGTACGTTTTATTACTTGCCTACCTTGGTGCCTATTGTGGCAACCGTTATTATTTGGCGGTTGGTGTTCAACGCGGAATTTGGCATATTGAATGCGATTCTTGGCCTTTTTGGCGTAGGGAAAGTCGATTGGCTTGGTGGGGAGCACACCATTAAGCCGGTCATCATACTGCTTCAGATATGGATTTCCGGGAGCGGCGTACTTATCTTACTGGCTGCTTTGAAGAATGTGCCGCGGCATCTTTATGAGGCGGCTGAAATTGACGGGGCAAGTGTAGTACGACGGTTTTTCTCGATCACCTTACCGATGATCAGCTCATCCATTTTGTTCGTATTGATCATTCAAACGATGTATAACTTTCAGATGTTTACGGAAGCGATGCTGCTTTCCAAGGGCGGGCCGAACTATGCTTCATACACCTTTGTTTATAACATCTACAAGTCTGCCTTTACCGATCTGAAGTTTAGTATGGCAATGGCTCAATCCATGTTTCTGTTCGTGCTGATCGCTTTGGTCACCACCGTACTTATGAGATTATCTAATCGGTATGTTTACAATGAATCCGGAAATTAGGGAGGAACACAGATGAATGAAGGACGAAGAAGCAGTTTTGCCGTCGTCTTATCCAGATATTTGCTGCTTACCATAACATTGCTGTTGTTTGTCGGTCCTCTGGTGTGGCTTCTCTCCACGATGATGAAGACGAAGGCCGAGACCTATAAGGTACCTCCGGCAATATTTCCCGAGCAGCTTACTTTTGAAGCGTTTGATCGGTTGTTTGCGGTACAGCCGCTGATGTGGCGCTGGATTCAAAACTCTTTTATGATCTCCGTTTTTGTCGTTCTGGGGGTAGTAATTTCCAGCTCCATTGTAGCCTACGGGTTCGCGCGCTTTAAGACAAAATACAGAGACAAGCTGTTTTCCATTGTGCTTGTCACCTTGATGATTCCTCCGTCCATCATGATGATCCCGTCCTATGTGCTGTATACGAAGCTGGGATGGATCGACACATGGCTGCCGCTTATTGTTCCAGCATGGTTTGGAAGCGCATACTACATTTTTTTGTTCCGTCAGTTTTTTATGAGTATTCCTTTGGAGCTGGATGAAGCGACCTACCTGGATGGTGGGAACCGCTGGACGGTGTACACACGGGTCATTATGCCGCTGTCGAAGCCGATCATAATTACCACCATTATTTTGTCCTTCGTGAATTCCTGGCTTGATTTCCTGGGCCCTTTTCTATACATCAAGGACAATATGCAGTTTACGCTCAGTGTAGGGCTGCAATTGTTGATCGGCCAGACCAGTCAGGATTTCCCGGCGCTTGCAGCTGGAGCATTCATCAGTATTATTCCGATAGGACTGCTCTATTTCTTCGGACAACGCTACATTGTTGAGGGGGTGGTTCTGACAGGGACGAAGGGATAATTTGGCATACGTTAATGTTTTGTTGTTTCCATACTAACCATAGGGGGAATTTCAAATGAAAACGAAGCGCAAATGGCTGATAGGGTTGAGCCTGATATTGGCTTTGATCGTAGGGCTAACGGGCTGTTCCCAGGCATCAAATCAATCTTCGACATCGCCGGAAAATTCCGCAGCCAAAGCAGATGACAATGAAGGAAAACCGGTTACAATTACGTATTCCCAATGGGGAACGGCTGAGGAGCTACAGCGGGTGCAAGAACTGCTTGATCAATTCATGGACGCTAACCCGGGTATCACCGTTAAGCTGGAAGGCAAGGATTGGGGCAGCTATTGGGACGGGCTTACAGCCAATGCGGCCGGTGGCACACTGCCCGACGTTTTCAAAACAAGCTATGCTTATATTGAAAAGTATGCCGAGCTAGGCATTTACAAGGAATTGGACGGCTTGCTGTCCGGCGGTTCTTTTGATTTGAACAATATTGATGACAGCCTGCTGGGGCTGCATAAATATAAAGATAAGCAAGTATCGCTACCGATCGATGGCAACGTTATTGTGTGGTATTACAATAAGTCACTGTTTGAAGACGCTAAAACCAATCCGAAAAATGCTCCTGTACCGTCGCTTGAACCAACCTGGGACGAGATTATCGAGATTGCAACCAAGATGACGCTCGACAAAAACGGCAAGAGTGCGGATGAAGAAGGATTTGATGCAAAAAACATCGTTCAATGGGGCATGTCCATCTCACCGGGTTCATCCATGGATTGGTTCCTTGAACCGGAGCTATGGTCGAATGGAGCCAAGCTTGTCAACGATGACGGATCGCTTGCCATGGATACTCCGGAGGCGCAAGAGGTGCTCAATTTGTTTATCGATGTAACCAAGAATAAGAAAATCAACACGACACCTGCTCAAATTGAGGGACTTGGCGGTCAGGTAAACCTGACCATCACTACCGGCAAGGTCGCTATGAATCCGGGAGGTAACTGGAATACGACCAACTATCAGGAAGCTGGCATTGACTATGGAATTACTTATCTGCCCAAGTTTAAAACAACCCAGACAGTAGTGCAGCCGGCAGGTGTAGCGATCAGCTCCAATACAAAGCATGAAGAGGCAGCCTATACGCTTCTTGCCTGGATGGCCGGTCCTGAAGGCCAGGTAGCTCTGGCGAAGCAGGGATATTCGCTTCCTGCGAATAAATCGGCCGCTGATACTTATGTACAAACGACAGGGGATGCAAACAAGATTTTCCTCGAAGCTCAGAAGTTTGGCATTATTTCTCCATTTACAGTGAAGAAAACGGATCTTGTTTGGAGCTACGGCGAGCAAGCATTGAAGCTTCCGCTGGCGGGTGAAGGCGATTTGAAGGCAGCGCTTGCTGAACTGGCCACCCAAATTCAATAAGTAATAGAAGTAGAAATAAAACGGAAACAGGAAAATGGCTATGCCAGAGAGAAATTGTCTGCATAGCCTTTTCCTTTTGGCATATTCGGTGTAGAGCTGTGAAGAGGTAGAACTAAGCAACTTGACATATCATGACAAGAAATGTAGAATAAATTTGCCGCAATTTTGCGTAGACTTTTGAGCTGCTTCAAAATGCTTCTTTAATGATTTGAGATGATTTGAGATGATTTGAGATGAGATTACAGAGAGGATAAGATAGGAAATGGCGAGATTAAAAGATATTGCCGAACATGTAGGTGTGTCGATCTCAACGGTTTCAAGAGTCATGAAGAATGACAGCAACCACTCGGTAAGTGAAGAGACGCGACGCAAAATCTGGGAAACCGCAGAGCAAATTGGCTATAATGCACAATTGGCTAATAAGGCAAAAAAAAAGCAAGTGCTTAAGCAAAACTACCGTATTGGATGCATTGTTGCGATGCCTCAGAATAAATATAACAACCCGTATTTTTCGATTATTTTGGAGGGAATCGAGAAAGAAATGGCCGCTTCGGGTATGCGTCTGGATTTTGTACACAGCTTGGAAAAGCAAGGGGACCTGCAGCAGCTGCAGGCTCTGGTGAAGGAACATCGTCTGGACGGCGTGCTGATTGTTGAACGCATTGAATATGAAGCCTATAAGTGGTTGCGCGAGAACGTCGGCATCGTTGTAGGGATTGATCTGGCGGATAAAGAAATTCCGGTGGTGAGTTATGACCGGACTGCTGCAGCGAAGGAGGCTGTCCAATATCTCATTGCCCAAGGACACCGGCAAATCGCCTACATCGGCGGTGCGGAGCTTAATGGCCATTTCCGCAGTGAGAAGCGCTTTCTCGGTTATCAGAGCGCAATGCAGGAGGCGGGATTGCCTATTCATGAGGAATGGGTAATTGATGTGAAGTGGGATGTCTCCTTAAGCTATGAGCTTACAAGGCAAGCCTTCGAGAGCAACAAGCATACTCCAACAGCTATTTTCTCGGCCAGCGATATGATGGCGATTGCCGCAATGCGGGCAGCTACCGAGCGCGGACTCCGAGTCCCTGAGGATATTGCCTTTTTCGGTGTAGACAACATCGAAATATCCGAATTCACCTCGCCGCCATTATCCACCGTTCATGTTCCCAAGCTAGAAATGGGCATGTTTGCCGTTAAGGTGCTGCTGGATTATCTGGACAACCGGCACGCGATCCCGGTCAAACTGGTGATCCCTCACAAAATGATGCTTCGTCGCTCCACGGGCAGCGTCAGCGAATAATGCTGCCCGCAGGAGCCTTTTTTTTCGGTGTCTTTTTCCCCTCTTTTATAGAATGCGGGATAGCTTGCGGTAAGCGCGCGGCGAAATTCCCTCGTTTGCACGAAATAAACGGCTGAAATGATGGATATCGGAATATCCCACAGCCGTACCCACCTCTTCAACTGTCCATTCTGTATCCCGAAGCAGTTTGCAGGCCTCTCGATGGCGGACATTCCGCACAAATTCACCGGGGGGAACCCCAACGACCTGACGGAACAGCTTCGCGGCATGATCCAAGCTCATTTGGAGCTCAGCGGCAACACGCTGGTTCGACCAGTCCTCCGCAGGTGCGTTATCCATTCGTTCTGCCAAGCGCTTAATGCGTTCCCCATGCTCGGAGACTTTGGCAATCCGGCGGGCCATCTGGGAACGCAGCAGCCGTGCCAAAATCTCCAGCATCAGACCCTTGCACACCAATTCATATCCAAGAGCGCGTTGGGAAAACTCATGAACAAGCTGTTCCATCAATTGCACGCATTCCACAGATGGTGTGTAAACCGGATCAGCGGAAAAGGCAGGAATTGTCCCCATCATTGGCTCCGCAGCAAGCTTATCCCATAATAAATCCTCTTCCCCAATAAGCAGGTCCTCTTCTTTGCGTATAGTAAGCTCGCTGAAAAAATCAAAATGGATGCCCATGAGCCTGGTTTCCGGCTCGGATATAATCTCATTTTGATGATAGACGCCGGATGGCAGAAAGATCAATTGCCCGGCCGAGAGCACATAGCGCCGCCCATTCATCGTTGTCGCCATTTCCCCGTGCGAAACATACAGCAGTTCAAAGTCATAAAGCCGTCTTGCCGGAAAGCGGCAAGGGGGGAGGGTTTGGAATTGCGCGTAATGTATATTGGGCGACCAGGAAGCGAAGGGGGCGTCTTTTGTTTTCATCTCAAGCAAAGGCTTCTCGCTCATCAGAAATCCTCCCTGTGTTTAAATTGTTCCTCCTATCAAATAATCACGGAATAAGACAAAAAATATCTTTTTGCTCTAAATAAATAATCAGTAGAAATCAATATAATAAGGATAAGAACAGAACAAAATAAATTCCACTATCATGGTAACATGAAAACGGAAAAATGCAAGTAAGAGGAGGGGGATGAACTTGAAGATAGGCGCGGAGGTGCCTGTGTAACGGTGTGAATGGCTTGTGGCAGATGTGGAAGCGGGAGGCAAAATTTTCTGGGACCGCTATTGCCCGTGGTTCTTGTTGATACAGTAGCTTCAATTTTGAGAATCGTGATGATTCCCTGTATGAGCAGGATATGGTGGAAGGAGCGGTTGCAGTTTGTCTAATCATATAACCAATGGAGGAATTGACAATGAAAAAAGGAATCAACATTTGGTCCTTCCCCGGGGGGACTACGATTGCAGAGGGTATACGTTTGGCTAAAAAAGCCGGATTTGAAGGCATTGAGCTGTCTCTTAATGAAGAAGGGGAGCTTGGCCTGGAGACGACGGAGAAGGAGATCAACCAAATCCGCCGTCATCTGGAGGATGAAGGACTGGAAATTTGCGGTCTGGCTACAGGCCTGTATTGGTCCTATTCCATGACTAGCGAGCAGGAGTCCAACCGGATCAAGGCGGTTGATATTTGCAAGAAGCAACTGGAGGTCGCGGCTGCGCTTGGCGTGGATGCCATTTTGGTCATCCCGGGAGCAGTGGGTGTCGATTTCATCCCTGGCTCCGAGGTCGTGGCGTATGACAAGGTATATGACCGTGCTCAAGAAGCCATCTTCAGGCTGTCGGCGGAAGCGGAGAAGCTGGGCGTGTCGATCGGCATTGAAAATGTATGGAATAAATTTCTGCTGTCTCCTCTGGAAATGCGCGGATTTCTGGATAGCATTAATTCATCTTACGTGGGCTCATACCTGGATATCGGGAATGTGCTTTATGCAGGCTATCCGGAACAGTGGGTACGTATTCTGGGTTCGAGAATCAAAAAAGTGCATTTCAAGGATTATCGCCGCGAGGCTGGCGGCCTGCACGGGTTTGTGGATCTCCTGGCAGGCAATGTCAATTACCCTGCCGTTGTAGCTGCGCTTCGGGAAGTTGGATATGACAATTACGTAACCGCTGAAATGATTCCAAACTATGAGCACCATGCCGAGCAGATTATTTTCAATACTTCGGCGGCAATGGATGCCATTTTGGGACGTAGTTGAACAAATGAATACAGTTTTGATTTTCTAAAGCTTGTATCTTAAGGAGGAAGCGTCTTGTTGAAAATTGGATTGGTAGGCTTCGGATTTATGGGCCGGATGCACTTTGATAATTATGCTCGTCTGATGGCTGAAGGGCAGCCGATAGAGCTTGTAGCTATTTGTGATTTGATTATTGATGAATTGAAGGACAGTAAAGCGAACGGCAATATGTCGACAGGGCGGGAGGTTTACGATTTGTCCTCCTACCGGCTGTACGATCATTTGGAGAAGATGCTTGCTGAGGAGCAACTGGATATGATCGATCTGGCCGTTCCTACCTACCTGCATGCGGAGATGGCCTGCTCGCTGCTGGAGCGCGGGTATCATGTGTTCTGTGAAAAGCCGATGGCCCGCAATTCCGATGACGCCCGCAAGATGGCTGAAATGGCTCGCAAGCATGGCAAAAAGCTGATGATTGGACAATGCCTGCGCTTTTGGCCGGGGTATGAGTATCTGAAGGAAACGATCGAGGAGAAGCGCTTTGGTCAGCCTACGGCGGGATATTTCTATCGCGGATCAGAATCGCCGAAAAAATGGTTTCTGGAGGAAGGTTTAAGCGGCGGTGCGCTACTGGATATGCATATTCATGATTCGGATATGATCCAGTGGCTGTTCGGAGCTCCCGAAAAGGTATCCACGATCGGTCGCAATGTGATCCCGGGCAGCGGCTATGATATCGCATCTACTCACTACTTTTATGCGGACGGCAAGGTGATCAATTCTCAGGTAGACTGGACATTGGAGGGAGATTTCGGCTTTTATATGGGATACCGGGTCAATTTTGAACGTGGAAATGTCGTGTTTGACGGCAGTACGGTAACGGTTAATCCCAATGAGCAGCCGGGCTTTAAGGCAGAGCTACCAGCGGACGACGGCTACTATCGGGAATTGAAGCATTTCATCGAGGCTATTATTCAGGACATACCCATTGTTATCTGTACTCCGGAGAGCGCGGCGGATTCGGTAACGCTGGTTGAAATGGAAGAAAGATCGGCCAATGCTGACGGCGCTTGGGTCAGTCTCAAGCAGTAGTAAAGTCGGAAATTTGAAATCGAGGAGGGAAAGGGCATGCTCAAGCTAACGAATCCGATCGGGGTTATTGTCGACAGCTTTCGGATGGGGGTACGCGGCGGCTTGCTTAAAGCCAAGGAGCTTGGAGCTCAAGGGGTTCAAATGTATGCGGTGCATGGAGAGATGGACCCCGATCATCTGGACGCCGCTGCCCGCAAGGAGCTGCGGCAATATGTCGCCTCACTGAATTTAAGCATATCGGCGCTGGTCGGAGATCTGGCAGGCCACGGCTTTCAAAGCCGGGAGGAGAATATCTGGAAAATCGAGAAATCGAAGCGTATTCTTGATCTGGCCATTGATTTGGGAACCAATGTCGTCACGACGCATATCGGCATCGTGCCTGAAGATACGTCCAGCGAAACCTATTCAGTCATGCAGGCGGCCTGTGATGAGTTGGGGCGTTATGCGAGCGAACGCGGCGCATTCTTCGCTATTGAGACGGGGCCGGAAACATCAGCCCGGCTCAAGGGCTTTCTAGAAACGATGAGCACGAAGGGCGTATCGGTCAATTTCGATCCGGCGAATCTGGTGATGGTTACAGGAGATGATCCGGTTCAGGGCGTTTATCTGCTGCGGGATTATATCGTTCATACCCATGCCAAGGATGGGATTCGCTTGCGTGAAACCGATTCGCGCAATATCTACGGTGCGCCGGGCTATGAGCCGATGTCTCATGAAGACTTGGCTGTCCAAGGCGAATCCGGCGAATATTTTCGCGAGGTTCCGCTTGGAGAAGGCAGCGTGGATTGGCCGGCCTATTTGCAGGCACTGCAGGATATCGGCTACCAGGGCTTCCTGACGATCGAGCGGGAAGTCGGAGAACGTCCAGAGGAGGACATTGCGAAGGCAATCCAATTTCTTGAACGCTTCCAATAAAATAAACAATTCTACTGAAATGAAACGATTCATTCAGGGCATTATCAGCGGTGGTATCCTTAAGGGATGCACTTGGGGATAATGCCTTTTTTAATGGCAAGAGGGAGAAAGGATTCTGGAAAAGTGAAGCGGTCGCCTTTATGTGACAATCATTAGTTCATCCTATTTTCGGGAATCGTGACGATCGACGGGCTTATGGAATCTTAATCCGGCTCAGC
>RCUU01001637.1_pt1 | contig 10435 bp, 9 predicted proteins | sample 2166211 | NCBI WGS metagenome assembly RCUU01 (sample SAMN09932620, study PRJNA488358) | compost metagenome | feature: garden; material: soil; isolation source: compost soil in phenylacetic acid-enriched culture | place: Germany: Experimental Botanical Garden Goettingen | collected 2016-01-27
GTTATTTGTTATTTGCTTGCCATGCTTTATTCCATGCGTTCTCAAACTCTTTCGCGAAATCTACAGAATTTTTATATTTGCCGACCAACAATTCCTGAACCATACGTCCAGCGTCATCTCCAGATAAACCGGAAGGCCAATCCGTGAAAGCTATGCCAGCGGCTGACTTCAAGGCTTCATCTGCGGAATCCTTCAATGGTCCCCAATCTGCATCTACATCTGTAAATGCTGCAGGCGCTTTTAAGGCTTCACTGTAAACCTTCAAATTTTCAGGCTGAAACAGGAAGTTTAGAAATTTCTTAGCTTCTTCAGGATGCTTGGACTCGGCTGTAATTGCGTATACCGAATCTTCTGCCGACAAGACGACCGGCTTCAAGCCATCAACAACGGAAGGAATTGGTGCAAAACCAATGTTGTCCTGAAATTCGGGAGCCATCTGAAGCAAATCACCCATCACCCACATGCCTTGAATGATCATAGCGGTCTTACCTTGGACAAACCCTTCTTTCTGATTGTCATAGGTTGCCGTAATCGCATCGCTATTGATCAAGCCTTCTTTGTACAATTCAACTAGACGCTGAGCAAATATATCCATTGCTCCTTGCGATTCGCCGAACTGGAGCTTTGCTGTATCGTTATTAATAAAAGCTTTCTTAGCTTCCATTACGCCTAATTGCTGCTTAATCGGTCCATGGGCAATGAACTCCACCAATTGGCCCAAAGTCCACGATTCTTTACCAGCCAGAAACAACGGTACAACATCAGGACGCTTCTCTTTGATCGTTTTCAAGTTCGTTTTAAATTCATCCCAAGTCGTTGCCGGCTTCAAACCCAGCTCATCAAACAATTGCTTATTGTAAAAAATCCCGCCCATTGTTACATTGGAAGCCGCCTTATAGTTCTTTCCTGTTTTAATGTCAGCGGTCAGTTCCTTAACAGAAGGGATAACGCGGCTCCAAAAAGGTTCATTCGATAAATCCAAATATTGTCCTTGATCGATATATTCCTGCGAAACTACTGTCGTAATATCAGGTACATCGCCTGAAGCTAATTTCACCTTAAACACGTTACTAGCGTCTTTTTGGAATTCCTGTTCTACTTCAATTCCTGGATTTTCTGCTTCGAACTTAGCGATTAGATCCTCCATCAGATCAACCGTTTCTACTTTCCCCGTAAAAAACTGTAGTTTGACTTTGTTAGCCTTGCTGGTTGATTCTGTATTACTTGCACTTTCGTTACTTGAGCAGCCCACCATCAATCCTGCAACAAGTGCCAAACTTAAAGATAATGAAATCCACTTTTTCATTGAAGTGTCCTCCCTTGAGCTATTCCAAATCGAAGGTAAGTTGATTGGCCAATCCTTCTACCTATATGGTAATTGAGTAACCGGGCAGGGTGAAACTCCGGCTTTTTTAGATTAAGGTACTGTTTTTTTATATCACTTGAATTAAAGAACGGGAATTTCTTAAACTATCTATAGGAGGTGAGGCATAAGTGAAACGATGGAAACCTTATCGCTATTGGAGCATACGGGCCAAGCTATTAACTTTCTCCGCTTTGTTTGTGCTCGTCTCAGTATTTGTAGTTTCGGGATTATCTTATTTAAAATACACAAACGACTTTAAAGAACAGGCAGCCAATCAAGTACAGCAAACGATTGATCAGGTGTCGATCAATGTCAGTAACTATCTGGATGATTTATTCCGCCTTACTCTTTCACCATATCGCAACAACGAAGTAATGGAATCGCTCGAGGTTCATTATCCCTTGGATAGTATTGAGCAGCTCTATAAAAGCAGATTACTGGAAGGCTACCTTGACGAAATCATGATCTATCCTCGAAAGGATATCGTGCGAGTGTTTATCCTCTCGGATGACATTTACTGGAGTGGTCGTTTTCCACTATCTCTCGATACCAGCATACCTTTTCAGCAATACTCATGGCTTCAAGAAGCTTTGACGACAAAAGAGCCGATCTTCGTTCCAGCCAATCAGCAGCAAATGGTCAAAAACGATAAGGCCAAAGTGTTTTCCATCGTCAAGCAGCTCAGGAGCATCAATCACACGGACAAAATTTTAGGAGCAATCAAGGTAGATGCCAATTATGAAGGCATTCGAGATATTTCCGAAAAAGTAGACGTAGGTAAAGAAGGCAGCTTCTTCATCATTGATCAGCAACACAATGTCGTGTACGCAAACAACCAAAACACAGAGCTGCTGGATGAATACAAAAAAATCCCTGTGCAAAGAGAGCCTTTGGTTACTAAAGATCAGAATGGTCGAAAAATACTAGTAAACTTTGCCGAGATTGAGGAAGTCAATTGGACCATCGTCGCCGTAAATTCGTTGAATGAATTAAATCACAAGTCCATCCAAACGAGAAATGCTGCCTTTTTATTTGCTGTCCTGTGTTCACTGCTATCCATCATCATACTGACCTTTTTTGTTAGACGTTTTCTTCGCCCCTTACTGGACATTGTTCGGCTAATGAAAAAAGTAGAACAAGGACGGCTCGACGTCCGATTCCCTGATCCAAGCCCTGATGAAATTGGATATTTAGGAACTTCCTTTAATGCTTTGGTCGAAAAAGTAAATGATATGCTTCAGGAAAATACTACACTTGTCAAAGAAGTGTATGAAGCCAAGCTGCTCCAACAGGAGGCACAAATCAATGCACTGCAAAGCCAGATTCGTCCTCATTTCATATTCAACACTTTGAATATGATCTCACTACTCATGCAGAGCAATCAGCAGGAGAAGGCTGTTGAGCATATTCATCAGCTCAGCTTCCTGCTTCGAAGCATGACGACCTGGGACAAAGAAGTGACGCTAAAGCGAGAGATCGAATTACTACGTGCTTATTTAGATATTCAATGCAGCCGTTTTGAGGATCGGCTGGAATATCATATTTCGATTGATAACGGCTTAATGGATGCGCTAATTCCTCCGTTCATTTTTCAGCCGATTGTAGAAAATGCTGTTGTTCATGGATGTGAAGCAAAACGAGGGAAAACACGGATTCATATTTATTCTTTGCAATCAGAGGAAAAAATCATGTTCATCATAGAAGATGACGGAAAAGGGATGAGCGAGGATACCCTTCGGACGCTACAGGAAAAGCTTCAGTTCGGAGGAGCATTACAGGAGCAGGAGCAGGGACATGACAAAGCTCCGCTTACGCAAACTATGTCAAAGTTACAGTCAGAGCGCACTAAAGGAACAGGTATCGGTCTAGTCAATATCGATAAACGCCTCAAAATGAAATACGGGTCACAATATGGACTCCAAGTAGACAGTACCCTTGGGAAAGGCACTATCGTAACGATTATATTCCCTTCAACATTAGGAAGTAAGGATGATAACCATGTATAGCATATTGGTTGTGGATGACGAAGCCGTGACAAGAAATTTTCTGCAAGCCAACATATCTCTATGGAATGAGCACTGGGAGGTTCGTTCCGCTGCGATGGATGGGCAGGAAGCCTTAGATATCATGCAGACTACACCTTTTGATCTAGTGATTACAGACATTAAAATGCCGGAAATGGATGGCCTGGAGCTGTGCCGCCGAATTTCAACTCAATTTCCGCAGCAAAAAATGATTATTCTCTCCGGATATGATGAGTTTCCATTAGCACAGGAGGCTATCCGCTACGGGGTTAACAATTATTTGTTGAAGCCAATCGTAAAGGAGGAGCTTATTCAGGCATTAACAAGGATTGAAGATGAGCTAGAGCAGAGCTCTATCAATGAACTCGCAATAGACACGATGAAACGATCCTCGGAAGTAACGCAAAAGCAGGTAATTAAGCAGTTTTTAGCAGCGATTGTAACGGAAAACGATATTGAAATCAAAATGCTGCATCCCTTAATGCATCGATTGGAGGTTAATCTGATCGAGGCCGATGCGACCATTATGGTGCTTTCTTTAGATGAGCATTTATTACTGAATCAAGCTGGATATATGTCAGATAGTGCTGTTTTTCGGTTTATTGTTAGACAAATGGCTGAGGAATTAGCGGAAGAGATCCATTGTGGTGTTGTCTTTAATGATACAGAGCAGAATGTTTGCGTATTTATGACAGGTGAAAACGAACAACAGCTGTTATTCAATTGCAACCGCCTATATAAGCTGATATCGGAGGCGCTTCTTCAGCATACGCGGCTCACAATCACCGGAGCTATCGGCACTCCCGTTAGCGAGATTCTGCAATTGGATGTTTCCTATCGACATGCACTCTCCGAAATGGCTTGGCGATTAATTCAGGGTACGGGACAACTGTACGGCTATAACACAACCGATTCAAATAAACATACCCAAGATGAGGTGCTTCTTCGTAAAATAAACAACTGCCTAGTCAGCATTAGCGCTGCTTTTCCTGAATCGGATGAATGGGCCTATCTGGCGCCTCTGCATCAATATATCGAATGCATTGAGCCTATCAACGTCCCTAAATCACAATTATACGGAATATCGCTAATACGATATCTTGAATTTTTGTACTATGACGAAGTAAGCGAAAACTCCGATGTAGCTATCCATACACTAAAAAAATTGGCTATATATAATGATCGGCTAATAAGAGAAAACATTATGGACATTTACAAGGAGGCCCTTCAGCAGTTGCGGGGCAATGATCATAGCAGATGGGACGAACAAGATATTGTCGCCAGAGCAACAGCTTACATTTATGAGCATTACGAGGAACCTATAAGTCTTGCCTTTATTGCTGACAAAATTGGAGTTTCCTCCGCCTACTTAAGCAGTATCTTTAGTCAGCGGCATGAAGAAGGTTATATTAAATTTCTTACTCGTATCCGGATGGAACAAGCAGCAAAGCTGCTCAAACACAGCAATCACTATAAAATAGCCGATATCGCTACTAAGGTTGGCTACTTAAGCTCAAAACATTTTTCGCACGTGTTCAAGCAGCATTATGGTATGCCTCCAGGCGAGTTTCAAGAAAAAAACCGGTCAAAAAAAGGTTGATGCTTAATGCTTGGCTCATGTGGATGAAATCTCTTTGCCTGAAACCCATTTGTCCACGACTAATGGACTTTCATGCAAATTGTCTTTTAAATGGTGGACACTGCACTATATTCGATTTAGATCTTTTTAAAGCTCTTTTAGTCTGCATATAGTACATTTTTAATAAAGGTTAACTATATCTAGATATTACCGCCTCTTAGCGAATAGTCCTAGGGTGTCCACCTTCTGGGTGGACACTTTTTGCATTTGTCCACGGTGGGAGAACGGAGTCTATAGTGCTTCTATAATATCGCCGGCGATGAGTGAAGCAGGGCTGTGGCGGAGTGCAGCAGCACGTTCACCAGCCCGACCGTGCAAATATACGCCGAAGGCAGCGGCCTGGACAGCATCCAGGCCTTGTGCAAGAAGTGAGGCGATGATGCCTGTCAGCACATCGCCTGATCCGCCTGTCGCCATACCCGGGTGGCCTGTCGTGTTGACAAAAACACGACCATCCGGGGCCGCGACAACGGTGCGAGCCCCCTTCAGCACAAGCGTCAAGCCGTGCTGAAGGGCGAACCGGCGAGCGATACCAAGCCGGTCGTTCTGCACTTCGCCCGTGCTCACCCCGGTGAGCCGGGCCATTTCGCCGGGATGCGGCGTCAGTATCGTCGCCGCATCCCGGCGCTGCCACCTCGCCAGGCCATCGGCCTCGGCGAGGATACCCAGGGCATCGGCGTCCACCACCAGTGGACGACCTGCGCCCTCCCATAAGGCGCGCATGAAGCCGTCCTCGCCCGGGAATCGGCCCATACCCGGGCCGACGGCGAGTACATCGCGCGCCGCGAGCAGCCGCAGCACTTCTTCAGCTGCGGCTTCGCTCCATGCGCCGGCCCCGTCATCCTTGGCCGGCGCCAGCATGAGCTCGGGCACAGCGCCGAGCACATGCTGCAGCACCGCTGTGGGCAGCGCCCATGTGGCTAACCCACAGCCTGCGCGAAGCGCCGCCTTGGCCGCGAGCAGCCCTGCGCCGCTCATGGGCATGCTGCCTGCGGCAAGCAGCACATGCCCATACGTGCCCTTATGCCCGTCCGCTTCGCGCCGACGGGCCACATCTATACCGAGCTCGTCGCCCAGCGACTCCTCGGTCAACAACACCCCTTCCGCCTGCATGCCCGGCGGAAGGGCCCGTGGAATGCCGATATAGCGTACAACGACTTCCCCTGCTGCCTTCGCACCCGGATACTGTGTTAAGCCCGCCTTCATGAAGGCGAGACTTACCGTCACCCGGGCCTTTATGCAGGGGTCGTGGACAGCGCCAGTATCAGCATCCAGCCCGCTCGGAATGTCTGCCGCCACAATGGGCAGACCACTTCGGTTCGCCGCTCTGATCAGGTCGGCATACACACCTCGCGGCGCTCCCTTTGTGCCTGTTCCAAGCAAGGCATCTATAATGCCCGTGAACCTCTCACCACTCAATAACTGTTCCAGGCCATCTTGATTCACAACGCCGCACTTGCCTGATGCGGCTGCATCCCGCTGTCCTTCACTCTGTTCAGCGTCAGGCATATATACCAGTCGCGGCAAATCCAGCGCTTCAACTATTCGATGTTGCGCAAGAGCATCCCCTCTCAACTGATCGCCGTGAACTGCATACAGTAATGTCACCGCCACCCCTTCGTCTGCAAGATGTCTTGCACACACTAAACCGTCGCCGCCATTGTTGCCTTTACCTACAAACACAAGCCAATGCTGAGCTGGTGGTTTAGTACGATCTGTACCGCATATTCGCAGCACTTCTTCAGCAATAGCTCTTCCTGCATTCTCCATCAGCGCCATCGCCGGAATGCCCAGCTTTGTTATCGTATATTGGTCAACCTTTCTCATTTGTTCTGTAGACAGAAACTTCATGAAGCAGCTCCTTTCATCCGGCTTGCTACCCGGAATCAATCTATTACCAAATACATCCCTTGAGAACGTGGTTGGGCATACCGAAAACCGAATTTCATATACAACTGATCCGCAGGCACATCGGCAAGCAAACTTACAAACGATTTCGGCGGAGCTTCACGATTTAAATAATCCATCAGCTCCTTCATCACCATTTTGCCTAATCCGCGTCCTTGAAAATCAGGTCTAACTGCGATATCAACGATTTGCATAAAACATCCCCCATCGCCGATCACGCGCCCCATTCCAACCAGCTCTTCCCGAGCATACAATGTGACCGCAAATAATGAGTTTTCAAGCCCGATTGCTGCACCCTCCACACTCCTAGCACTCAAACCGGCAAGCTCCCGAAGCCGCATATAATCACGAACAGATGGACTGTCATGAACAATGGTGATATCGTGTGTTCCCTCATTTATCTTCATCTCTGTTACCCCCTTGCCGATTGGAAAAATATTGTTGCAAAAACTTGAAATCCTACCTCTACGTATGCAATAGTGGAAGGAGGAATATAGAAAGGATGATCACTGTGTCATTGCCGGAATGGATGGTCTGGCTGCAGCAGCAAGCTGCTTTCTCCTATATTACTTTACCCACGTTGTGTCTTTTTCTCGCCTCATATGTTATCACTAAATGGAGACGGGAGAAACGGGAGAGTTATAGACTTCAACGGCTCAACAGCAGCCTCAAGCAATATGCATCCGCGATGGGACCGCTCATTCGTGGAGTCGAGTCCTCGCAATTGTCTACTGAAGAGCAGCGGCTGTTAATGGATATGTTACTCGAATGTAAAGCCGCTCCTTATATAACTTCCGATTTGTTGGGACAAATTAATGCTTACACTCACGATCAAGACAAGAGCAGACTGACTCTGCTGCTAAAAACGTTAGAACGCGAGAGCGATCGGTTGATTGAAGAACAGGACAAACTTCTGCATAGGATTGAAGCTCCAGGCTGGGGCTACTCCCTCTGGAAACAGATATATCCCGCTATACCTTTTTTGTTCATTCTTGTTCTTTTTAATTTGTTCGGGTGGCTTGTATTATTATTGTTTCAAATGCCCGGTTCTGAACTTGAGTCGTCAACGCTATTGAGTAAATGGTCACAGTTCGGTTCAGCCATATTCTCTCTTATTCTTTTGTATCCGGCACTTATGAACAGCAACCGACCGACCGCAAGCTCCTTATTACTAAAATTATGGTCAGTTTTTATTGCGTTATTATTTCTGCTTCATCTCATCAATTCCATGCTCGCCCCCTACATACTTGCGGTGCAGGTGATTCTGTTTCTGGTTGGATTTCGCTTCACAGGCAACAGATCGCGTAAATCGCGCCCTTTTGTAGGCCACTACCCTATACCAGGCACAGAGTCGTCCGGTGAGGAGATTCCTGCTTCAGACCCTGAACCCGAAGCTGCTCCAAGCCATTATGTGCAGGACCCGGAAAATCGAACCTCATAGCACAATAAAACGGGGCTGTTCCGTGAAGATCCTGGTCATCTTCCGAACAGCCCCTATTTATGCTTTCCTTATTATCTTGATTCAGCCTTGCGGATCGGTCTTGCGGATTGTCGGGACGAATGGGATGATTTAGTCGATCCAGTTGCACCAAGCTCGTAACGCTTCCGTTCTGTACGTTCGACTTGAACGATTTGACCTTCATGAACGACAATATTTAGCGAGCCAAACTCCATTTCATTCAAAAGCCCTGCGATCCGTTCCAACCACAAATCGTCCACTTGCAATGGTTTTGCCATCATCCAGTCCCTCCTGTTCATTTTCGACATTCATAATTAATTACTCGAATCAATGACTATGGCTCTTGCGTGTAAACCAGCTCTTTAACAGCAAGGTAACTAACGCAAGCAACAGCAACAATGATGCTACGGCAAAAGATGCGGAAAACTGATATTCGTTGTACAGAATCTCAACATGCAGCGGCAGCGTATTTGTCTGTCCCCGGATATGCCCTGATACAACGGATACAGCACCAAATTCCCCCATCGCACGAGCATTACAAAGAATAATGCCATACAACAATCCCCATTTGATATTCGGGAGTGTTACTTTCCAGAAGATGCGGAATCCGCGAGCACCTAACATAACCGCGGCTTCCTCCTCCTGCTGCCCTTGATCCTCCATCAATGGGATCAGCTCTCTGGCAACAAACGGAAAAGTAACAAACAATGTGGCAAGCACAATACCAGGAACAGCAAAAATAATTTTTAAATCATGTTCCTGCAGCCACGGCCCAAACCAACCATGAGCTCCGTATACGAGTACGTAGATAAGGCCTCCAATAACCGGAGATACGGCAAAAGGCAAATCGATCAATGTAACAAGAATCTGCTTGCCCCGAAACTTGAACTTCGTGATCACCCAAGCCGCTGCTACGCCAAATATCGTATTCAATGGAACCGTAATAGCTGCAACGATCAAAGTTAGCTTAAGTGCAGATAATGCGTCCGGATTCGTAATAGCCTCCAGGTATACCCCAAAACCTTTTTTTAAAGCCTCCGTTACTACCACAACGAGCGGCAAAACTATTATCCAGCATAATACTAGAACAGCAGCTCCGATTAAAATCCATTTTACAACTCCGGATTCCTTCGTCGCCCGATTTCTTACCGTCTGAGACTTTGCTGAAGCTAAAGGTACAGAACCGGCCATACGTTAATCCCTCCTATAATTATTGCCACGTATATTACAAGACGTTGTAGTCAATTAAATGGCTGTTTTCCTGATACGCTTCTGCAATGAGTTGATAAGCAGCAGAAGCACAAAGGAAATCAACAGCAGCATTAGAGCTACAGCGGTCGCCCCGGCGTAATCAAATTGCTCAAGCTTTGACATAATCAGGAGTGGAGCAATTTCCGTCTTCATCGGCATATTACCGGATATGAAAACGACCGATCCATACTCGCCAATTCCTCTGGCAAAAGCAAGTGCAAATCCTGTCAGAAGGGGTGGAAGCAATTCAGGCAAAATTACAGTTCGGAAAGTGCGCAGACGGCTTGCACCAAGCGTAGCCGCTGCTTCTTCAACCTCCGCATCGAGATCCTGCAGTACCGGTTGAACCGTTCGTACAACAAAAGGAATACCAATAAACATAAGTGCCAAAGTGATGCCAATCGGTGTAAAAGCAATTTTTATTCCGATGGATTCAAAGATGGACCCGATCCAGCCCTTGGAGGAATATATCGCTGTAAGCGAAACCCCTGCCACAGCTGTCGGCAGTGCAAATGGCAAATCGATCATGGCATCAAACAGCTTTTTACCGGGAAATTCATAACGGACCAACACCCAGGCCAAGAGCAAACCAAGCACCGCATCAATCAGCCCGGCTGCCGCCGCTGTCAGAAAACTGATTTTGTATGAGGCTAACACTCGCGAATCCGTTGCAACACTCCAAAACTTCTCCCAGGTTAGTCCTGTTGAATTTAAAAGGAGCGCAGATAGTGGAATCAGCACTATCAGACTGAGATAAAGAACACTGTAGCCCATGGTCAGCCCAAATC
>RCUU01001639.1_pt1 | contig 10418 bp, 4 predicted proteins | sample 2166211 | NCBI WGS metagenome assembly RCUU01 (sample SAMN09932620, study PRJNA488358) | compost metagenome | feature: garden; material: soil; isolation source: compost soil in phenylacetic acid-enriched culture | place: Germany: Experimental Botanical Garden Goettingen | collected 2016-01-27
TGGCAATACCCTGACCATCACTGGCTACAACCCGCAAACCGGTGTGGTCAGCTATGCCTACACCCTGGAAGGTACCGACAACCATCCCGATGGCAACGGCGCCAATAGCGTCAGCGAGAGCATTACGGTATCGGCCAGTGACAGTAACGGCGACGTGGCCAGCGGTTCGCTGGACATCAACGTGGTCGACGATGTGCCCCAGGCCCTTAACGATTCCAATGCGCAGACCGCGTCCGAAACGCTGACAGTTCTGACCGGCAACGTGTTCGCCAATGACATCCAGGGGGCTGACCGCCTGGCCAATCCGATTACCCCGGGTACCTACAGCGGGACCTATGGCACGCTTGAGTTGCGCGCCGACGGCAGTTACACCTACACCCTCAACAGTGCCGACCCCGAATTCGTCGCTTTGCATGCGGGTGGCATTGGCACCGAGACCTTCACCTACACGCTGCGCGATGCCGACGGGGATACCAGCAGCGCCGACCTGGTGCTGCGGGTTCAAAATAATGACGATCAAGTCACCCTTGGCGAGCTGAATGCCGGCGCCGGTGAATTGACTGTGTACGAGAAAAACCTCAGCGATGGCAGCCAGCCTGACGCCGCTGCACTGACCCGGTCCGGCACCTTCACCGTGGTCGCCGCCGATGGTTTGCAAACCTTGAACGTGGGCGGCATCAACGTGATTGCCGGCGGCGTGGTCGCGGGCTTCCCGCAGTCGATCACCACGGCGTTGGGCAATACCCTGACCGTCACCGGCTACAACCCGACGACAGGCGTGGTCAGCTACAGCTACACCTTGCTCGACAACGAAAGCCACGCCCCCGCTCATGGCAACAACGTGCTGCAGGAACACCTGAGCGTCACCGCCACCGATACCGACGGCAGTTCGGCCAGTGGCACCATCGACGTCAACATCGTCGATGACCTGCCCAAGGCCCGCGCGGATTCGGACGCGGTGCAAGAGGGCGGGACCATCAGTGGCAACGTGCTTCACAACGACACCCTCGGTGCCGACAAGCCCGGCAGCAATGTGGTGGTCGGCGTGCGTGCCGGCAGCAATACCTCGACGGGCGTGCATGACGGTGTCGGCAGCGTGATCCACGGCACCTATGGCACCCTGACCCTGGACGCCCAGGGCAACGCCAGCTACCAGGCCAACAGCGACGTCCCGCTTGGCGGCGGCAAGGATGTGTTCACCTACACCATCCGCGATGCCGACGGCGATGAAAGCACCACCACCGTGACCATCGATGTCAAATACCACGACGACCCGGTGATCCTCAAAGGCCTCGACCTGGCCTGCGGCGAGCTGACCGTCTACGAACAGCACTTGGGCGATGGCAGCTACCCCAACGCCGGCGCGTTGACCCAATCCGGCACCTTCACCGTGACCGCCGCCGATGGCTTGCAGAGCTTGAACGTGGGCGGCATCAACGTGATTGCCGGCGGCGTGGTCGCGGGCTTCCCGCAGTCGATCACCACGGCGTTGGGCAATACCCTGACCGTCACCGGCTACAACCCGACGACAGGCGTGGTCAGCTACAGCTACACCTTGCTCGACAACGAAAGCCACGCCCCCGCTCATGGCAACAACGTGCTGCAGGAACACCTGAGCGTCACCGCCACCGATACCGACGGCAGTTCGGCCAGTGGCACCATCGACGTCAACATCGTCGATGACCTGCCCAAGGCCCGCGCGGATTCGGACGCGGTGCAAGAGGGCGGGACCATCAGTGGCAACGTGCTTCACAACGACACCCTCGGTGCCGACAAGCCCGGCAGCAATGTGGTGGTCGGCGTGCGTGCCGGCAGTAATACTTCGACCGGCGTGCATGACGGCATCGGCAACGTGATCCACGGCACCTATGGCACCCTGACCCTGGATGCCCAGGGCAATGCCACCTATCACGCCAACGCGGACTCGGTCGGCGCAGCGGGTGCCCAGGATGTGTTCACCTACACCATCCGCGATGCCGACGGTGACGAAAGCACCACCACCATTACCATCGATGTGGCCAACAGCTGCTTGCGCGCCAGCGCCGACCATGATGTGACCGTGTACGAAAATGCCCTTGACCTGGGCAAGGATGGCCATGACCTGGCCGCCGGTACCGTGGTCGGCAGCGATCCGACTGCCACCACGGAAACTGCCAGCGGCTCCCTGGTCGGGTCGGTGTCGGGCGCTTCCGGTGCTCTCACCTATACGCTGGTGGGCAGTGCCACGGGCAGCTATGGGCAGATTCAGCTGGGCAGCGACGGCAAGTACACCTACACCCTGACCTCGGCACCGAAAACCCCGGGCAATATCAACGATGGGCCGAATGTGTTGACCGACACCTTCGTCTACAAGGCCACCGACGCCCAGGGCAATACGGTGACCAGCACCATCGTGGTGAACATTGTCGATGACGTGCCGCAGGCCGTGGATAGCCAACGCTCGGTGGCGCCAGGGCAGGTGGATTCCAACCTGCTGCTGATCATCGATGTGTCGGCCAGCATGATGCAGAACTCTGGCGTGGGAAATCTGTCGCGCCTGGAGCTGACCAAGCAGGCCATCAGTGCATTGCTCGACAAGTACGAGGACCTGGGCGATGTAAAGGTGCAGATCGTCACCTTCGCAGGCTCCGCTACCGCCGAGACGTCGCAGTGGGTGACCGTGGCCCAGGCCAAGGCGATCATCGAAGACTTGCAAGCCCGGGGCAGCACCAACTACGACGACGCCGTGGCCGTGGCCAAGCAGGCCTTCGACACCGATGGCAAGCTGGGTGGCGCACAGAATATCAGCTACTTTTTCTCGGACGGCGATCCCACCAGCGGCAAGGCGATCGGTGCCCAGGACGAGGCGCACTGGAAGCAGTTCCTCGATAGCCACGATATCAAGTCCTATGCCATTGGCATGGGCGATGACGTCAACAGCAGCAACCTCGACCCCCTGGCATTCGATGGCGTCGGCAATGCCGATACCAGCGCGGTGGTGGTGACCGATCTCAATCAACTGGACCAGGTGCTGTCTGGCACCGTACAGGGTGCGCCGGTCACCGGTAACCTCATGAGCGGTGGTACCTTCGGCGCTGACGGTGGCTTTATCAAGTCGCTGGTCATTGATGGCACCACGTACAGCTATGACCCCAAAGGCAACGGTAATGCCGGTTCGTACAGTGTGAGCGGTGGCGCCGATAACGGTATCTTCGACACAACGACCAACTCCATCACGGTCAAGAGCAGCCACGGCGGCATCCTAGTGGTGGACATGGACAATGGCGAGTTCATCTACCAGCCGCCCAAGGACACGGGCGTTGCCATCAAGGAAATCATCGGCTTCGTCGCCAGCGACAACGACGGCGACCTGGCCAGCGCGCAACTGGTCATCGATGCCAAGACCAACAATGCTCCGGTGGCAGGTGCCGATCACATCATCACCAACATCTTCTCAGGCAACTTCACGGTACCGGCCGAACTTTTGCTGGCCAACGACAGCGATGCCGACCACGACCCGCTGAGTACTTCGGCGACAACGGTGCAGACCAACTGGGGCAACAAGGGTGCTGGCTTCTCGGTCGGCAATACCACGCCCACCGAGAGTTTCAATGGCCATGGCAGCAGTCGCAGCAACCTGATCAAGGACCTCGAGCGCAGTGATTTCAGAGGGCCGGCCGGCTCCATGGCCGCTGCCTTGTTGATCAGCGGCTACCTGGGCCAGAGCGGTGCCACCAACGGTGAAGACTTCATTACGCTGGACCTGGTCAAGGGCGAACGGCTCAACCTCAGCCATGACCGTGGCGACGGTATTGCCATGACCTGGAAGCTGGGCGACGGCGATTATCAATCAGTCGCCAACGGCTCGTACTTCGTTGCCCAGGAAACCGGGCACTACACCCTGCACCTGGTCAACGTGCCGAATGTGCCGATCAACACGGAAACTGCACTGACCTACAAGTTGAACATGAGCGTCAATTTTGCCGGTGCGGACAACACCCCCGATGCCCATGGCACCTACACCGTCAGTGATGGCCACAACGGCAGTGCCGTCGGTGACATCACCATCAGCTACCAGGATGGGCATACCCTGACCGGCACCGCCGCTGCCGACACGCTGCTGGCCGGTGATGGCGATGACATCCTCGACGGTGGCGATGGCAACGATGTGCTCAGCGGTGGGGCTGGCAACGATCAATTGCATGGCGGCATGGGTAACGATCTGCTGATCGGCGGCCTGGGCAATGATGTGCTCGAGGGTGGCGAAGGCAACGATACCGCCAGCTACGCCAATGCCGGTTCGGCGGTGACGGTCAATCTGGGAGTGGCGACGCCGCAGAACACCGGCGGCGCGGGTGTCGATACGTTGCAGTCGATCGAGAACCTGGTCGGCTCCAACCATGACGACACCCTGACCGGTGACGGTAACGCCAACATCATCTATGGAGGCCTGGGCAACGACTTCCTCAATGGCGGTGGTGGTGATGATGTGCTGATCGGTGGCGTGGGCAACAACACGCTGACGGGTGGGGCTGGTAGCGATGTTTTCCAGTGGCAACAGGGCGGCAGCGGCCACGACCAGGTGACCGACTTCACCCCCGGCACCGATCGGCTTGATCTGTCGCAATTGCTCCAGGGCGAGAACGGCTCGACGGCTTCACTGGATGACTACCTGCACTTCAAGGTCACGGTAACCGGTTCCGACGTGGTCTCGACCATCGAGGTCAGTGCGGTTGCCGGTGCCAGCCCGACCCAGACCATTGACCTTGCCGGCGTCGACCTGGCCGCTCACTACGGCGTGACGGCAGGGGCGGGGGGGATCGTGGCGTCGGGTGCGGACACCGCGACGATCATCAACGGCATGCTCAATGACCATACGCTGAAGGTCGATACGGTGTGAGGCGATAACTGCAATCGCTGTAGCAGCTGCCGCCAGGCGCAGCCTGGCGGCAGCTGCTACAGCGATTGGATTATTTGTTCGAAGGCTGGCGCAGGGTTTTCTGTCGCAAGATATAAACCGTTACCAGCACGGCACTGGTCAGCATGAAGGCCCGTGCCCAGATCAGGGGCACCAGGTAACAGGACACGCCGATGCTGAGCCACATCAGGCCGATGGCGTACACCTTGCCCTTGACCGGTATGCCCTCGCCATTGAGGTAGTGGACGATCCACGGCCCCAGGCGCGGGTGGCTGACCAGCCAATGGTAAAACCGCGGCGAGCTTCGGGCGAAGCAGGCCGCGGCCAGGAGCAGGAAGGGGGTGGTCGGCAATACCGGCAGGAAAATACCGATCACGCCCAATGCCACGCTAAGCCAGCCGATACTCAGCAGGACATAGCGCAGCAGGCGGGGCCGATTAGGGCCAGCCTTGAGTGGCGCCATTGGCGCAGGCTCAGTGATGACGAGGTTTCAGAATCGCCGGCTTCTCGTCGGGTGCGTTACACAGCAGGTACAAGGCCGTCAGCGCTTCCGGAATCTGCACGATCATGTCGTCCATCAGGTTCAGGTCCTTGGCAATGTCTTCGAACTCGGGTTGTTCGTCGAACAAGCCGGAGCCCACCATGATTGGCAGGAGCATCTCGCTGACTTCTTCCTCGGCGGTTTCGAACCAGGCGGCTTCACGCAGGAACACGCCTTCCATGAAACCGATGCACCAGCCACGCAGTTCCGAATCGTCCGGCTCTTCACCCAGGTCCAGGTCGCACGGCAGTTCGAACTCTTCGTCGCTGGCCAGTTGGCGAGCGATGTGCGCCTTGAGCTGGATCAGGGTGGCCTCGATCTCTTCGCGCTGGGCGTCGTCCTTGTAATGCGGCTCTTCGGCGAACAGCGCGTCGATCCATTCCCGGTCCGGAACGGTTTCCGAACAGATGGACAAAGCGGTCAGGTAGCCATGAGCGGCAACATAGTCCAGCGCCTCATCATGCAGCTCATCGGCGTCGAGGAAGGCTTGCAGGCGGTGTAATTGCTCGGCGAAGGACATTAAAAGGCTACCTTGGGAATATTCGATAGTGAATTCTAGGCCTTGTTGAGGGCTCTGCGCCAGCCGCGCGGTGAAACATGCGCCTGGCGACGGCCCGTCGCCGAAGCCCTGTGCAGCCGATCGCTCGGGTATAATGCCGCGCCTTTGCTGCAAGTGCCTGTATCGACACGGGCTTTGCAAAGGTCGCTTACGCATTTGTTGATGTGGCAAGCGAAGTTTTCATCCAGCCTGTGGCAAGGATGGTTCTGCGATTTTTGGAGTTTCTATGCTCGAACAGGCTCAGCGCGTCCTTAAGGACATCTTCGGCTACGACAGTTTCCGTGGTCGTCAGGGTGCCATTATCGAACGCGTGGCCAGCGGCGGCGATGCGCTGGTGCTGATGCCCACCGGGGGCGGCAAGTCCCTGTGTTTCCAGGTTCCGGCCTTGTTGCGCGATGGCCTGGCCGTGGTGGTTTCGCCATTGATCGCCTTGATGGACGACCAGGTCGCTACCCTCGAAGAGCTGGGCGTGGCTGCCGCTGCCCTGAACTCCACGTTGAGCGCCGAGCAACAGCGTAACCTGGCTGTGAAGATTCGCAACGGCGAGGTCAAGATGCTGTACCTGGCGCCGGAGCGTCTGGTGCAGCCGCGCATGCTCGACTTCCTGCGCGGCCTGGATATCGCCCTGTTCGCCATCGACGAGGCGCATTGCGTCTCGCAATGGGGCCATGATTTCCGCCCCGAATACCTGCAACTGGGACAGCTCGCAGAACTGTTTCCAGATGTGCCGCGAATTGCCTTGACCGCCACCGCCGACAAGCGCACTCGCGAAGAGATTGTCAACCGCCTGCACTTGCAGGATGCAGAGCGCTTCCTGTCGAGCTTCGACCGGCCGAATATCTTCTATCGTATCGTGCCCAAGGAGCAGCCGCGCAAGCAGTTGCTGGCGTTCCTCGCAGAACGTCGCGGTAATGCCGGTATCGTCTACTGCCTGTCGCGCAAGAAAGTCGATGAAGTGGCGGTGTTCCTCTGCGAGCAGGGCTTCCCGGCCTTGCCTTACCATGCCGGCCTGCCCGCCGAAACCCGTGCCGCCAACCAGAAGCGCTTTCTCAATGAAGAAGGCCTGATCATGGTCGCGACAATCGCGTTCGGCATGGGCATCGACAAGCCCAACGTACGTTTCGTCGCTCACCTCGATTTGCCCAAGTCGCTGGAAGCCTATTACCAGGAAACCGGCCGGGCCGGGCGTGACGGCCTGCCGGCCGATGCCTGGATGGCCTATGGCCTGCAGGACATGGTGATGCTCAAGCAGATGCTGCAGAACTCCGAGGGTGACGAGCGGCACAAGCGCATCGAACAGCACAAGCTCGACGCCATGCTGGCGTTGTGTGAAGAAACCCGCTGCCGGCGCCAGTCGTTGCTGGGCTATTTCGACGAAGACCTGCCGCAGCCTTGCGGCCACTGTGACAATTGCACCGACGGTGTGCAGACCTGGGACGCCACCGAAGCGGCGCGCCAGGCCCTGTCGGCGATTTATCGCACTGGCCAGCGCTACGGTGTTGGCCATCTGGTCGATGTCCTGCTGGGCAAGGACAACGACAAGGTGCGTAATTTCGGTCACGAGAAACTTTCGCTATTCGGTGTCGGCAAGTCCCGCAGTGAGAGTGAATGGCGCTCGTTGTTTCGTCAGTTGGTGGCCCGTGGCCTGGTCGATATCGACCTGGAAGGCTACGGCGGCCTGCGCCTGAGCGATACGTGCCGGCCATTGCTGCGTGGCGAAGTCAGCCTGCAATTGCGCCGCGACCTCAAGCCCCAGGCCAGCACCAAGAGCAGCAGTGGCAGCCCGGCCAGCCAATTGGTCCGTGGCGAGGAGCGCGAACAGTGGGAAGCCTTGCGCACCCTGCGGCGCAAACTGGCCGAAGAGCACGCCGTACCGCCGTACGTCATCTTCCCCGACTCGACGCTGCTGGAAATGCTGCGCAGCCAGCCGAGCTCCATGGCCGATATGGCGCGGGTCAGTGGTGTCGGTGCGCGCAAGCTAGAGCGTTACGGGCAGGCGTTTCTCGAAGTGTTGAGCGGCGCCGCCGAAACAGCGCCCGTGGTGGCCGACCTGCGTCACGAGCTGATCAGCCTGGCTCGCGCGGGCATGACGCCCCTGCAGATTGCCGGGCAGTTGAACTGCAGTGAAAAAAACGTCTACAGCCTGCTGGCCGAAGCCATCGGCAAGTCACAGCTATCGCTGGAGCAGGCGCTGGATCTTCCCGAAGATTTGTTGGGTGAAGTGCAGGATGCTTTCCTCGATGGCGAAGGCGAGCTGCCGGCAGTCGCTGCTATTGCCCCGCAGTTTTCCGGTCGGGTGCCAGAGGGGGTTTTGTACTGCGTGCGCGCCGCCTTGCAGTCGGAATTCGAGATGTGACACAGCGTTCGGTAATGATTTCTCACCATTGTCAGACAAACTAGCCGGAATGAATCTTGCCACTGAGTCAGCGGCATGGTTAGCTGCCTATTAATTAGTTCTGATGATGAGTTGTTTATGCTGACTGACCAACACCGTTTCGGGATGCAATTGGCCCACATGTCCCGGGGCTGGCGTGCTGAACTTGACCGGCGCCTTGCGGGCCTCGGGTTGTCCCAGGCGCGTTGGCTGGTGCTGTTGCACCTGGCGCGTTTCACCGAAGCGCCGACCCAGCGCGAACTGGCCCAGAGCGTCGGCGTCGAGGGGCCAACCCTGGCGCGCTTGCTCGACAGCCTGGAATCCCAGGGCCTGGTACGGCGCCAGGCCGTCGTGGAAGACCGACGCGCGAAAAAAATCCTGCTGTGCCCTCCAGCCACGCCGCTGATCGAGCAGATCGAAACCATTGCCAATGCCCTGCGTGTCGAGCTGTTCGAAGGCGTCGACGAAGAAGATTTGAGCATTGCCATGCGCGTTCATGCGCGCATTCTGGCGAATCTGGAGAAATCCTAGAACGTCTGGCCCAGGTTCAGGTACATGGCGTTCTGATCATCGTCGTTGATCCCATAACTGAAGGTCAAAGGCCCCAGCGGTGTATCGAAGCCGAGGAAGATGCTCACGGCATTGATGTAGCCGCTGTCGAATTCATTGTCGTTGTTCCAGGCGCGGCCACGTTCCAGTGAGCCGCCCACGTACAATGGGATTTCCAGCGGCAGGTAAGAGCGCGGGGTCAGCCTGCGGTAATACACGGCCCGGGCCAGGCTGATGTTCTGTGCCGACAGGGCATCCTCGCGAAATCCCGACAGCTGCAATGCGCCCCCAAGAAGGAAACTGGAGGTGACGACTTCGGCGTCATCCAGCGTGCGCGCATAGCGCCCGCCCAGCACCCAGGTGTCCGGGCCGTAGCTCAAGGCCTTGTCCAGGTTCAGTTGCCATTGCCGATAGCGCTGGTCCGAGCCCAGGCCCGGGTCGTACTGGCGCAGGGTCAGGTTGATGTCCTCGCCGTGATGGGGAAAGTACACGTTGTCCAGGCTGTCGAACGAGTACTTCAGTTCATAGAAGCCTTCGGTGAAGCTGATGCTCGGCAGGTCCTGGTCGCCGACACGGACATCGGCCCGCCCCCAGTCCTCGCCAATGCCGAAGCGGATCTCGCCGTTATTGGCGATCTGCCTGCCGAGGTTCAGGCCAAAGCCGTAGCGCTCCAGGCGGTATTCGGCAATCGGGTCATTGTCGAGGGTGGACTCCACATTCTGCGATTGGGCATTTACATATGGCGCGACGAAATACCGGGAGCCAGCGTCGAGCGGCTGATAGAACTCGCTGTAGAACTCCTGCTGGTCGCCGATCTGCACCCGCGTCAACCATTCGGCGCCCAGCTCATTGATGCCATTGATGCGAAAGCTGGCGCCAAGGTTGAAGGCGCTGTCTCCGCGCATGTCATCCGAGAGGTTCAGGCCCAGGCGCAGGTAATCAGTGCCAGTGCGTTTGCCGCGGGCATTGATCACCAGGATGTTGTCCAGGCCTTTGTGCACCACCCGGTATTGCACGCGCTCGAAGTAGTCCAGGCCGTACAGGGTGCCCATGTCCGTCTGCAGGCGCCCCAATTCCAGCGGTTGGCCAATGGGTTGGCGAATGTAGAAGCGGATCACGTCATCGCCGACTTTCGAGTCGTTCTCGATCTTGATTCGGGTGATGACCGGCGTGCGCTGGTTGGCCGAGCGGGCAGTATCGAGCACTTCGTCTGCTTCCAGGGGCCGCAGCCGGGCCAGGCGGGTGTCGAGCACCTGGGCGGCACGATAGCCTGCATCGATGATTTCCCGTGCACGGACGAAGTCAGTCGAGCCAAAACTCGCCAAAGGCGGCTGGATGAGGACGTCGTCGGGTTTCAAGGTTGCCAGTTGCTCTTCTGAATTGCGCCGGGTCATCAGCGTGGTGGATTGGTTGAGGACATCGACCACGGTATCCAGTTGGTTGCGGTTGAGCAGCGGTGTGCCGATATCGACGACGATGGCGACGTCCACACCCATTT
>RCUU01001641.1_pt1 | contig 10413 bp, 9 predicted proteins | sample 2166211 | NCBI WGS metagenome assembly RCUU01 (sample SAMN09932620, study PRJNA488358) | compost metagenome | feature: garden; material: soil; isolation source: compost soil in phenylacetic acid-enriched culture | place: Germany: Experimental Botanical Garden Goettingen | collected 2016-01-27
TAATCGTGCGCTATCGCAATTTTCATGTGAATCATCCTCAAAGTTTTATGGAGCAGCATCATCAAGTAGTGAACGTATGGATGTATTGGTTCCTGATTGAGCTTGAAGCTCTTGGCTTACATACGGTCAGGTTGCCGCGAGCAAACCTTTGTAGTAATCAACGATGTCCTTGACCGTATTCTCGATAACAAAATGCTCTTTCACCCGTTTCATACCGCTATCCGCCATCCGTCTTCGCTCTTCAGGATGGTTCAGCATCCAGGTGATGGAGTCTGCAAGCACGGCTGGGTCTCCAGGCTGGATCAGCATTCCCGTAACACCGGGAACCACAATTTCTACAGGGCCGCCTTCATTGGAGGCGATCACCGGCAGTCCAGCCGCCATCCCTTCAACTATCACCTGGCCGAACGGTTCAGGCGTAATCGAGGTATGGATCAGCAAATCGGCTTTGTTCATCAAGCCCTGTATATCCTCCACATGGCCCAGCAGGCTGACATTGGTCAGCTTATCCTGCTGCATCTTCTGAATTAATTCGTTTTTATACGCCTCTTCACCGAACAAGGCATCTCCAGCCAGCCAGAACTTCACCCGGCTGTCGTTCTTAAAAGCCTTGGCGGCTTCCAGCACAATATGCTGGCCTTTCCACTGCGCCAGCCGGCCTACCAGCAGGACGTTGAAGTCTTTTTGCTGCTCCCGTTTGCTGATTCCTTCGCCAATCGCTTTGGCAAAGGCGGAATAAACGACCAGCGTTTTCTTCGTGCGGGGCAGCTCCAGCGCATTCAGCGTGGAATGCGAATTCGCAATGACGCCATTCGGCAGCAGGCGTGACAGCAGCCGGATCGCCTTGGCGACAACCGGCTTGAGGTAAGGGGCACCGATGTGATCCCGGATATGCCAGATCAGCGGAACACCCGCTTTTTTGGCGGCAACGGCTCCGTAGAATGCCGATTTCAGGGAATTGGTATGCACACAATCCACCTTCTCAGCTTTGAGAATAGGAGCCAGCTTGCGGCCGTAAGACAGCAGTCCCAGCGCAGCCGCCGGGGCACCCAGGTTGACGGCATTCCGTCCGCGGCTGCGGATGCTCTCATCCAGCGGGATGACGCGGACATCAATGCCTTTCTCCCGGAGGCGTTCAGCCAGTGTGCCTTCCTCGGCGAGAATCACAAGCGGCTCGATATGATTGCCGATGTTGGTGAGAATGTTGAACAAGGCTACCTCTCCGCCGCTCCATTTGGCGGTGTGATCGATATAAGCAACTTTTAGCATCCTGCTGCCACACCCTTTCCCAAAGTTTCAAGGAAGACGGATTCCACTTGGTCGCCTACATGCTGCCAGGTGTATTTCTCGAGCACATGGTTTCTGCATTCGTCACGGCCCGGCAGCAGCTTGCGGTTGCTCAGCATGTGGATCATGCCTTCCGCCATATCGTCGCTGGTTGAGCCTTTGAACAACAGCTCGGGCCTGAAGCCCTGGAGAATTTCCTTATTGCCGCCCACCGGTGTCGCCATAACCGGAAGTCCGGAGGACAGCGCCTCAACCGTAATCAATCCGAATCCTTCGAGCGCCTGGGAGGGGACCACGAACATGTCCGCTGCCTGATAATAGGAAGCCAGCTCATGATCGGGAATGTAACCCAGCAGCCTTACTTTGTTGCCGAGACCATAGTCGGAGATTTTTTCCTCCAGCTCTCCGCGCAGCGGCCCTTTGCCGCCGATCAGCAGAATTGCATTCGGGAAACGCTCGGCCACCTGCTTCCAGGCTTCCAGCAGCTGCAGCAGCCCCATCCGGTTCATCAGACGTCTGACGGTCAGCACGGTGGTTGCTCCCTCCGGAAGATTCAGCGTCCGCCGGATCGCCAGCCGGTTGGTGGCAGGTATGAACCGTTCCACATTCGCCGCACCCGGAATGACTATGATCTTGTGCAGCGGCACCCCGTGCAGGCTGTGCAGCATGTCGCGGAAATATTCGCTGAGCACGATGAATTTATCCGCAAGCTTGTAAGCTTTATGTTCAATCGATTTGGCAATGGTTGTTTTGACCCGGTGCTTGATGCCCTGGCCTTCGATCTTCATCTCTTCATTCCATGGACCATGGAAGGTCATCACCACGGGAATTCCCCGTTTTTTGGCTTCAATCGCCGGGCCGATTCCGTAAGGTGCAAAGTGGGAATACAGAATATCAATCCGGCCGCTGCCATTCCCCATGAGGTCCGCCGCCTTGCGCTGGAACGCATCCTTGCGTTTCCAGATCGTCTGCTTGGGATCTCCGGCGTTATGGATAATCAGCTCCTTGGGGGTGGAAGGTGTCTCCTGGCTGCAGATCAGCGCATGCACCTTGTTGCGTGAAGAGAGCTGCTCACAAACGGATTTGAAATAAGTGTTGAGTCCGCCTGGCTGTAAAGAGGGCCAGCTAAGGCCGGTCGTCATAATGTTCAATCCGTCACTGTACGGCATAGCTTCTCTCCCCTTTTTTCTCTTTTTCTGCCTGACCCAGCGCGTTGTGCCGGGCCAGCCTGCCGGAGCTGTTCAGTTCGTAATGCTTGAAGCCGACCATGAATTCATACATCACCCAGAAAATGGATACCGCAAAACCTGCGATGCCTTTCTTGAACAGGCCGTGCAGGAAATATTTCTGCAAGAAACGGGCTGGCGGGCGAAGCAGCAAATGGCTGATCTTAAAGGGCTTGCCGCTGGCATAGGCAGTTTGCGCTTCCAGATCGGTATATTTGTTAAAGCGGGCGACATGGTCATTGATGCTGCGGAACCCCTGATGCCAGAGGACTCCGTTCAATTTGACCGTCTTTTCCTCCGATACCTCAGGCATTTCGTGCACCAGACTGTTGCGGATGCCGTATGCCTTGCGGTTGTAGAGGCGCACCAGGTATTCACCCTTATCCAGCCATCTGCCAAGGAAATCACCGATGCGGTACAGCGAGAAAGCTACTTCCCTGTCGGTAAGTCCCGGCTTGCGGTCCAGAATGTCCTGCGCCAGCTCATCGCTGACCACTTCATCGGTATCAATCAGGAAGACCCAATCATGGACGGCGCGTTCCACTCCGAATTCCCTTTGCTTCGCATATCCGGGCCATGGGTTGACGAACACCCGGCAGTCCATGCTTTCGGCGAGTTGCACCGTCCCGTCCTTGCTTCCTCCGTCGATTACAACTACCTCATCGGCGAACAACCGGCAGGACTGAATTGCTTTGGATATTCGAACTTCGTCATCCTGAGCAATGATGACAGCCGATATCGGGTAACTGCCCGGGCCGCCAAGCACGCTTTTCACTGAATCCATGAAGGTATCCTCCTTTTTCAGTCCAGTGTTTGTCGTCAATCCGGGAAATGTTTGGGCTTCCGATCGCTGTTGTCTTCTGATTTCTTTATTTCAGACCGCACTCGCGGTTGAAATCAGAAGACAAAGGCGAACGCTAACGCTTCTACAGCTCCAAACTTTCCCTACTTTCCTCTCACACTGTCCTTTTTTCTTTTAAGCAAAAACGTAGCTCACAGGTTACACTGTTCGCTGCCAAGCTTAGGTATCCATAGGTTTTTTGCGGATATAAGAATTCATCGTTGTCTTCAACCACTGAATGTCGTCCCCGTTAATCAGCAGGCGGGGCAGTTTGACCTTCAGGTTGTATCTGATATTAAGAATTATGAACAGGAAGCGAAGCACTGCCGATGACAGCATTGCCACCCCTGCCCCGAACAATCCGAACTTCGGCACCAGCAGGAACAGCAGCGGGATGACCAGTATCAGTCCAACCCCTTGCAGGATCGATACGAACTTCGGCTTGCCGAGAGCCATGAACACTTGAGCCAGTATCAATGTGCCACCGCTGATCGTAACTTCAAGCAGCAGCAGGCGGAACACGGTCAACGCAGTGTTGAAGTCCTTGCCGTACAGCAGCGGGATTACGAAGGGGGCTACCAGCATCAGGAACAGTGAACCCAGCAGGGTACAGGTTGTGCTGATCCGGAAGGCCTTGAAAGTAAGGGCAACCGCCTGATCCTTCGACAGCTCGGAAGCTTTCGGAAACAGCACCACGGTGATCGAATTCGAGAAGAAGTTGACCATCCGCGAGAGACTGACCGCTACTGCATAGAGCCCCAGATCAGCTGGCCGCAGCAGGCCGGCGATAACGATCTGGTCGATATAGAAGGAGAACTGTCCGAGCAGGTCATTTCCGTACGAACCGAGTCCGTAGGTGAACAGTCTTTTGAAATTCAGGTAAGCGTCCTTCATCTTCACCCTGTAAGTGCGGAGCAGTGTAATCGTCATCCAGATGAAGATCGGCACTGACGGCAGCAGATATGCCAAGGCGGTTGTGAAAGGATTCATCGAACCGGTGAGGATCAGAATGCCGATAACCGCCAGGGTCAGCGTCGGAAGCAGATACCGTAGCCAGTTGAAGGTTTTGTAGTCGCCTCTGAACTGAAAAGCAGCATTGTTGATCTGTGAAACCACGACCAGCGGGCACAGGATCATCGACCATTGCGCAAACAGTATGACATTCGGGCTGAACGATTTCAGCCAGTAGGGAAGGACCACAATCCCGACAATCATGGCCAAGGTTCCGAACACCAGGGCAATTAACAGGGCCATCCGATAGAGCACTCCGGCCTCTTCCGGGTTCTTTTTGGCATTGTAGATCAGTGCCGAAGGAATGCCGAAGCTCATGCTGAACGCCAGAAATTGTGACCAGTTCACCATAGCTGTCTGTTCTCCGCGTCCTGTAGGACCCAGATAGCGTGCGGTCAGCACACCAGTCAGCATATTAACCAGCAGGATCAGCACGCTGACGAACATCGTCTTCACAGCGGCGGAACTGTTGTCTTTACTCTTGGTAAAGCGCCGAAGCGAAGACCAGACTGTACTAGTGGGAAGTGATTTCGCGTTCGATGGCTGCATGTGGTGTTCCCTTCTTTCTGCTATCAATAATCTCTTTGGCACCGAGGCCCAGGCCAATCAGCATCCAGACCAGATAACCCTTGAGTCCGGGGAACCCGTTGTCCGATACCAGACTGATCACCGCCCCCATCCATGCTGCCAGCGACAGCCGCGCATACGGCTGAAGGCTGTCTCTGCTGGTCACTCTGAATACAATTTGCTTAATCACAGCGCCCAGGGCGCCGAAGAAGAATAAAGCGCCCAGGACCCCGAAGGTAAGCAGCAGGGCGATAACCCCGTTATCCATGTTTCCGTATTCGCCAAGCTCCCCGCCGTTGCCGAGCTTGGTCCCCTGGCCGACACTGCCAATCCCTTGGCCGACCGGATTTGCGGCGACCATGGGCAGCATGTTCTGCCACAGGCTCAGGCGTTCGTTGTAGGAATGGTCTTCCTGAACGGAGGTCAGTGTCTCCATACGGGCGACCAGCCCTTCCGCACCCGGCAGCTTAGGGACGATCCAGAACAGTGCGGCAGCGACGAATACCAATTGGAGCAGCGCCTTCCATTTGCCCTTGGAGGGGGAGGAAGCAATGTATACGAGCAGCATGACCAGCATCACCAGCCAGGCTGAACGGACCAGCGTGGTCAAGAGGCAGATGACAACGAGCAGGACACCGATCCAGCGCAGCGTTCCCTGCCATCTTTTCTCCAGAATCATCGGCACCAGGGCAAATACCAGAAAGGTCGCAGCAGGTCCGGGAGAATTCAGAGTAGAAAAGACCCGGATTTCCAAAGGATACGGTGTGCCAATGGACATCATATCGGCATTCTTCATCCAGAAGGCATCCCATGGAGGGACGGTCAAATACTGGACAATCCCATAAATGGCTACAAGAACTGCGATATTGGCAAAAGCATAAAGCAACCGGTCAATATCCTTCGGTTTGAACCGCGTTACCGCGAAGAACGGGATCAGCAGCAGAGGTACGATATAATTGGCCAGGTCGTACACGGAGCCAATGCCATTCTTCGCGAGGCCAATCAGTGCGCCGTAAGCCAGTGCCACCGAGAAGAGCAGGATAATCCGGGTGGAGGATTTGCGGATGCGGTGAATCTCCTTCAGCACCGGAATCGCCAGGGTGGCACCCGTCAGCAGCGGCGCCAGACTAAGCAGCGATACGGAGTGGTAGACCCCTTCCGACCAATCTGCGATGCGCCGCAGCTCCGGAGCGACCGCCCAGACCAGCAAGGTGTAGGTGATCAGCGCCTTCGGCTTCAGAAGGGCCAGCAGGAAGGCCGGAAACAGAATGCCTGCCAGGATAATTCCCTGAAGACTATTGGATGAGCTGAGCTTCGCGCTGGCAAAACCGATCATCAGCGGAAGGCCAAGACAGATGCCGCAGATCAGCAGCAGCGTTCCTGCTGACTTCATGGATGGAAGACTCACGTTCATTCCAGCCTGCCTCCCTTTGCTTTGTCCCGTTTGCGTAGCTCCTTGAGCAGCAGGACCAGGAATTGGGCATCATCGACCAGATATCTTTTCCAGAGGCGCCCCGGTTCCTGGCTGAGCCGCCAGAACCATTCCAGCCCCGTTTTCTGCATGAAATCCGGCGCCCTTTTCACCGAGCCTGACAGAAAGTCAAAGGTGGCTCCCACGCCAATGGAGATTGGCGCCCGGTACGAGTTGTAATGCCGGTAAATCCACTTCTCCTGCTTCGGCGCTCCCACGCCTACGAACACAATATCCGGCTGACTTTCCGTCAGCATTTCGATAATGCGCTGGTTCTCTTCATCGTTGTGCTCAAAGCCGTAGGAAGGAGAATAGCAGCCGACAATATTCATTCCCGGATAGGCCGCTTTAAGGTTCTTGGTAGCCTGTTCCGGCACGCCTTGCGCTGAACCCAGAAAGAACAGCCGGTACTTTCTTTGCTCAAAGGCATTGCCGAGACGGCTGAAAAGATCTGCCCCCGACACCTTTTGCTTCAGCGGCTTACCCAACATTTTCGAAGCCCAGATCAGCGGCATTCCGTCTGCCACTACAGCTCCTGCTTCGGAATACACCGTCTGGAATTCTTTGTCCTTGCGAAGCTTGATGACATGATCGACGTTGCAGGTCAGAATGTACGATTGCGACCGTTCCTGAATCGTCTTATCAATGTAATCAAGCAGGTCCATGAAATCATAGTTATCGAAATTGACATCGAACATGTTCACTTGGTTCATCGTATCACTTCTTTTTGTGGGGAATCGGTTGGCTGTGAAGATCGATACAGACAGTTCAGGTACCAACAGAACGGAATAATCGATTGGACCGTCGACAGCGTATTGTCTGAAAACGAATAGATTAGAAACGCTGCTATAAAGAGCAGATAATAGGGTTTGACCGGCGGTGCCAAAGCTCTGTACACCAGAATAAACACAGCCAATAATGAAAGCAGAAGCAGTATGGCCCCGATATACCCTCCATCAAAGTAAAAGCGGATATACTCGTTGTGGGGAACCACGAACCCTTTGTAAAGTGTCCCGTCGTTCGCCACTGTAACTGCTCCAAGTCCTCTGCCCGACCACGGAGAATCTGCCGCCTTGTTCAGGAAGTACTCCCAGGCTTCAGCCCGCCCCGATAAGTCAACCGCCGTCTCCGTTGTGCGTTCGAAGGAACGCTTCTTGATGTTGTCGAGCTGTAGATATACTGCCGAGAAGATCAGAATAACCGAGCACAGGAGCGGAATCAGATATTGTGTTCTGCCCTTCAAGTACTGCCGCGAAATATCGTAAAAGTAGTACAGGACCATTAATACCAGTGCCAAAATCGGTCCCCGTGTCCCTGTTCCAATGAGAATCAGGAAGTTCAGTGCCAGCATGGTGTAGAAATAACGGATATGCTGCGTACTGCGCTTGATCTCAATGAAGGCAATTCCCACGCCCATGAAGGCCAGCATCGCCAGATGCGCCGGGATGTTCGCTCCCTGAACCCGTACAGCGCCGGTAAACTCCACATCGAGAAAAGAGTGAAGATGCGCGACCTGAAGCAGGATTCCGGCCAGCACGCTTACCAGAGGCAGTGCAGTGATAATGCGGATCTGCCGCTCGGCCACCTCCTTCTTCCAGTTAATCAGGAGAAAAACGAAAGGAAGCGACAATCCGATAAACGCCTTGACCGCAATGGACCCGCTCATTTCCGGCAGCCAAATCGAAGAGCCGAAGGTGATGAACAGCAGTCCCACCATGGCCCAAAGAGGATGGCTAAGGCGGAATTTCAATCCATTCACCAGAATACAGGGCACCAGCAGCATCAGGATCACCAGCTTGTAGAGCGATAGAATTTCAACGCCGAACATGCTGCCGGGATACAGAAAGTTGATAGAGATCGCCGTCGTCAGCAGAACGAAATAGCTGATGAGCTCAGGACGCGAGATAGAGACAACCAGCAAGATAATCAGGAGCACGATTGCTACCGCTATCGCCGGCTGATAGATGACCGCCGTTCCAAGGAACAGTGCGGACATGAGGTAGAGCATTCCGTATGGCAAAACATTCATTTTGGAGCCCCACTCAAAATTCATCATTGTCTCCCTCACCCCGCTGCGGATTCCCTCTTCCGGTTCCAGATCATATGAAGAGTTCCGCGAATACTCTCCAGCCGGCATTTGTTCAGAAGTTTTCTTCCCTGGCTCCGGGAGAGGATCGAGTCACCCACGATATACATGATCTTGGCGGCCGTCTTTCCCAGCAGGAGCAGATTATCCTTCACACCCTCGCTTTTCATCGCGTTGGATATGCCTTGGCTGTAATATCTTTTCATAATCCAATCCTCCGTCAACCGGTTGGCTGGTACGAAATGATCGACCGCCATTTGCGGATGATAGAGAATGGAATGTCCTTGACTTTCAATCTGATTAAACAGCCAGGTCTCTTCACCGGAGAGGAGTGAATCTCCTTTTCTCCCAAGCTCCAGCGGAAACAGGCTGATATCGAAGGCCACCTTACGCATCGCCATGTTGGCGCCGCAGGGATGAAGCCGTTTTGGATATTCTTTGATGCGGTTGCCCAGATCCACGATCGTGTAAGGCAGTTCGAAAGGCTTGATCAGCCATTCCGGACGCTTGATTTCGAAGATCGGAGCGATCTTGCCGCCCATGGCCATGACCTCAGGCTTTTGCTCAAAGGTAGTTACAATTGTTGTAATCCAATTCCGGCAAGGAATCGCATCATCATCCAGAAAAGCGATGAGCTGCGATTTGGAAGCCAGAATTCCTGTATTCCGGGCCGCCGATAACCCTTGCACCGGCTCCAGAATATAACTGATATCCATATCTGCACCTTCAGTCTCTATAAACCGCTTCACTACCGCAGCCGTATCATCCTTGGAGCTGTTATCCACCACAATGACCTCGGCCTGGTCCAGATTCTCCAGCGGCAAAAGCGACTGAAGCGTCTTAAGCAGCAGAGCTGATCTGTTGTAGGTACAGATGATTATGGAAATCTTAGGAACGTCTCCGTATACAAGCATCGGCATTCACCTAATTTCCATTTTTTTAATACGCATCTTTGGAGCCGAGCAGCATCAGGGCTGTTTTGGCGATGATTTTGATATCCAGCATAGTGCTGCGTATAGAAATATATGTCAGATCCAGCTGTACCATTTCGTCGAATCCGACGCTGTTTCTCGCGTTTACCTGCCAATAGCCGGTGCAGCCCGGTGTAACCATCAGCCGCTGTTTGTCATATTCCGTGTACTGCGCCACCTCTTCCACAAGTGGAGGACGGGGGCCGACCAGGCTCATATGCCCCATCAGCACATTCCAGAGCTGAGGCAGTTCGTCAATGCTGGTCTTGCGCAGGAATCTTCCTGTACGTGTGATGCGCGGATCATTTTTGATCTTGAACATCGCGCCGCTGACCTCGTTGTAGGCCATCAGATTCGCCTTCAGCTCCTCGGCATTGGAGACCATGGATCTGAATTTATACATTGGAAACAGCTTCTCGTCCTTACCCACCCGGTTCTGACGGAAGAACACCTTTCCTTTGGGATCTTCCAGCTTGATCAGGATCGCCACCACTATGAACAGCGGCAGCAGTACGAGAAGGCCAAGAGCGGAGAAAAAAATGTCGATAATCCGCTTCATCACCAGATAGGAATCCATTTCTTTGCTTCCTTCTTTGGCATGTAGCATGTAAAGTTTCGGCAGGACGGCCTCATAGTCTTCCGGCAGTTTTTGCATGCTCATCTCTCCTCATTCCTCCTAAAAGTTTGTGAGCCCTTAGTACACACTGAAATCACTTCGTACAAACCCGCCTCGAAAGCCTAAACTTGGTTTTCAACTATTCAGAGTTTGTCCCTCTTTGCTGAGCCATTCTGCCATTGCATCCATCACCGGATACCGCAGATCCTCGCTTTGCAGTGCAAATTCAAGTGTAGTCAAAATATATCCAAGGCGTTCGCCGACATCATATCTTGTACCGTCAAAGTTATAAGCGTACACGCGCTCGCTTTGGTTCAGCTTCTGAATGGCATCAGTA
>RCUU01001642.1_pt1 | contig 10411 bp, 10 predicted proteins | sample 2166211 | NCBI WGS metagenome assembly RCUU01 (sample SAMN09932620, study PRJNA488358) | compost metagenome | feature: garden; material: soil; isolation source: compost soil in phenylacetic acid-enriched culture | place: Germany: Experimental Botanical Garden Goettingen | collected 2016-01-27
TGTCCGCCGACGAAAGCCGTTACCTGATCGGTGACGACGAGCACGGCTGGGGCGAGGGCGTGGTGTTCAACATCGAAGGCGGTTGCTATGCCAAGTGCATCGACCTGTCCGAGAAGAACGAGCCGGTCATCTGGAAAGCCATCAAGCACGGCGCCGTCCTGGAAAACGTCATCATCGATGACGCCAAGAAAGCCGATTACGCCGATGTCAGCCTCACCCAGAACAGCCGCGCCGCCTACCCGCTGGAGCACGTCGAGAAGCGTTCCGAGAAGAACCTCGGTGGCGAGCCAAACGCTGTGATCTTCCTGACCTGCGACCTGACCGGCGTACTGCCGCCAGTGTCGATCCTGAGCGAAGAACAAGCGGCCTACCACTTCCTGTCGGGCTACACCGCACTGGTCGGCTCCACTGAAATGGGTTCGGGCAGCGGCATCAAGTCGACCTTCTCCACCTGCTTCGGCGCACCGTTCTTCCCGCGTCCGGCTGGCGAATACGCTGAGCTGCTGATCAAGCGCATCCGCGGCTTCGGCTCCAAGGTCTACCTGGTCAACACCGGCTGGACCGGCGGTGGCTACGGCGTCGGCAAGCGCTTCAACATCCCGACCACCCGTGGCGTGATCGCTGCCATCCAGAGCGGCGCTCTGGTCGGCGCGGAAACCGAGCACCTGGACACCATTAACCTCGACGTACCGAAGCTGGTACCGGGCGTTGACACCGGCCTGCTCAACCCACGCAACACCTGGGAAGACAAGGCCGCCTACGATGAGGCAGCCAAGGCCCTGGCCAAGCTGTTCATCGAGAACTTCAAGAAGTTTGAAGTCTCCGATGCCATCAAGAACGCCGGTCCGCAGTTGTAATTTGCAGATAGCCGTTTGAAAAAAAGCCGCCCTTGGGCGGCTTTTTTTGCATCTGCTGTTCAGGAAATTCAAGCCGCCGGCCCGCTCACCCGCCGGTTATCACGGTCTTGAATGAGTCTTGCCGGGCCATACCGGCTGGCTTTCGCAGGCCAGGTAAGCGAGCATTCCTGCTTGAGTAACCTAACCTGGAACGTCCACACGGCCTCCTGAACCCATTCAAACGGAAAACCAGTCCATGACCGACCGCACTCCGCAACGCGCCGACTATCGCCACTTCCAACCGATCCTGACGCGTTGGCACGACAACGATGTCTATGGCCATGTGAATAACGTTACCTACTACAGCTTCTTCGACACGGCGGTGAATACCTACCTGATCGAGCAGGGCGGCCTGGATATCCATGACGGCGAGGTGGTCGGTTTTGTAGTGAGTTCTGCCTGCGACTACTTTGCATCGATTGCCTTTCCCGACCGCATCGAGATCGGCCTGCGTGTAGGCAAGCTGGGCAACAGCTCAGTGCAATACGAACTGGCGGTATTCAAGGCGGGAGAGGAAGAGGCCTGCGCGGCAGGGCGCTTCGTGCATGTGTTCGTGGATCGGGCGAGCAATCGGCCGGTGGCGATTCCCGCGGTATTGCGAGGGGCGTTGCAGGAGTTGTTGGTCTAGCTGGCCGCGACTGCTGCGGCCAGCCCTTCCAATGGGCGTTTACGCGGTATTAACGGTGACGCCAGTGTTTGTGGTGCTTGCGATGGCCGTAGTGATGGCCACGGTCATGGTAGTGGCGACGGTCGTCGTAGCCTCGACGGTAGCGGCGATCGTCGTCGCGATCTTCGTCGTCGGCTTCTTTGCCCATGTAGTTGCCCAGTGCACCACCTGCGCCACCGCCGGCTGCGGCACCGATCAGGCTGCCGGTAGTGCCGCCCATGTTGCGACCGACCACGTTACCGCCTGCCGCGCCCAAGGCGCCGCCAATGGCTGCTTCGCCACGGCTGTGCTTGTTGGCACCGACCGCACTACCGGCCGCGCCACCCAGGCCCGCACCGATTGCAGAACCGGTGCTGCCACCGATCGACTGGCCGACCACCGAGCCCAATACCCCGCCCAATGCGCCGCCTACACCTGCTTCGGTAGTGCCGCCCGCCGACGCAACGCCGCTGAGCAAGCCAAGGGACAACAAGAGAATCGAGGAGTACTTCATCTAGAAAGCCTCAAAGGGATGACGAGGCGATCCTGAGGCTCTGTAACAAGACTGACAATTGAATTCCGACGAGTAACACGACTTCAGCACATTTCGCTAACTTGCTGTTTTTTAAGCGGAACTTTCTTTGTTTTCGACGGTCTTAGGTTAATTGCGAGGGGCCTTTTCAGTGATGGAAAGGCCTTTTTTTTGGGAAATTAATGGCTGTTGGCTACCTTACGCCCTTTACGCAAAGCAGCCAACCGCAATCCCTGAACTACAGGATTCGCGCTGTTTCGCTCGCTGGCTCAAGGCGGATGGCGACGAACTTCGATGTCGGGGTATGGCTGCCATCGCCGACGCTTTCCAGCGGCACCAGCGGGTTCACCTCCGGGTAGTACGCCGCTGCCTGGCCCGCCGGAATATCGAACGCCAGCAAGGTGAAACCCTTGACCCGGCGTTCCCGTCCGTCACTCCACAGCGAGACGATATCGGCCTTCTGTCCCGGCTTGAACCCCAGGCGGATAATGTCGGCCTCATTCACGAACAGCACGTCACGCTGGCCCTTGACGCCGCGATAGCGGTCATCGAGGCCGTAGATGGTGGTGTTGTACTGATCGTGGGAGCGCATCGACTGCATGATCAGGTCCGGCACCTGCCCGGTTTCGCGTACGCGCTCATGGACCAGGTCGGCCGGGAGCATATTAGCCTTGAAGTTGGCCCGGCCGCTGCTGGTGTTCCAGCGTCGTTCACCGGCGCTGCTGCCCAGGTAGAAGCCACCCGGGTGTTCCAGGCGTTTGTTGAAGTCCTTGAAGCCGGCGATGGTGTCGGCGATCAGGTCACGAATACGGCGGTAGTCGCCGATCAGCCAGTTCCAGTCCACCGGGTGCGCACCCAGGGTCGCCGCAGCGATACCGGCAATCACCGCCGGCTCCGAGCGCATCTGTGCTGACAGCGGCTGCAATTGACCGTGGGAGTCGTGGACCATGCTGAACGAGTCTTCGACCGTCACCGCCTGCGGCCCTTCGGCTTGCAGGTCGATATCGGTGCGGCCATAGCAAGGCAGTATCAGCGCCTCCTTGCCGTGGATCAGGTGGCTGCGGTTGAGCTTGGTGCTGATGTGCACCGTCAACTGGCAATTGCGCAGGGCTTCGGCGGTGCGAGCGCTGTCCGGGGTTGCCTGGACGAAATTGCCACCCAGGCCGATGAAAACCTTGGCATCGCCCTTGAGCATGGCGTGGATTGCCTCGACGGTGTTGTGGCCGTTATGCCGCGGCACCTTGAACTTGAAGCGCTTTTCCAAGGCATCGAGCAGGGCCACCGGTGGCCGCTCGTTGATGCCCATGGTGCGGTCGCCCTGCACGTTGCTGTGGCCGCGCACTGGGCACAGACCGGCCCCGGGCCTGCCCAGGTTGCCGCGCAGCAGCATGAGGTTGGCGATTTCCTGGATGGTCGGTACCGAATGGCGATGCTGGGTGATGCCCATGGCCCAGCACATGATCACATTCTTCGCCGAACGATACATATGCGCGGCCTGTTCCACATCGGCCAGGTTCAACCCGGACTGCTCAACGATGTGTGCCCACGGCGTGGCATCGACGATGGCCAGGTATTCCTGCACGGCGGCGGTATGTTCATTGATGAAGGCATGGTCGAACACGGCCGGCGCGTTATTGGCCTGGGCTTCGCGCTCCCATTGCAGCAGGAACTTGGCCATGCCGCGCATCAGTGCCATGTCGCCGCCCAGGGCCGGGCGCAAGTAGGCGGTATTGGTCGGGCGGTCGCCGTTGGTGAGCATTTCCAGCGGGTGCTGCGGATGCTGGAAGCGTTCCAGGCCACGCTCCTTGAGCGGGTTGATACAGACCACCTGGGCACCGCGCTTGACCGCCTCGCGCAAGGGCTCAAGCATGCGCGGGTGGTTGGTGCCAGGGTTCTGGCCCCAGACGAAAATCGCATCGGCGTGCTCGAAGTCATCGAAGGTGACGGTGCCTTTGCCGACCCCGACGCTCTGCGACAGCGCGACACCACTGGCCTCGTGGCACATGTTCGAGCAGTCCGGGAAATTGTTGGTGCCATAGGCGCGCACGAACAATTGGTACAGATACGCCGCTTCATTGCTGGCACGGCCCGAGGTATAGAACTCGGCCTGATCGGGGCTTTCCAGGTTCAGCAGGTGCTTGGCGATCAGGTTAAAGGCGCTCTCCCAGCTGATGGGCTGGTAGCGATCACTGGCGGCGTCATAGACCATCGGGTCGGTCAGGCGACCCTGGTATTCAAGCCAATAATCGCTTTGCTCAAGCAGTGCGCTGACACTGTGGCGCGCAAAGAAGGCCGGGTCGACCCGGCGCTTGGTCGCTTCCCAGTTGACCGCCTTGGCGCCGTTCTCGCAGAACTTGACCATACCGCTTTCCGGCGAGTCGCCCCAGGCGCAGCCCGGGCAGTCGAAGCCACCGTTCTGGTTGGTCTTGAGCAGGGCACGGATATTCTTCAGAGCATTGTCGCTGCCAAGCCAGGCCTGGGCCACGCTGCGCAAGGCGCCCCAGCCGCCGGCGGCACCGTGGTAGGGCTTGTAGCGAGGTGTCGGGGTTTGATCGGCTCGATGATGCATGCTCACGCAGAACTCTCCATCGCAGGGCTGTAGACCCGCGGCGCACTGTGTTGCGGCAGGTGAATGAGGTTGAGGTTGTGCTGGCGTGCCCACTGCAGCGCAAGCCCAGTGGGCGAGGACAGGCTGACCAGGGTCTGGATGCCGGCGCGCAGCACTTTCTGGATCAGCTCCAGGCTGCAGCGGCTGGTAACGATGGCAATGCCACCGGTGAGGGCGATCTGTTGGCGAATCAGCGCGCCGATCAGCTTGTCCAGGGCGTTGTGCCGGCCGATATCTTCGCGGCCCAGCAGCAACTCGCCTTGATCGTTCATGAACAGCGCCGCGTGGACTGCCCCGCAATGCTGTCCCAGGGGTTGGAACTCACCGATGCGCTGGCGCAAGCCCTCCAGCCAATGTGCCGGCGGCAGTGGCGCACCGGGCAAGGTGGCCAGTTCAGGCAGTGCCTGCTCAACGGCCTCGACGCCGCACAAGCCGCAACCGCTGGTACCGGCCAACTGGCGGCGCTGGGTCTTGAGGTTCCAGAAGGCGCGGCTGGCGATCTGCACCTCGGCATGCTGGGCCGAGCCGTTGCCGCTGAACTTGACGTCATAGATCTCGTCGGCCGAGGCGATGATGCCGCTGCCGATACTGAAGCCGACGATAAAGTCTTCAAGGTCCGTGGGGCTGACCAGCATCACGGCCTGGCTGATACCGTTATAGGCAATAGCCAGGGCGACCTCTTCGGCCAGTGCGGTGCTGTCGGAGCTGGTCTGGTCCAGGTGGCTGTAGCTGTAAGTCTGGCTGGCGGCGGGAATAGCGCTCGACGATGCGGGCGCCGCGCAGACCGGGCGCTTGGAATTCATGGGGCAGTACCGGCAGGATATCCAGACTTAAGCCTAGGCCTGTCGCAGGGCGTCGTCTAATTGCTAGTACTGATGCCTTGATAGAGGGTGTCGATCAAGAGTCGCCTGGAGATTGTCGATGCAGCGCAAAGCAGGCTTCAGCCAAGGCTGACCGGGGTGCGCTGCGGCGCATGATCAAGCCCAGCGGGGCCAGCGTACTGGCGTGTTCGATCGGCTGGAGGCGCAACTGCTCGGTCAGCGCGTCGAGGCCGCCATCCAGTGGCATGATCGCGCAGCATAAGCCGCCGTGAACCGCCTGCACCAATTGATGAACGGCGTCGGTCTGCAGGATGGGGTGGGGGTTCAATCCACGGCTCTGGAAGTTGTGATCGATGGATTGGCGAAAGTGCATGCCGCTGGTGAGCAGGCCCAATGGCAGCCGGGTCAGGGCTTCCCAACTCAACGCTTGTTCGCCGAAATCGAAATGCCGCTGGTCGAACAGCAGGCCCATGCGGGTTTCGCCCAGCGGCAGGGACTCGAAGCGCTCGGTGTCCAGCCGCTCCAGGTAGGAAACACCAATGTCCAGGCGATTACTGCCCAATTGCTCGAGGATCTGCTCGGAACTGAGCGAACTCAACTCGAAGCGCAAATTGGGGTGCTGTTGGTGCAACTGTTGCAGCATCGGCAGCGGGTCGAAACTTGAAAGAGGCACCACGCCCAGGCGCAACGTGCCCACCAGATGCCCCCGGCAGGCTGCAGCCTCGGCATGCAAGCCATCGTAGGCGGCCAGTACCGAGCGCGCCCAGGCCAGGACGCGCTCGCCCGGCGCGGTGAAGCCCTCAAAACGTTGGCCGCGATTGACCAGCGGCAGTTCCAGTTCATCTTCCAGATTGCGCAGGCGCATGGACAGGGTCGGCTGGGTAACGTGGCAGCGTGCCGCGGCACGGCCGAAGTGGCGGGTTTCGTCCAGGGCGATAAGGAATTTCAGCTGTTTGATGTCCATGTTCGCTCCGGGCGGCTGGCTGGCGGCGAATTCTAACGTGCCTGCTGCTCAATGGGGGGCGGATGCGTCGTTGGTCGGGTTACAGGAGCTTTGCACGAGGCTTGGCTAGACTGTTGGCTCCAGACATCGAAACCAAGGAGCAGGGGTATGAGTCTTTTAAGTTTTGTCAAAGAAGCGGGTGAGAAGCTGCTGGATTTGCTGACGCCAGGTAATGCCAACGCCAGTGAACAACTCAAGGAGCACATCGCCAAGGTCGGCTTGGGTAACCCGAATGTGCAGGCCACCGTCGACGGCGACAAGGTGACGGTCACCGGTGAAGTTGCCAGCCAGGAAGAAAAGGAAAAGATTCTATTGGCGGTGGGCAATATCGCAGGCGTTGGCAGTGTGGAAGATCAGATCACCGTCACTGGTCCTGTTGTAGCGGCGGCGCGTTTTGTCGTAGTGAAAAAGGGCGACACCCTGAGCGCCATTTCCCTGGCTGTGTACGGCGACGCCAACAAATACAACAAGATTTTCGAGGCCAATAAACCGATGCTTTCGCATCCAGACAAGATTTATCCCGGGCAGTCGTTGCGGATTCCGGAGTAACGCATAGCCACCTGTAGCAGCTGCCGCCAGGCTGCGTCCAGGGCCACTTCGGCCCTCAAGCCCGAAAGAGCGACGCAGCCTTCGGCAGCTGCTACAACCCCTCGATCAACGCCCGATAACCATCAAGCGCCGCGAACTCCTGCGTATCTCGCGGTCCTTGACGGCTGTCCGGCTCACGCACCGCCAGCAAGTGGGCGACACCGAAGGCGCGGGCACTGCGCAGGATCGCCAAGGTATCGTCGATAAACAGGCTGCGGGCCGGGTCGAAACCGATGTCTTCGTGCAGCGCGCTCCAGAACTGCGGGCTTTCCTTGGCGAAACCGTAGTCATGGGAGCTGATCAGGCGCTCGAAATAGGGTGCCAGCTCGACCCGTTCCAGTTTCAACGACAGCGAATCGCGGTGGGCATTGGTGATCAGTATCACTCGCTTGCCGGCCTGCTTGATGGCCGCCAGAAAGGTATCGGCATCGGGACGCAAGGCGATCAGGTCGGCTGTTTCCAGTTTCAGTTCGCGCACCGGCAGCTTGAGCTCCGTGCTCCAGAAGTCCAGGCAATACCAGCACAGCTTGCCGGCATTTTTCTCGAACAGCGGTTGCAGTTCCATTTCGGCCATGGCCCGGCTGATGCCATGCAATTGGGCATAGCGCTGGGGCAAATGCTCCAGCCAGAAGTGGTTGTCGTAGTGCAAGTCGAGCAGGGTGCCGTCCATGTCCAGCAGAACGGTGTCGATATCACGCCAGGCAATGGAAGGCATACGAAAGATTCTCAGGCAGTAATGGGGCAACACTAGTCAGCGCAAGGGCCAGCCACGGTATAGTAACCCGTTCACGCCAAGGAGCCGCCCCATGCGCCAGAAACCTACCGTCCTTGCTCGCGAGATTGTCGCCAGCAGCCGTCTATTTCGTGTCGAAGCGGTGCAATTGCGCTTCTCCAATGGCACCGAGCGCACCTACGAGCGCCTGGTGGGGCGTGGGGCCGGGTATGGTGCAGTGATGATCGTGGCTTTGATCGACGCCGAACATGCGATTCTGGTCGAAGAATATTGCGGCGGTACTGATGAGTACGAATTGTCCTTGCCCAAAGGGTTGATCGAGCCGGGCGAGGATGTATTGGCGGCAGCCAACCGTGAGCTCAAGGAAGAAGCCGGCTTTGGGGCGCGCCAGTTGGAGCACCTGACCGAGTTGTCCTTGTCGCCCGGTTACATGAGCCAGAAGATTCAGGTGGTCCTGGCTACCGATCTGTACGAAGAGCGCCTGGAAGGCGATGAGCCTGAGCCGATGCGCGTCGACCGGGTCAACCTGCGTGAGCTGTCGGCATTGGCCCAGCACCCGCAATTTTCCGAAGGGCGTGCCTTGGCGGCGTTGTACCTGGCGCGGGACCTGCTGATTCAGCGCGGGGCGTTCAGCCTATGAGCCAGAATATTGTGGCCCAGGCGCATCCATTATTGCCCGGCGTGATAGCCCTTGCTCGCCAGGCCGGGGCAGCGATCGTTCCTCATTGGCGCGCCAACGTGGCGGTCACTGCCAAGGCCGACGACTCTCCGGTCACAGCCGCCGACCTGGCGGCCCATGATGTGATCGTCGATGGCCTGCGCAAACTGGATGGCAGTATCCCGATTCTTTCCGAAGAAGACTGCGGCATCAGCCTGGATGAGCGCCGCACTTGGCAACGCTGGTGGCTGGTCGACCCGCTCGACGGTACCAAGGAATTCATTGCCGGCAGCGAAGAATTCACCGTCAACATTGCCCTGGTCGAGCAGGGGCGGGTGGTGTTCGGCGTGGTCGCGATGCCGACCAACGGCCGCTGTTACTTCGGCGGTGCCGGGCTGGGCGCATGGCGTGCCGAGGCCGATGGCCAAGCCCTGCCGATTCGGGTGAGAACGCAGCCGGCAGCGGGCGAGGCGTTCACCGTGGTTGCCAGCCGCCGCCACTCCAGCCCTGAACAGGAGCGCTTGCTGTCTGGCCTGAGCGCCGGGCTGGGAGCGTTGCAGTTGGCCAATATCGGCAGCTCATTGAAGTTCTGCCTGTTGGCTGAAGGAGCAGCTGACTGTTATCCACGCCTGGCACCGACATCGCAATGGGACACCGCAGCGGCCCAAGGCGTACTCGAAGGTGCCGGCGGCGAAGTGCTGGAGGTCGATGGCAGGCCCTTCAGCTATCCGGCGCGTGAGTCGTTGTTGAATCCGTTCTTTCTGGCGCTGCCGGCGGCGGCGCCGTGGCGTGACAGGCTGTTGGAATTAGCGCGTGAAGGCCACCCCTCACCCTAACCCTCTCCCCCAAGGGGAGAGGGGACACGTTGGCTCAACGGTGCAGCACGTACTGCCCGCTGAACACCACCGCCTCCTCATCGCTACCGGCATTGGTCACCCGCGTGCGCAAGTTCAGGCGTGCGCGCCCATAGCGGTCGTAGGTTGCAAGAAACTTGTGCCAGACCTTTTCATCGGGTGCATCGCACAAGGCAATGGCGTCGCCGGTGACCGGTAGCGGGTAGCTGATCTGCCCTTCCTGAATGACGATGTGCCCGTCGTCGATGTCCTCTTCGCGCAGGCGCAAGTGCAGCCAGCCCCAACCCGCGAGGACCGCAGCACAGTAAAGGCTGCCGCCGAACATGGTGCTCTTGTGGTTGACGTTGGCGGCCAGCGGCAGTTGCAGGCGCAGTTGCCGGTCTTGCCAGCTGAGCACGGTAAGGCCCATCTCCCGGGTCAGGGGGATGTCGCGATGGAGCATTGTTTCCAGGTAACGGTTGTCGCGGTTCATGCCCGAGCCTCGCGTGAATTATTCCAGGTCATCGCCTGAGGTGAAGTTAAGACCGTGCTTGCGCAGTTTATCGTGGAGTGTCTTGCGTGGAATGCCCAGTGCCTCGGCCAGGCTGCGCATCGAGCTGTGCGAGCGTGCCAGTTCGGCGGCGATCAACGATCGCTCGAAATGCTCGACCTGCTCGCTCAACCCGCCGCTGGTATTCGGCAGGCTGACGTCCTGTGGCGTGCCTGGCTCCTGGTTGTCCAACGCCAGTTCCAGGCCCAGGGCGAAGCGTTCGGCGGCGTTCTGCAGTTCACGCACGTTGCCTGGCCAGGTGTGGCGCAACAGCATTGCCCGTTGCGCCGGCTGCAGCCCATGCACGGGAAGGCCATGACGTTCGCTGGCGGCGTCGGCGAAATGCTGGAACAGTACCAATATGTCCTCGGCGCGCTCGCGAAGCGGAGGAATGCGCAATGGAGCGACATTCAAACGGTAGTACAGGTCGGCACGAAAGCGGCCTTGATCGGCGGCCTGGCGCAGGTCTTCCTTGGTGGCGGCGATGATGCGGATGTCCAGCGGGATCAGTTGATTGCCGCCCAGGCGTTCGACCACCCGCTC
>RCUU01001644.1_pt1 | contig 10409 bp, 8 predicted proteins | sample 2166211 | NCBI WGS metagenome assembly RCUU01 (sample SAMN09932620, study PRJNA488358) | compost metagenome | feature: garden; material: soil; isolation source: compost soil in phenylacetic acid-enriched culture | place: Germany: Experimental Botanical Garden Goettingen | collected 2016-01-27
ACATTGCCGCGAGAATTTGCTGGAATAACATTCCCGAAATCACAGGGAGCGCAACAGCTGGCGGAAAATATTTCACTGCGAGTACTGCTCCCGCGCTTAAATTGCGCATGCCGGAATTAAATTGCACAGCCACAGAATCTTCATAGCTAAAGCGGAACCGGCGTGATACCCAGGCTCCAATTACATATCCAAGAACTACAGTTATAAAAGTTATGCCAATAATAATCGCTAATTTACTATCCGGGTGTTTCAGATAACTAGCTATGCTAGCACCATTAATAGATACAACCATGAACAATCCTACCTTTACAAATGGGGAAAGCGGTGGTCCACAAACCGTGTTCACCTTGCCTTTAGTCCATTGATTCAGCAGCATTCCCACCACTGAAGGAATTACAACCATCCATAGGAGACCTTTCATCATTTCCCCAAGTTGAATTTCCACACTCGCTCCCATGAGCAAATATAAAGTGCCCGGAACGACAATCGGCGACAAGAGCGTATCTATGAGTATAAGTGCCAAAGTCAGTGCAATATTCCCGCCGTATATGGATACCCACACCACGCTAACAACACCCGTAGGGATCGCAAACAGCAGTACAAATCCAGTCACTGTATAGGGATCTCCCGGAAAAACAGCACTTGCTACGAGCCAGCCAATAAGCGGCATCACGATATGCAGAATGATCATCATCAATACCAGCTTCTGCGGCTTCAGCAGTACACCTAGCAGATCCTTGAGATTGGACTTCAAACTTCCTATCAATGTCATGAAGGCGAATATCCAAGGGACGAGACCTGTGAATGGTAGCAATCTGCTTTCATTAAGCACGCCAACCACGATGGCAGTAGGTGTTAATAATGGCATGATTTTTTCGAGAACGATATTGGATTTGATAAGTCCATTTCTTATATTCGTAAGCATGTGTTGCACACCTTATGTATGGATATCATACATTCCTTATCCGCAAATTTAAGTTAGCCTCTTAAAGCTTACAGAAATCATACAGGAATTTCCTTAAACCTACTATAAAAAAAGGAGCCAATGATTTAATTGGCTCCTAGTACTTATTTTTATTGAAATAATTATTGATTTAAACCTTGTGGAAACAATGCATCCAGCGCTGGGCACGGCAGCTTATCCAGGAACTGAGCCAATGGTGCTGGCATGTTACTGTACAAGTCCTTGAGTGAAGTCCCCTGATAAATGTTACCAATAATAACTGGATGACATAATTCAGAAATCAGAATATCTCCATTTCCATGTAGATGCAGCTGTTTCTTCCCCTCTATGCAGTGAGGAAAATAAACACCCGGCTGTTCCTTGAAGCCAAGTGCATCCATAAAACGATCCATACAAGTGAAATACAGAATCGTATCCTCTTTCTTCTGTGCGATCAACTCACTTACCGCATTCTTTAATTGTTCGCGAGCAGCTATAGACTTCCAGCCTGTATGATCCATGATGATACTGTTCTGAATCTCATGTGTTCTAACGCCCATCGCATATACATGATCACTAATTTCCTTCATATTATCTTGAGTTTCGCTGAACAGCAGCGTCTCCAGCACCGTATCTACACTTGTTGCCGCGAACATGGTAATGTTCTCTCTTATTTTCTCATAGATGCTTGGATGAATATTATAATACCGAGAGAAGGCTTCCGCGGTAGTAAAATTGAAGGAAATATGTATCGTAGTTAACCCTGCCGCGACCAATTGATCAATCCGTTCAGCATTTAAAAGACTGCCATTGGAGTTAAGCTGTGTCTGAATCCCTCTGGATGAGCAGTAGTTTACAATCTCTACACAGTCATCAAACTTTAATGTGACCTCGCCACCGGACAAACGTACTCTTTTCAGACCTGGAAGCTCTTCAAGAATTCGGATAACCTCTTTTGCTTTGATACTTTGTCCATCATTTCTATTATATGCACAACAATAATCGCAACGGAAATTACAGTTCGAGGTGACTCCGATTTCTAACCCTTCCAGCTCATAAGTAAGCGGTTTGTCTAATTCCAATGCTTTATATCTCATACTCTAAGGTCCTCCTGAAAAAAATGAATTTGGTTCAAGGGTTCAACCTAGAGATTATAAAGGTTTATGGCTTAGGTGAATGTGAGGTTTATAACACTCCCCCAATACTCTTTATAGGGATGTAAAGATCAACTTTTGCCTTTCCTTCAGGATCAGTATAGGGATCATTCATACAAAACTCGAGCGCATGTCGATCATCGGGCTCATATTCACTATTAGGCAGCCATTGACCGTACACACTTTGATAAGCAATTGCGAATTTATCAATCGTGTCATAGAACTGGTACCGGGCATAAAGACCGCCCGATAATGTTTGGAAGGATATGCTTGAATCGCCTTCTATAGAAAACTCTCTCGGAATAGTTATGCACGCATCATACCTGCAAGAATACTCGTCAGTTACGCTAGGGTCATCTAAAGAGATGCCGATAAAATATTCTGTTGAGGGTAAATTGTTTTTCGCAACCCATTTGCTGAGTGTAGCCCATGCTTTATACGTTTCAAGATAACTGCCAACATGCCTTACATACGCCACTTGATAACTTGGAAGTTCTTTTACTTCAATGTTCATTTGCCATACTCTCCTTAGAAAATTATGATTGTTGTTGCTATTCACATCATAATTTTTAGAAGGAGCTATTTCTTCCTGATTATTGCTGGACATTAACTGATTATTGCTATGTTCTTGCTTGGTTCTTCTCATCTCGCTTGGGGTGGTCTTAAATAGCTTTCTAAAAGATGAATTAAAACTCGAGATGGAACTAAAACCGCATAAAGTTGAGATATCCAGCATGGTTTTATTCGTTGTTTCAAGATAAGTGACTGCACGAACTAGACGTCTTTCCGTTAGATAGGTCATTGGTGTTTTGTTTGTAATTGCTGAAAAAACTCTAGAAAAATGATACTTTGAAAAATTAGAAATTTCAGCAAGCGTCTCTAGGTTGATTTCTTGATCTATGTTTTCCTCTATAAAATGAAGAACAGACTGAATACGAACCCTGTAATCATTGTTCATTTGATTTGCCTCAATTCCGCGCTGATAAAATAAATGATGAATAGAAATCCCATTATCATAAAATTCTGAATAGAAAAAACCTATCACCTTCAAAGAGGCGATAGGTTTAACCTTCGCGGTACCATTCTTCCCTACAACTCCACCGACTTACCCATCTCATTCCAGACAGGCTGTCCAATTAAGCCTACACGCCAGATCGCAATCCCTTTAAGACCATACCGTTTGGCAAGTCCAACCTTGGAATTTACTGAAGTTTCATTTTCACTATAAACGGAAATACCTAGGATCAGCTTATCCTTACTCACTTGCTGAAGTGCAAGCCGGATGCCTTCATCCACTAAGCTCATCGGCTCTGGAATTTTTTTCTCTTTCAAATAATCATAAGCCATAATGACCAGATCATCTGCAAGGCTGCCTAACGTCTTGTAATCATAACCTTTATAAGAGCTGTTTAATGGATGAAGAATAACCGTGAGCTTAAGACCTGCTGCATGTGCTTTTTGCGACAGATTCTTCACAAAAGCATTATAATCAGCTTGCACCTTGGCTTTATCTCCCGTTAGACCCAGTCCCTCGAGATCCAGCGTGATGCCTTGGAATCCCTTTTGTGTAGCCAGATCGACGATTCCTGTAATCGTCTGCTCTTGAAGCACTTTATCTTCCAGGTTCTTCGTCAGCTCGGATGCTGTATCACCAGAAAAAACCATCAGATAAGGCGCCGTACCACCAGCTGCCGCATTCGAAATAATAGACTCTGGAGTTACATCCCCAGCAGCTTGTGGCCATCTAAAGTCAGTCCCTGTCGTAGTGAATTGCCCACTTTTATCAATCCCGCTCCAACCAAAAGCTACAGCATCAAAGCTAGGAAGCAACGAAATTTCACTGTAAGAGCTAAGCGCATAGAACCCCAGCTTGTACATATCCGTCTTCGGTGAAGTAATTGATACTGTCTTCGTCGCTTGATCCCAAGCTACGCCCGCACCAAACTGCTGGCCGAAGAAACTAAGCGGAATCATCGTGTTATTCCGGATCGTTTGCGGGGCAACCCCCAGCTTCACAACTTCGCCGTTTACGCCTGCATTTTTGCTGCCTAAGGTCAAAGTTACCACTTCAGTACCCGCTGTATCCGTTTTGGTCGCTGTAATTTTCTTAAGCGTTTGATTCCACTCTACGTTGATCCCCAGCGCTTCAGATATCGCTCGGAATGGGACCATTGTGGTTCCGTTCATCACAACAGGCTCTACTGGAAAAGGCAGTGCATAACCATCCAGCACAATACTAACTCCCCCTGCGGGCGCTGCTTGTATACTATTGTGGAATAAAGCTGTGGTACCACCTAGCGAAATCGCTAAACACAAAACTAATTTACCAATCCGTTTGTTCATGACTGTTAAGTCTCCCATCTTCCATATTATGAAGTGTAATCTCTTAAACTCTCTTTATATGTCTTCTACCATTTTAACAAAGATTATCCAATTGTAAAATTAATAGATTGTCATATATGAGCATCGAAATTATTTTCCATATTAAAAGAGGTTGACTTCAACTACATAAACACGCTCAAAAAGGTTCCTACTGCTCGTTCAGCATCAACATCTATAGCAACTTGGATAGGATGACCCACTTTTGGCTGAGCCCGCAAATCCGCTACAACCATTCCCGATGTAAACTCACCTTGGTGCTCCACACGAACATTCATCTCTTTATAGGTTACTAGATCTGGTTGCAGTGCAACCATAAGTGCGAGCGGATCATGCAGTGGTGCGCTGTTCATCAAAAAGTTCGCTTCCCGATAGAAATTAAAATAATGAGTGAGCGATTGTTCCATAAACGAAATGATCGCTTTATTGTCTTCACGGCCAAAACGGTTTAACAAATCAATATGCTCTTGCGTGATCCGCGTCTTAAGTGTAACGTCCAGACCCACCATCATCACGGGAAGCCCCGATGTAAATACATGATCAGCAGCTTCCGGGTCTCCAGCAATATTTGCTTCGGCAACCGGAGTTCTATTTCCGGGATGGAAGATCGTACCGCCCATAACAACTACTTTTTTCAAAGTATGCTTAAGGCTAGGGTCCATATCAAGCGCCAGCGAGAGGTTCGTCAGATGTCCCAGTGTAACTAATACAATCTCACCGGGGTTCTCATTAGCCATCCGTATAATAAATTCAGATGCAGTTTCGCTGATTGGACGCTGGCTAGATGGAGCGATTTCCACATTACCAATACCGTTCTCACCATGCACATGAGTGGCGTAGCCTGAGTGCTCACGAACGAGTGCCTTGGATGCTCCGATCGCCACAGGAATCTCATAACCGGGATTCGCAAGCTCAATCAGTCGCAGTGAATTGTCCGCTGCCTTTTCGACCTCAATATTCCCAAAAACGGTTGTAATTCCTTCTACAATTACGTTTGGAGCGCGTAAGGCATATAGTATCGCCAGTGCGTCGTCAATTCCTGTATCTGCATCAATAATAATTCGTGTTTTGCTCATTTATGTTCTCTCCCATTGTGCAATGTCGTATGGATTATCATATCATGGCCTTCTAATACGCTCAATTTTATTCGTTTCCTGTTCTTTCTTTAAATGCTTCTATAAACAGCTCAGGATCGCACTCTATTAAATAAGCATACACACCCTTACTCGTATGGAGATAGAACATGCCGCCCTCATCCCCCATTGAACGGTAAGACATATCAAAAATATCTTTTATAGGAAATTCCCGATGACGAGTTACAATTCTATCTTTATACAGATACATTAGCCGATTGGAGGCAACACTTCGTTGTTCCCCATCCCTAATTTCTCGCTGGATCTTATAATACGGAAGCTGAGCTACCCATTTCATTTGAAGTCCTCCTGCTTGACGTAATGGACTCCATTTTATTATTCTTTTTACCTATTTGCAAAATAAAGAAGCCCGACGATCCCCTGAAAAGGAATCATCAAGCTTCAGAAAAAATCTGTTATTTCGATGTATAAGCTACGGCTGCTCGGCAGAATCGTTCTAATGCTTCAACTAGAATCGATCTAGGACAAGCCAGATTGATCCGCAGATGGCCTTGTCCTTCAGTTCCAAAGACAGAGCCTTCATTAAAAGCGACTTTAGCCTCTTTGTACATCAACTGTTTAAGTCCATCCATATCCAAATTCAGCCCGCGGCAATCTACCCATAGCAGATATGTGCCTTGTGGTTGCATCACTTGGACCTGTGGTAAATGCTCCGACAGATAGCTAACAGTATAATCCACATTGCCAGAGATGTGCTCCAGCAGCTCATCCAACCATTCTTCTCCATCATTGTAAGCAGCTTGTACCGCATCATGGGCGAAGAAGCTAGCCATATGTAAGCTCAAGGTTTTCATTTTTTGATCAAATTTAAGTTTCAATTCCGGATTCGAAGCCACGATAAAGGAGGATTGTATCCCCGGGAGATTGAAGGTTTTGGTCGCGGCAAGTGTGGTTAGTGTGATATTCGCAATTTCCTCGGATAAGGATGCAAAGGAAATATGCTCATAGCCCGGAAGCGCCAAATCACAATGAATCTCATCAGAAATTACGGTCACTCCGTAACGCAGACAGAGTTCACCAAGCTTCAGCAGCTCTTCTCTTTCCCATACTCTACCACCTGGATTATGCGGACTGCATAAGAGCAGCAGTTTCGCTCCGCCTTGCATCAGACCTTCCAATTGCTCATAATCCATCTCGAAGCGTCCATTACGAACAACTAGCGGATTCTTAGCGACCTTCCGATCATTCATTTTGATTACATCATAGAAAGGATAGTAAACGGGCGACTGTAAAATAACCTCGTCCCCTGGCTCAGTAAACAGCTCAACGGAAAGACTTAAAGAAGTTACAATTCCGGGAGAATCCGAAATCCATTCCGGTTTAATTTGCCAATCATGCCGTCTTCTGAACCACGACGTGATAGCTTCTTTATAAGCGTCACTAGGTACGCTGTAACCGTAAATCCCTTGTTCTGCGCGGCGCAGAATGGCTTCTTTCACTGCGGGAGGACTTTCAAAATCCATGTCTGCCACCCAAAGCGGCATAATATCCTTCTCACCAAACAACTTCTCGGACTGGTCCCACTTGTAAGAACGTGTATTACGGCGGTCAATTACGCGATCGAAATCATACTTCAACTAAAGTCACCTCATCCTTATAAACTTGTTCCTTATTGTATCATGAGGAGGAGGATATCGCACTCTGGATAAAAAAGAACGCACTTCCGAAAGTGCGCCTTTCTTACCTCATATTCAACTATGTGTTATTGCAACCACGCTGCCAAATGCGCTGCCACAAATTCATCATCTACCAGATGGGGGTAGTCCCTGTGCACTCTGTCGATCTCCTCCACTTGACCCGGTGATAATTGCTCTTCCGGATTTAAACACCATAACCCTTCAAGCAATCCTTGTTGGCGAAGTACCTCATGAATGCCCGGAATACAGCCATGAAAATGATGCGCTGGATCAAATATCGCCGCATTGCTATCCGTCACCTCAGCCCCAAGTGTCAACCAATTGGCTCCTAGCAAGGGTTCATTTCGGATGTTTTTGATCTCATTAAGCAGTTGTACTGCTTTGCTCGTCCAGACCGCCCAGTGGCCGAGCAGGCCGCCAACTATCTTCTTCTCAACGGGTTTGCCGTTCACCTTAAATCGGAAGGTCGTGAGCAGATCGCTGACAATATTATCATCATTTCCGGTATATAGAGCAATCTCGTTGCTGCGACTGGATTCAAGCACAGCCCTGACAACATCCAGCGTCTGATAACGATTGAACGGCGCCATTTTAATGGCGATTACACCTTCTATTTCCGCGAATGCCTTCCAAAAATCAAAGCTCAGAATCCGTCCTCCCACCGACGGCTGAAGGTAGAAACCGAATACCGGCATCACATCCGCCACTTTTCGTGTTCTTTCCAGCAATTCTTCCTCACTTAAGGCTTGCAGGCCTCCCATGCTGAGCAGTCCTGCATCATAACCAAAGCTTGCGGCTAGGCGCGCTTCAAGAACAGCCTGCTTCGTTCCACCGCAAATACCCGCTACTTTCATGAAGGGTCGATCTAACTGAGCTTGATCCACCTCTTCCGCAGCTAGACGCAACACAGGTTCCAGTAGCCCTACTTCCGGATTCCTGATCTCGAATTGAGTGGAATGTACTGCCACCGCAATTCCACCCGCTCCGGAAGCAAGATAATAGCGGGTAAGTGCCCGCTGGCGTCGTTCATCCAGCTTACGCTCTTTAGTTAAGGCAAGGGGATGCGCTGGAATAGCCAACCCGTCATGGAGTGCTGCATACAATTCCAAAGTTAACGGTTTTCTTGTCCGTGTCATCAATACTTGCCCTCCCGCTCCTGAAAATGCGTTGGTTTATTCCAGGTTTCTCCGCCTTGTCCTACCCAATCACCAATCCAGTCGATCATTTCGGCCAGCGATACCTTCGGGTAGCCGAAGGTGGCGGCGGCTTTTGCCGCGTTACTTAGGAGCGCGGTAGATGCTTCTTCCCCTGTAAAGATCGGCTCAACCCCTAACTTACGACCGAATTCATTCGCAGCCCAGCGCAAGGATAATGTCTCCGGCCCGGTAATGTTCATGACATTAGGCGGCGAACTGCAGTATAACAGCGCTCGCAATGCGATTTCATTCGCATCCCCTTGCCAAATCACATTGGCATGACCCATCGTGATATCAATGGGAAGACCTTCCCTAACCGACCGAGCCAGCTCCAGCAATACACCATACCGCAGATCAATGGCGTAATTCAGCCGATAAATGAACATCGGCGTTCCATTTTTATGAGAGAAATGTTCAAAAATACGCTCCCGTCCCAAACAGGATTGCCCATACTCCCCGTTCGCGTTCGGAGACGTTCTTTCCGTTGCGCCTCCTTGACTGACCGGAGTGAACGGGTAGACATTCCCGGTCGAGAACACCACAATTCGTGAATTACGGAACTTTTCCGCCACACGTCCCGGCAGATAAGCATTCATCATCCAAGTAAAATGTTCATTCCCGGTCGTACCGAATTTATTCCCGGCCATATAGAGAATATTCCGGGTTTCAGGGAGTGCCATTAGCGCCTTATCGTCAGACAAATCAGCAGAGATAATCTCGACACCGGCCTCTTCAAGCTCTCGTCTCAGCTCCTGATTCGAGAAACGGGAAACGCCGATGACCTTCTTGTCTAACCCCGCTTGGCGAATCGCATTCACTGCTAGCCTTGCGAGACTGGGGCCCATTTTGCCCCCCACACCCAGCAGCATAATATCCCCATCAAGCTGACTTAATTCCTCAAGTAGTGCTGCTGACGGACTTGCCAAGCGTTCTTCCAACTCTTGAACGGTTCGCATCATTGAACTCTCCTCTCAGTTGAATCTGGTTTGTCGCTTTTACCACAAAAGACCTGATAGCTCGGTGTAATCGGAAACGTTGCTAGCTGTAATTGACCAAGCTCGCTACTTTCACAAACCAAGCTCGCTACTTTCACAGACCAAGCTCGCTGCAATCAGAAACCAGCTCGCTACTTTCACAAACCAAGCTCGCTGCAATCAGAAACCAAGGCTCACTACATTCACAAACTATCTCCCTGGTTGCAGAATGTGCAATAGAATTTCCAAATTCTTCGCTAAAAAATGAATCTATTGCACTTCATACATCAGTTTCCGGCCACAAGCTCGTTTAGTACTGATTCTTTAAAATTCCATTGCAGAAAGTGCAATAGAATCAAAATCCAGCCCCTCTGGAGCGTAATCTATTGCATAAAATGCAATCAAAGCAATCAAAGCAATCAATCAAGCTCAGTCCAGTCTATCCAGTTCAGTCAAACAATCTAGTAATTTCATACTAACCCTTGTCGTAGTGTGGCTTAGGCGCTCGCCACGCAACCCGACGCCGGGCAAGTTCCTCATCGACACCTTCAACTCTAAACGCCTCGCGGGAATATCCAACTTGTTTCGTCGCCATCCTGCACAAAGGTCAGCGTTCCGCCGATAGCTGCTCCCGGAGCCGCAGATACGTGCGATACGTGCGATACGTGCGATACCTGCGATACCTGCAATACCTGCGATACCTGCGATACGTGCAATACCTGCGATACGTGCAATACCTACGATACCTGCAATTTAAGTATTTTTCGTACACTTATCTCAACTTCTGTTCCCGTAGATGACGATTTAGTTGTATTCTCTGCAATGAAAAGCTTAGATTAAGGTTACAAGCGACGGCTTGATAGATTTAGTTGTATGAAGTGCAGCTAAAATCCAAATTAGAGGCTTACGATCTACTGTAGTTGTATGAAGTGCAGCTAAAATCCAAATTAGAGGCTTACGATCTACTGTAGT
>RCUU01001645.1_pt1 | contig 10407 bp, 4 predicted proteins | sample 2166211 | NCBI WGS metagenome assembly RCUU01 (sample SAMN09932620, study PRJNA488358) | compost metagenome | feature: garden; material: soil; isolation source: compost soil in phenylacetic acid-enriched culture | place: Germany: Experimental Botanical Garden Goettingen | collected 2016-01-27
GTCAGCGCATTGCCCTGCGCATCCTTCAGCTTCACCGTCACTGTCGTCTGACTCGTTCCGTCCGCCGTCAACGAAGTATCTCCTGACTCGACTGTGCTGTTCGCCATCGACGGGGCACCCGCCACGAACTGGACCGTTGCCGTGCCTGTCAATGCAGCTCCGCCTACAGTTGCACTTATGGTCGCCGTTCCTACTGTGGTCGGTGCTGTCAGCGTCGCCGTGTAAGTCCCGTTATGGTTGTCCGTGACTGGACCCACCGTACCCTTCGTCGCCGCAACCGTTACTGCCGCTCCTCCAGTCGTCAGCGCATTGCCCTGCGCATCCTTCAGCTTCACCGTCACTGTCGTCTGACTCGCGCCGTCCGCCGTCAACGAAGTATCCCCAGTCTCAACTGTACTGCTCGCACTCGACGGTGAGCCGGGCACGAATTGCACCGTTGCCTTACCTGTTAACGCAGTGCCGCCGACACTCGCACTAATCGTTGCTACGCCCACCGTTGTCGGCGCCGTCAGCGTCGCCGTATAGGTCCCGTTATGGTTGTCCGTGACTGAACCCACCGTACCCTTCGTCGCCGCAACCGTTACTGCCGCCCCTCCGCTCGTCAGCGCATTGCCCTGGGCATCCTTCAGCTTCACCGTCACTGCCGTCTGACTGGTTCCGTCCGCTACAACACTGGACTCAGCACTGGAGATCTCGCTTAATACAGGGGATGTCGAATAATCGGCAATCATGTACGTTCTGAAAGAGAAGTCATAATTGTTAGCCGTTGAATATCCTCTCGGGTACGGGCTTCCAGAACTTCCATACCACCCGAAGCCACTCGATCCTCCGAATTCCGTGGAAGCAACCATTCTATACATCGTGTCCTTCTGCAAATAAGGCGAGGCTCCTGAGAAATCAACCGATACCCAGCCTGCACTGTAGGAAACCAGTTCCGCTTCAGCAAGCAAGATGGAAAGATCACCATCCTTATAAATTCTCACCTTCAGGGCTCCCGGTGTACCATAGGTATCCATAATGTTCAGATCAATCCTGCTGAGGTTCCCGGTAATCTCCGGAGTAAAGGTTTGATATCTTCCATAATCATAATTAACCCATATATTTCCGGTCACATTTTCCTGCTTTTGATCCAATACCATAGGATCTGCAGCAGATACATCCCCATAAGGCATCGATCCGAAAGCAACCATGAATATCAGAGTCATGGCGATCCAGCGTTTGTATTGTTTTATACCTTTCATTAAATATCCTCCATTTCTTGATTTCCTGAAAAATCGAAAGAACGCTTATGTAAGTTGAATCTTTTATCTACCAAAACCGGACGGGTTTACCGATATAATGACTTAACTCACGAAAAAAGTGCCTCCCCCGACAATCAGCGCCGCTAATAAAAAAATGCCAAAATACCATTTTGTAAACTTAAAGCTTATCCCGGGTCCATCCCACCAGATCTTCACAAAGATCACAACGCCAAGAAGAAGAATACTGATAAAAGCAATTAGGGCATTCTCCATGTACTCACCTAGACCTCTCCCATTTCTTAAATCAGCCAATAAGCCATGCGCTTAGCATAGAATTAATATTTAAAATTCACTATACCTAAAAAGTTGTATCTTCTATTACAATAAAATGTATTCGCTACTAAGCCTAACATTAGAGGTGTCCGAAAATGAAAGTGAATCAACAAATCGACAGTGTTATCAGAAGCTCACTACCCGAAAGCGCTGATTCTGGTTTAAACCTGCAGCATGACGCAGATATGACGCTAAGAGAATTCATGAATGGACAGACCTGCATGGAACCGGAGGTATTTCTCACCCTTGCCAGGTCCATCGTGGCAGGTGTCCTGCAGCTTCATCAGCTACAGACCCTTCATCTCGATTTGCGGCCGGAGCGGATCGGGATTCGTTCCAATGGCCAAGAGGCCTATTTAATAGATTCAGGCTATGCGCTGCACCGCTCAGACAACGGTTATGTCCGTCTTGCTGGTTATGGTATGTCTGACACGGGTTTACCCTATTGTTCACCTGAGAACACAGGCAGAATGCTGCGGACAGTGGATGAGCGAAGCGACCTCTATTCTATCGGCGTTATTTTCTACGAAGTATTGGCCGGACATCTGCCCTTTCTTGCCGACAATCCGCTGGAATGGGTGTATATGCACCTGGCACAAGCCCCTCCTGCACTAACAGAGGAACAGGCACATTTACCCGACGGCTTGGAGGCTGTAGTAATGAGGCTGCTCGACAAAAATCCGGACAATCGCTACCAGAATGCCGGTTTTTTACTAGCAGACTTAGACAAAATTGGACGTTCCCAAGATACCATTTTCATGGAACCAGGGTTTCACGGAAGAGAATATGAGATTTCCATGCTGACCCAAGCCTTCTATTCCGCTTGCTTCGGATCAACAGAGATGGTCTACGTTTCGGGAGAAGCCGGAATCGGCAAAACGAGCCTCATGGACGAGGTTTTCCGCAAACAGCAGCATACCCGTAATTTTTTCTATGTCGCCGGAAAATTTGAGCAAATATCTAAAGAAAGCCCCTATCATCCGATTATCCAAGCCTTTCGTGGATTGATGCGGCATTTGCTGGGAGAACGCAAGGAACAGTCCGAGTTATGGAGACAAAGGCTGCAGGGAACACTTGGGGCAAGCGCTAACGTAATTACTGCGATTATCCCTGAAGTCGAGCTGATCCTCGGCTCAATGCCGTCTGCGGAGGAGCTTCCGGCCAATGAATCAAAGAAACGGTTCATCTATGTTTTCCGCAAATTTGTACAAGCTCTGGCCTCCAAAGAACATCCCATCGTCCTGTTTATCGATGATTTGCAGTGGGCGGATTCTTCATCGCTGCAGTTAATTCATGCGCTGCTGTGCGATCCGGAATGCCAATATTTGATGTTCATCTGCGCCTATCGCCCTGACGAAACAGACCGCAGCAAGCTGCCGGGATACGAGTTGGATGGGGGCCTTACCGATCAGGCAGTTATCCGCCATATTCACTTGTCACCGCTTAGTCTTGAGCAAATGAACCATATTGTAATGGAGACGCTCAATAGTGAGAAAGATACTGCACTATCTTTTACGGAGCTGTTGTATCCTAAATCAGGCGGCAACCCGTTTCATATCAAGCAAATATTGCTGCACTTTCAAGACGACGGTATCCTGCGGTACGACCACGGGAAGCAATGCTGGCAATGGAATTTGGGACAGATCATTGGGCAGGAACCGAGCTATGCTATCAATGATTTGATGGAGCACAGGCTGCGGCGTCTCTCAAGCGCTGCGCAGGAGCTGCTCCAAATTGCGGCTTGCGTGGGAAGCACCTTCCACCCGGATTTGATAGCCTGCGTTGCCCATCAGAAGACCGGGGAGGTTAATGCAGAATGGGCAGTGATTGAAGCCGAAGGCATGATTTTGCCATATGATACAGATAAATTCCGTTTTGCCCACGATAATATCCAAAAACTGATTTACAGTCAGTTGGAGGATGAAGCGAAACAGGCCATTCATATCCGAATAGGCACAAGCTTGCAGGCTGCCGGGGATGAAGATAACTTGTTTGACGTGGTCAACCACTTGAATAAAGGCTCCGGTAAAAACATGGAAGAAGCGGAGAACCTTAAGCTCGTACAATTAAATCTTGATGCGGGCAACCGTGCCAAGGCTGCTTCCGCCTACGATGTTGCGCTGGGTTATTTCAGAAAGGGGGTAGAACTGCTGTCCGCAGAAGCTTGGAACAAAGACTTTGAGCTCTGTTTCGAACTGCATGCGGAGCAAGCGGAATGTGAATATTTATGTGGAAACTCCAAGGAGTCTGACCGGCAAATCGATTCCCTGCTTGGGTCTGCGCGCAGTCCGGCTGAGCGGAGCAGAGTCCAAATGATCAGAATTATGCAATACATTAATCAAGGCAAATATTTGGAAGGCACTGCACTCGGTCTCGAAAGCCTGCGGGAGCATCATATCATCATTCCGCCCAATCCGGGAAAATTCATATTGATGATGGAAGCGATGCGAATTGAGGTTCTTCTTCGCAACCGCTACGATAAGCTCGCTGATTTGGAGGAAATGTCCGATAAAAACCGGATAGCTGCAATGAATCTCATTCTTGCGATTATTCCTTCTACCTTCTTCACGAATAAAAAGATTTTTTTCCTTCTGATGTGCAGGGCCATTCAATTATCCATTAAATATGGAAATACCCCTGTTTCCGCAGCTGTTTATTCAGCTTATGGCATGCTTTTGGGGAGTGCATGGGGCAAATTCGATAAGGGCTATGCCATTGGCAAGGTCGGAATGGAGCTTTCCGAGCGTTATAATATCACTTCAGTGAAAAGCAAAACCTATACTATGTTCGGCGGAGTACTCTGCCAATTTGCCGGTAATGCACTCGAAGGAGAGGAATACTTGACTAAGGCGCTTCGCTTTGGCCTGGAATCGGGGGACTATGTGTTTGCCAGCTATGCAATTGGTGCGCATGTTAATTCGCTCTATACCAGAGCGCCGTTAAGTGAATTCGCAAGAACCATAGCCGAATATATGGTGGTTCTCGATACCACAAATGACGGGTTCGTGAAGCAAAACTTCTACCTGTATCAACAATTTATTCTTGCCCTTCAAGGGAGAACAGCTGAGCCATACTCCTTCAGCAGCGCTGGTTTTGAGGAGGAGGAGTTTCTCTGCCGGATACAGACAGAGGAAACCTCAGCCACCACCTTATTTCAATACAACACTTATAAAACTCAGCTTTGCTACTTTCTCGGTCATTATGAGGAAGCCATTCACTGGGCGCAGCGGGCGGAATCCTATAAAGACTACGCGACACATTTGCCGCATTTGCCGGAATGCCTTTTATATGAGTCACTCGCCGTATTGGCTGGTTCTGCACAGTCATGGAAAAAGGCACATACTAATAAGCGCCTCTTAAGACATCTTAACCGTTTCCAAAAATGGGCGGCATGGAGCCCGGATAATTACCGGTCCAGATATAATCTCCTTCAAGCCGAATTTGCTCGTGCTTCCGGCGAATTCACGAGGGCTGAAGAATGGTACGACAAAGCCATTCGTGAAGCTAGAGAGCAAGATGATATACAGGTGACCAGCCTTTCAGGCGAGCTTGCCGCCAGCCACTACTGGAGTCGCGGGAATAAAAAAACGGCCTTATTTTATTTGCAAATGGCCTTTGAGGCATATACCAGGTGGGGCGTACAAGTGAAGCTCGCGCAGGTAGACAAGCTTATGCGGCACTGGCAGCGGGATGAGAATGCCGATACAGCATCCGAAAGCCTTCAAAGCACAGCAGAACATCACAAAACACGGCAAGCGGCAGAACTATCCGTCTCTCGTAATATGCCAAATGCTTTTGAAAACTTTGATCTTGCGGCGATCCTCAAAACCACCCAGGCGATAACCAATCAGATGGACGTCGATACTGTGCTTGCGGAGATCATGAATACCATAATGAAGTACGCCGGTGCAAGCAAGGGTTCTCTGCTGACGGGCAGCAAGGATGGACTCTATATACAGGTATATGCTGATTCTGAAGCGCAGGTTGCCCCTACGCCATTAGAATTGAATGACAGCTCTCTCTTGCCCGAAGGCATTATCAGATATGTTTTTCGTACGCAGGAGGATGTCTATTATTCCGGGGATGAGGACAGCTGGCTGATTCATAACCCGTATATTGCGAAGCATCGGCCCGGGTCCGCACTTTGCATTCCGGTAACTGTTCATAGTAATATGCTTGGGATTCTTTATCTCGAAAACAGGCTGGCAAGCGGTGTGTTCGCGTACGAGCGTATGGCTGTTCTTCAAGCCATGGCTTCAAACGGAATACTGATGTGCATGCTGCAGAACTCGGCTGAGCCATCCTTTCCGGAACCAGGGTTAACCGAAGAAAACCCGCCATTGTCCGCTACAATGGAGGAACCGCTCACCGATCGTGAGCTTGAGGTTCTCGCCTTACTGGCAGCAGGATTATCTAATAAAGAAATTGCCGATCAACTGATTATCGCCATAGGCACAGTAAAGGTGCATGTCAAAAACATCTTTGCCAAACTAAAAGTCAACCGGCGCACCAAAGCAATCGTTCAGGCCAAGGAGCTTAAGCTGCTCGATCCGTCCAAGGAACATTATGTTCGGATTCGTTAGGCGAGAGCGGTGACTGGGCATGCTCACTTTACGCATAGAGGCGCCTCCATGTCATCTTCTCCTCTGCGCGTATCCTTACAAAAAAGTTGCTGGAGCACTAGAATACCTTCATTCTAGTGCTCCGGCTTCTGTAGTTAGTTTACACCTTCGTCACTGCTTATCCGTTACTCACTGCGCAGGGCTGCAACCGGATCTTTTTTGGCGGCCATCTTGGCTGGAATGAATCCGCCGATCATTGTAAGCCCTACACTGATAGCACCCAGAATGAGCGCATGCAGCGGATTCAGCTGGGCGACATCCGACAGATCCGTCAGATTATAGAGTATGGCATTTACCGGAATGGTCAACAGATAGGTAATGCCAATCCCCAGAATACCTGAGCAGGCCCCGATAATAAAAGTCTCGGCATTGAATACCCGTGTAATATCTTTCTTACGGGCGCCCAGCGCGCGCAGAACTCCAATCTCCTTCGTCCGCTCCATGACGGATATATAGGTGATAATTCCGATCATGATCAGTGAGACCACCAAGGAAATCGCGGCAAAAGCAATCAGCACCATCGTAATTCCGTCCATAATACCGCCGGAGATGTTAGTCACAATAGCCGCCAGATCGGTGTACTGCACCTGATCCTTGGTATCCCGGCCTTCATTCCATTTGTCCAAATAAGCAGTGACCGATTCCTTGGCGCTGAAATCAACCGGATACACCGAGATTGAGCTAGGGATATCTGTCGCCCCCAGGGAGGCCAATGCCTGCTCCTTAGTTAAGGAAGCAGCACCCATAGCTGCGCCTCCACCAGCACCCATCATCCCCATCGGGCTTGTACCAGCTCCGGCTCCGCCTGCACCACTGCCTGCGACACCATCTGACAATACTTGACCGGTCAGCACATTGAAATCTGCTTTTTCCTGTGCCAGAACAATTTCCGATTTCTGCGCATCTGCTATAAATGAAGCGGCAAGCTCATCCGAATAGGCAATGCCCGGATCCATCGAAGATATGCTGGAGCCTTCCTGGCCGCGCAGCACCCCAACGATATTCAGGGTCACAGCTTTAGGGCTGTTATAGAGCTCCATTACATTCGAGGCTGTTCCGTTTACGACAAACTGCCCGCCATTTTTGCGGTAATAGTCATTGTTCATCACGAGCTTCAGTTGTTTACCAATAAGATCTCCCAGATCGATGCTGTCCGCTTTATAATCCAGCCCCAGGGCATCGACCGCAGCATCGGTCAGGCGGTTGTATTCGTCAACGATGAGCACAACATCCGTCGGCTTGGCAGGGAAGGTTCCCTCCAGCACATCATAATATTGCTCCAGATAGCTCCCTGTCTCACTTCCCTGTTTGCTGGGATATGCGGTGAAGCTGATACTGTTTTTATCCAGTGTAGTCGCCTTTTCTCCATCCGACACCAGTACATTCATATTCACGGTGCGGGTATAGGAAATACCATCAATAAGCTCAGGATCAATCTGATCCAAATACTCAAGATATTCCTTGGTCAGCACATTCGTATGCTGGGTTGAATTCTCACTGGGATCATAGGGGTAGAGCTTTTTCTCTTTGGGGTACGAGGGAAGCTCAGATGCTCCGGCGTCTGGCGGCCCCAGCTCTACATTGATTGCCGTCTGACTAATCTGGATCGGGAAGTTGGAGAGCGCCCCTGTTTCATAGGTGTTGATCTGCTTATCGAATCCGTTCGACAAGGACAGAATCAAGGCAATGCCAATGATTCCGATACTTGAGGCAAAAGCGGTCAGGCCCGTCCGCCACTTCTTGGTCGCGATATTTTTCCCCGATAATTTCAAGGCAGTGAAAAAGCTCATGCTGGTTTCCTTCAGCTTATAGGCGCTTGAGACCTTTTGGTTCGCCAGCGGATTGCTGTCTGATACGGCATGGCCGTCCGAGAAACGAATGACGCGGTCCGCATAGCTCTCGGCCAGCTCCGGATTATGCGTAACCATGATGACCAGCTTATCCTCGGCAATCGTCTTGATCAGCTCCATGATCTGCTCACTGGTTTCCGAGTCCAGCGCCCCCGTAGGCTCATCCGCGAGAATAATATCCGGATTGTTGGCCAAGGCACGGGCTATCGCTACCCGCTGCATCTGTCCGCCGGAGAGCTGGTTTGGCTTTTTATGGACATGCTCTTTTAGTCCCACCTTCTCCAATACTTCCAGCGCCTTGCGGTGCTTCTCGGCTGAGGATACCCCGCTGAGCGTCATCCCCATTTCCACGTTATCCGTGATACTCAGATGCGAAATCAGATTATAGCTTTGAAAAATAAAGCCCACACTATTATTGCGGTACGCATCCCAATCGCCGTCTTTGAAGTGCTCCGTCGATTGGCCGTTGATAATCAGCTCTCCGCTGTCATACTGATCCAGTCCGCCGATGATATTCAGCAGCGTGGTTTTACCCGATCCGCTCTGGCCCAGAATCGCGACAAACTCACTTTCCCTGAAATTGAGATTCACCTTATCCAGTGCCACCTGTGTGAATTCCCCGGTCTTATAGCTTTTGGTGATGTTTTTTAATTGCAGCATCTTTTCCAGTCTCCCTTTCCATCCCTGTAATCTTTGCTCTCTCTGATCTTGCTGGCCCCAGTATAAGCGCACAATGTAAACTAAACCTCAACTTCGGCAGTTTAGATTCACTTGATGTTGATGAGGTATACTTAAGCTATCTGTATACTGAAACCAATGATGCCCCCGGGAGGAAACCTCATGTTCAATATTCTTGTGGTTGAGGATGACAGCAAATTGCGGCAGCTCTTCTGTACGGTCCTGACCCGAAACGGCTACCGCGCAATGCCGGCAGTGAATGGCGAGGATGCGCTCACTGTACTGGATAAGGAATATATCGATTTGATGATCTGCGATATTATGATGCCGCAAATGGATGGCTACGAGCTGACGCGGACACTCAGAGACAATAACAATAATCTTCCGGTTCTTATGGTAACTGCACGGGAGACCTTTGCCGACAAACAACAGGGATTTCTCGTTGGAATCGACGATTATATGGTTAAGCCCATTAATGTAAATGAAATGCTTCTGCGTGTCGGGGCGCTGCTGCGGCGTGCCAAGATTATCAGCGAACGCCGGATTGAATGGGGAGGAACTGTGCTGGATTATGATTCCCTGACCGTCAACCAAGGGCAGGAGAGCATTCTTCTTCCGCAGAAGGAATTTTATTTACTCTATAAACTAATCTCCTATCCGAACAAAATCTTTACCAAACAGCAGCTCATGGATGAAATTTGGGGGATGGATACGGAATCCGACGAGCATACGGTAGTGGTCCATATTAACCGTTTGCGCGAGCGGTTTAGGGAGAGCACGGACTTTGAAATTGTCACCGTAAGAGGACTCGGCTACAAGGCGGTGAAGCTGGGATGAGGCGCAAAAAAAACAGAGGTTTGTGGTGGTATTTTGTATCATTGGTGTTTGTGATTATCCTATCCTTCCTATTGCTGATGTCGATCTTGGCCTATCTATATATCCGTCTAGGCAATGATGTTTTGCTGCACAAAAATCCTTTTCCGCCTCTTCTGACCACTATCTTATTCAGTCTGGTCATGGGAACAACCATTACCATAATGGTGGGCCGGAAAATATTATCTCCTATCGCGGATTTCAGCAAGGCGGCCAAGGAAATCGCCAAAGGCAACTTCGATATTTATTTGAATGAATCGCACCGGGTCAGTGAAATAAGTGACGTGGCCCGTCACTTCAATATTATGCTTCAGGAGCTGCGCAGCATCGAGACCCTCCGCAATGATTTTGTGGTCAATGTGTCCCACGAATTCAAAACGCCTATAGCGGCGATCGAGGGGTATGCCACCCTTTTGCAGGAAGACAGTCTCAGCAAAGCAGAGCATGACGAATACACCGGGATGATTATAGACAGCGCCCGGCAATTATCCACCCTGTCCGGCAATATCCTCAAGATCTCCAAGCTCGAAAACCAGGAACTGCTCACAGAACAAACGGAATACCGCTTGGATGAACAACTCCGGCAGGCGCTGCTATTGCTGGAACCGGCTTGGGGACCCAAGCAGTTGAGCCTTAACCTTGATCTTGAGGAGCTCCGCTATTACGGAAATGAAGAGCTGATGATGCAGGTATGGCTCAACGTACTTGGCAATGCGGTCAAATTCACGCCGGAAGGTGGAGAGATCTCCGTTTCCCTCCGGCCTGATGGCCCATGGATTTCGGCAGTCATCTCCGATACAGGAATAGGAA
>RCUU01001647.1_pt1 | contig 10405 bp, 9 predicted proteins | sample 2166211 | NCBI WGS metagenome assembly RCUU01 (sample SAMN09932620, study PRJNA488358) | compost metagenome | feature: garden; material: soil; isolation source: compost soil in phenylacetic acid-enriched culture | place: Germany: Experimental Botanical Garden Goettingen | collected 2016-01-27
CTGGTGCTAGTCTATTTATAACCTCAATGCCTTCTTCTATAGAATCAACTAGAATTACAGCTCCATACTGTTCAATGGATGCTTCTGCTATCTCCCGACGCGGCAGCCCGGCCAATTGGCGCTGTACCTCTGCCTGACAAGCCTTCGCAAATTGTTCGGAGGGGGTGACCAAAATAGCGGATGCCATCTCATCATGCTCGGCTTGAGACAGCAGATCGGCTGCCACATACACGGGATCAGCACTATCATCTGCTAGAACTGCGATTTCACTAGGCCCTGCAATGCTATCAATATCAACAGCTCCGTATACTTCACGTTTTGCGAGCGCCACATAAATATTGCCTGGACCACAGATTTTATCGACAGGTGCGATACTCTCCGTACCGTAGGCTAAAGCAGCTATAGCTTGCGCTCCGCCAACCCGGTAAATTTCATTCACTCCAGCCTCAGCAGCTGCAACGAGAATGTATGGATCAATCCCTGCTTTCCCACCGGTAGCCGGAGGAGTAACCATCACAATTTCAGGTACGCCAGCTACTTGAGCAGGAATGACGTTCATAAGAACTGAGGAAGGGTAAGCCGCCTTGCCGCCAGGTACATATACACCTACCCGATGCAATGGTCGGATAACCTGGCCCAAGAGACTGCCATCCGGCTGCAGGTCCATCCAGGAGTTCCGCTTCTGCTTCATATGAAAAGCACGAATATTCTCAGCAGCTGCCGATATAGCCTCAATAAATGAAGGCTCCACTTGTTTATATGCCGCACGCAGCTCCTCCTGCGTTACTCGAAGCAAAGCTGCTTCCAGCTTCATCCCGTCAAATTTCTCCGTGTAACGAAGCAGCGCTGCGTTCCCTTCTTTTTTGATATCCGCCACAATTTTGCGAACCGCTTCATTTTGCTCTGGCGATCCATATTCAACTTCTCTGCGCAAATCAAAATCCTGTGCTTTCACAATTTTCATTCCTTAGCCCTCCTGCCCGTTCGCTTCATATCTTCATCACCGGCTGAATTATTTAGTTTGAATGACCTTGCTCAGCGCATCGCATACCTGTTGAATCTCCGCATTCTTCATCCGGTAACTTACGCGATTCGCCACAAGTCTGCTCGTAATTTCAAAAATGCTTTCCATCTCAACCAAGCCATTCTCCCGAAGTGTCTGCCCGGTCTCAACCATATCGACAATTCGGTCCGCCAGGCCGATTAGAGGGGCAAGCTCAATCGAACCATTTAGCTTAATCACTTCAACCTGTTGACCCTGCTCACGAAAATATTGGGATGCAACATTAGGATACTTCGTTGCAACCCGCTGATGAATTGCCGGCTTCCAATCTGGCAGCCCAATGACGGACATGCGGCAGCGAGCGATACCGAGATCCAGCAGTTCGTACACATCCCGATTTTCCTCCATCAACACATCCTTGCCGACGATCCCGATATCAGCAACTCCATATTCTACATAGGTGGGTACATCCACTGGCTTAGCCAGAATAAATTCCATTCCAATCTCCGGCAGTGGAATCACAAGCTTGCGAGTCTCATCCACGTCAGTCGGGATTTGAATCCCGGCCTCACGGAACAAGGCGGAAGCTTTTTTATAAATACGCCCTTTAGGCATTGCAACCTTTATGATCTCTCCCAAAACTCTGGTCCTCCCTTCGGCCTCAACCCTTAACTTTTGCTAACAAAAGAGATCGTTTCTCCATAAGACGGTCCCAACGGACCCACCCGAGTCTCTGCCTTAGTCAATACATCATCCGGTCGATCAACATGTCTCATCATGACACTGCGTCCATCTGCACGAAGTTTCCGTGCTTCTGCCAAAGCTTCCTTCCGATGTTCCGCATCATACTGTAAAAGTACAGGCAATTGCGGCGAAAACTCGATTCCATCGACTCCATCCAGAATACGGTTGGTTTTAAGTGCAAAACCTGTAGCTGGTGCAGGGCGCCCGAATTGCTGTAGCAAGTTGTCATAACGTCCCCCACTACATACCGGGAAACCCAGGTCGGCAGCATACCCTTCAAATGTCATGCCAGTATAATAAGAAAAATCTCCAATCATAGTAAGGTCAATCATCACATGCCGTGCTACACCATGATCTTCAAGTGCGTCCCATACCTTGCTAAGATGCTGCACCGAATGTTGTGCAAGTGGACTATGACTCAGCTCCAACGCCTGCCCACACACTTCCTTGCCACCGCGGAGTCTGAGAATTCCCTTCAGTTCCTCCTTCTTCTCTGAAGAAAGAGATAGTCCTGCCAGCGTTTCCCGAAATCCTACATAATCACGGTGAAGGAGGCCTTCCTTCAAGGCTTCACGATCACCCTTATCAGCAATAGCTTCCTCAATTAAACCATTCAGAAAACCAACATGGCCGATTGCGATTTTAAACGAAGATACCCCTGCTGCCTGTAAAGAAGCTACTGCGAGAGCAACCACTTCAGCATCCGCCTCAGGTGAATCATCTCCAACCAGTTCAACACCGGTCTGGAAAAACTCCGCTTCCTTACCTGCCTCTTCTTCTATCGAACGAAAAACATTAGCGTGATATGACAAGCGAAGCGGCAATGGCTCTTCTTTCAATAGAGAGGATACAACCCGTGCGATCGGCGAGGTCATATCAGATCTCAACACCATCGTGGTTCCCCGATTGTTCAACAACTTGAACAATTTTTGGTCTGATGTGGAGCTTGCCACACCAACCGTATCATAATATTCCATCGTTGGCGTCATGATCTGACGATACCCCCAGCTTGCCATGCAATCCAGAACACTGCGTTCAATCGCCCGCAGCTTCCCTGCCGCGTATGGAAGATAGTCTCGAACACCAATCGGTTTCTCAAATCCCTTCGGTTTCGGCAAAACCTTCACCTCTTATCATCAAAGTTAAATATCCAGCAATGGAAGCCCAAACTCTTACTTTATGCTTTATTATATTAAAGTACTACCATACTACCAAATTAAAGAATATGGCATATCTTATCATACTTACGCTTCATGCGTCAACGCTTACTATCTCTTAGTATAGTGATAAAAACCATTACTGTCATGGGTTCTAGAACTTTACTGCACTTAGAGTGAAAACAGGAAAGACCCGGCCTATGGCCGGGTCTGATCATTCATTTTTATTTACATATTGGTATGGACCGAACGGTCTCCTGAAGTGTCTCTGCTCTTCACAGGTCTCTTCAATGAGCTAGGCTTGCTGCCCAGGAACCATGTCGACAGTGGCAGCCACTTGAAGCTATACTGTACAAAAATCCAGGACACAACCAACGCACATGCGGCCCCGCCAAGGATGCACAGGAAGTATAGAGTCGAATCGCCAGACATCGCATTCACACCGGTAAATTTACGATAGTACATAAGAACAACCGGATGGAATAAATAAATGCCAAACGCCAATTCTCCGATCCTGGTCAATGCCTTGATCCAGAATGACGACCCTTTACGATATATAATAAAAGCTAATCTAAGCAGCACTACCGCAACCAATAAACTCTGGATAGTCCAAAAAATCTCAAACCATGCCGTATTAGGTCTGCTCCATCCTACTCGATAGGTATACCATAACTGGACGTGGACAAAACCCGCCGCAATCCAGCCGCCCCATAACAACACTGTCCAGATCTTGCTCTGTCTTGATAAATCCTTCCAATCGCTATGCAGCCATCCCTTGATCCGATCAAAAAACACAGCTATTACCGCGCCCATCAAATAATAAGCGATATAAGAAAGTGCATAACTTCCCTTGTTCGTAAGGTGCAGCTGATATTTGTTCAGAAAGTAGAAGCCCAATTGCAGCCCAATACCCAAAGGTATGATCATGACCTGCCAGGTCGTTTTATTACGCAGCTTCTGAAATATCCATAAAATCAGCGGAAACAAAATATAAAGTTGAATGCTGATAAAGATAAAATACAGATGTGTATACGCCGTCCCCGTAAGCAGCTTCATTCCGAGGGACTGAAGCTCATACATTTTAGAATTGTTAACAAAATCCCCTCTTTGCAAAGCTAGTAGCGTAAAATAGCAGGTCGAGACTAATATATAAGGAAGAATAATATAAGTAAGACGCTTCTTATAGAAACGGCCAATTATTTCGCGGTTAAACGGTCTGTCATAATAATTATAGAATAAGACAAATGCGCTAAGAAAAATAAAAGATGTCGTACCAATTTTAGAAAAAAGGTTCCACCAATTATAAAAATAATAAATCGAAGAATTTATAGCCTGACCAGCCGCTGCATTCGAGGTTGCATGAACCTGAATTACTCCCAAAATAGCAAGGGCACGAAATAAATCCAGTTGCGGCAAACGTTCCTTCTTTATTTGCTGCTTCATTGTTTACTCTCCTACAAACTTTTTTTGTGAATCAAAATACTTATCTGGTACATCATACTTGTGCTAGCTGAATCCCAGCTGAATATAAACTTAAAAAATATATATGAATGTTAGTTCATACCATCCCATCTACTATTTTATCCTAACTTAGACACTATTTATAGTTTCCTTTATCCTCTGTATGTGTCTAAATAATAAACCCTTAAAAATAAAAGAGACCAACACTTACTATCGGTCTCCTTCTATTAACAAGGTTATATTTACTATTCTGGATTCTTCCGTTCCAATACTTGCAGCGGATTTCCACCAACAAACATTCCCGGAGCTACATCTTTATGTACTACTGACCCGGCAGCCACAACAGCGCCATCTCCAATAGTTACACCAGGCAGTATCGTTGAATTGGCCCCAATCAGTACGTTATCTCCAATATGAATTTCCCCAAGCCGATATTCCTTGATTAAGTATTCATGAGCCAGAATAGTTGTGTTATATCCAATGACACAGTTCTGTCCGATTGTTATCAGTTCAGGATAAAACACATCCGGCATCACCATTAGGCCGAAAGCCGTATGTTCCCCCACCCTCATGCCAAGTGTCCGGCGGTAGATCCAATTTTTTAACGGCAATATCGGACAATATCTCGCAATTTGAATAAAAATAAAGTTTTTAATTCCCTTCCACGGACTTACAGTCCGATACAATTGCCATAGAGCATTCGGACCCTCGACCGGATAACGTTGAACCCTTCTCACTTATTCCTGCTCCCATCCCAACACACGATAGATGTCCCGCATTTCGTGAAGTATATAATCAGGATTATATTTACTCAGCACTTCCACGCCCTTCAATGACCAAGCCACCGCTGCGGATTTCACACCTGCCGCATTCGCAGATTGAATATCAGCCGCACTATCCCCTACCATCATTGCACTTTCCGGATCAACATTCAATTCTGAGATAGCCTTTAATACCGGCTCCGGATGAGGTTTAGGATGCTGCACATCCTGCACAGTAACAATAGTGTCCATATACTTCAGAAGTCCGAACATTTCCAGAGCACGCATCGTTGTTGGTCGTATTTTTGTCGTTACGACACCAAGATGGATGCCTCGATCATGAAGCTTGCTGATAACTTCATTTACATGAGGAAACTCTCGTACCATCAAATCATGCTGTGCATTATTATACGTACGGTAATCCTTAATGAGTTCCGAGACATCCTCTCTTCCTGAGAACACTCTAAGCTGCTGTTCTAATGTCGTACCCATATGAGGAATAATACGCTCTCTCGTGTACAATTCCTCCGGGAAGTGCTTGCCCAGGACATGCATGAACGTGGAAATAATAAGCTCGTTCGTATCAATGATTGTGCCATCAAGATCAAATAACACCGTATTTATCATCAGACTGCTGCTCCTTTAGTTGCTGACTCCTCTAGCTGATTCCTTAAATGGTTGATTCCTAGTACGCTTCTATTCCTGCTTGTTGGCTGCATCCTGCTCTCCGGCCAAATCCTCGTTAGTCTTAACATCAGGCTGTTGAGGTGTAGACAACGCAGTCAGTGAATCTACGGAAGCTGATTTTGTAGAAACAATTGGATCGCTGTATCGAGCTAAATTTGGGATCATCTTACGTCGAACAATAATCAATACAATGGCAAATACAATGATAACAATAGCCAGTAATTGTGATATCCGAACATTCCCATAAGAAGCATCCAAATTGCCTTGTTCAAAACCCAGCCAGGTCATTGGGGACCATAGCGCATTTACAAAGTTAGCAACCCAATCCGCGCCTTGAAAAGCCAGACTATCCGTACGCAACGCTTCGATAAAGAATCGACCGATCGAATACCAAATAAAGTATGATAGAAACAGTTCTCCCGCACGCAAAAATTTTCTTCTTCTCAGAACCAATAGAAGGATCAATCCAACGAGGTTCCATAATGATTCATACAGGAAGGTTGGATGATGAAAAGTCCCTTGTACATTCATTTGATTCACAATAAATGATGGTAAATGTAAATAATCACTTAAAAAGCTCTCCGTGGTGGGTCCGCCATAGGCCTCCTGATTCACGAAGTTACCCCAGCGGCCGATCATCTGGCCGACAATAAGCGAAGGGGCGCAAATGTCTGCAATACGCCAAAAGTCATATCCACGTCTTTTAAAGAATATAACCGCACATATAATTGCCCCGATCAGAGCGCCATATATAGCGATACCGCCATTCCATATTTTGAATACATCCCAGAAATTATTCTTATAATCTTCCCACATAAAAGCTACAAAATAAATTCTGGCGCCAACGATTGCCGATGGAACACCAAGCAGCAATAAATCCATAAAGAACTCTTGAGGGATGTTAAACCGTTTTCCTTCCCAAATAGCCAGCAATAAACCAGCCAGTGCTCCAGCACCAAGAATCAAACCATACCAACGCACTGTAATAAAACCGATTGAGAAAGCAACCGGGTCCAACAACATGGTGTCCATGATTCACGCTCCTAATCTAAATCGTCTACGTCTTCTGCAATGGTCTCAGTCAATTTCGTCGTGAATTGCAGCGCAGCATTGTATCCCATTCGTTTCAGACGGAAATTCATTGCAGCTACTTCAATGATAACCGCAAGGTTGCGCCCAGGACGAACTGGAATAGTAGCCAGAGGTACATCTGTGTCAATGATACGAGTCGTCTCTTCATCAAGTCCAAGACGGTCATATTGCTTTTCTTGTTGCCATGCTTCAAGTCTTACAACGAGTGAGATTCGCTTGTTGTTACGAATCGCTCCTGCACCAAACATCGTCATCACATTAATTATGCCTACCCCGCGGATTTCCAGCAGGTGGCGAATCAATTCAGGAGCAGTACCGTGCAATTGATTGTCAGAAGTTTGCCGAATTTCAACCGCATCATCGGCAATAAGCCGGTGGCCCCTCTTAACAAGCTCAAGAGCAGTTTCACTTTTCCCGATGCCGCTGCTGCCTGTAATCAGCATACCTACACCATATACATCAACCAATACCCCGTGAATAGTCGCACTTGGTGCTAACTTCTTCTCCAGGAAACTCGTAATGCGGCTCGATAAAATCGTTGTTGCCATGCTGCTGCGCAGTACCGGAATTTCCTTCTTAGTACTAATTTCTACAAGCTCCTGTGGAACCTCCCATGATCTGGTGATAATAATACACGGTGTCTCGTCACTGCTGCATAGCCGTTCCATACGATCCTTGCGTTCCTCTATAGGAAGCATTTCATAGAAAGCCAGCTCGGTCTTCCCAAGAATTTGTACACGTTCAGGTGGATGATATTCGAAATATCCGGCCATTTCAAGACCAGGGCGATATAAGTCATCCACTGTAATTACTCTTTTTAGTCCCTGCTCACCGGAAACAACCTCAAGCCCGAACTGGTTGACCAATTCCGATACTTTAACTTTTTTAGCCATGCTGTTCTCCCTTTCCCAGACCGGCTCTCCAATTCACATACACCGCCGGAATGCCCTTACAAGTGTTTATGTAAATAATCTGTGTCGTATTCATTTCAATAATCTTGTATTCATCGTAAAGGAAATTGCCTCGTAAATCAATCACAGACCTCTCGTCAAACAAAAAACCGCCCCGAAGGGCGGTTTTTATAAAATCCAGCGGATTAGTTGAAGAATACGTTCAATTCGGATTCCTTGTCAAAGATATGGATTTTGTTCATATCGATCGCAAGTTTAACATTGTCGCCTTCACGAGTATTGGAACGTCCATCTACACGAGCGATCAAGCCATCATTGCCTGCACCATTCAAGTACAGTTGCATTTCATGACCAAGGTTTTCAGTCAAGTATACATTTGCAGTGAACGCTGTATGTGGAGAAGCTTCCAAGAAAACTGGCTCTTCATGGATATCTTCAGGACGAATACCCATAATAACCTCTTTGCCAATGTATCCTTTTTCTTTAAGAACCGTAGCTTTACCCTGAGGTACTTCTACGTTCATGTTGTTTGTTGAGAAGCGAACAATTCCGCCCTCTTCAACCAATTTGCCATTCACAAAGTTCATAGTTGGGGAACCAATGAAACCTGCAACGAACATGTTCTTAGGTTGGTTGTAGAGTTCTTCTGGAGAAGCAGCTTGTTGAATTACGCCAGCTTCCATAACAACGATACGGTCACCCATCGTCATAGCTTCGATTTGGTCATGCGTTACGTAGATACAAGTAGTTTCAAGACGTTTAACCAATTTAGTGATTTCCGCGCGCATTTGACCACGCAGTTTAGCATCCAAGTTAGAAAGTGGTTCGTCCATCAAGAATACTTGTGGATCGCGGACAATCGCACGGCCCAAGGCAACACGTTGACGTTGACCACCGGAGAGAGCTTTTGGTTTACGATCAAGCAAATGCTCGATATCAAGAATTTTTGCAGCTTCGCGAACGCGTTGATCGATTTCTTCTTTCTTCACTTTGCGAAGTTTCAAGCCAAATGCCATGTTTTGATAAACGTTCATGTGTGGGTACAACGCGTAGGATTGGAATACCATCGCGATGTCGCGGTCTTTAGGTGCTACGTCGTTAACAACGCGGTCACCAATGTACAGTTTACCTTCAGAGATTTCTTCAAGACCTGCGATCATACGCAATGTAGTTGATTTACCGCAACCGGAAGGACCAACCAGAACGAGAAATTCTTTGTCTGCGATATCAAGGTTAACGTCAACTACCGTTGCTTTATCGGAACCTGGGTATTTTTTGAAAATATGCTCTAAGCGTACACCTGCCATGAGTATTTCCTCCTAAAAATTATTATTTGTTGTAGTTCAGCATCATTAATGTAATCGGATACAATTTATATTTTTATAATAACGAAATCAGCCTAAAAATAACATACACAAACTGCACAAAAAAACTAATCCCTTTTTGTCACTTTGTACAATAGCAGTTTTAGCTTAACTAAAACCGCATCCTGAAAGGTCCTTACATCCAAACCTGTCTCCTGTTTGAACTTATCTATACGATAAATCAACGTGTTGCGATGAATATACAATCGTTTTGCTGTCTCACTCACATTGCAGTCTAATTGAAAAAAAGTATCCAGTGTCGTCAAAGTTTCATCATCTTCAAACAGCGCATCGTGCTTTCTGGTTTCTTCAATAAAGCGTTGACGCTGATGAGCAGGAATGCTGTATACAAATCGCTCCAACTGCAAATTCCACGGTAAATGAATATGCTCTGATACATTGAATAATTTTCCTATCTGAACTATTTCACGCAGGGATACCGTAACTTCTACTAGTCGATGGTCTCCTTCAATAGGCCCATAAGCAGCTAGATGATAACCGCCTCCGCCCCATTCATTAGAGATTAGCTCATAGAGTCCCTGACATAAAGCACCAAGAAAGTCATCCTCGGCATCGTCTTCGTTATCTTCCCGAAGATCCATTAACAGGCTCTCACTTACCAGGATCAGCCAATCCTCGCGAAGAGGAATCAGAACCATTTCACCGCCAAAGTAACTACGAAGCAGCTTATTCAATTTGGAAAAAGAGATCCCTTGTCCTGTTCCCTGATCACAGCTTAGTAAGAATGGCAGCATCGTTGACTGTATTTTACTTTTTAACGCAATACTATCCGGTACAGCATGCTTAAATCGGCTTCGTTCGATTTCCTCCAAAATCCATTCTCCAAGCTGCAATCCACGTGATTCATCGTCACGTTTTGAATAGGTTTTATGTTCGGATTTGTGCTGCTCCTGGGCGGATGTAATCAGAAGATCTATAAGCGATGCTTCCTTGTCAGTAATGCTCGAATTATCGGCTTCAAGTACATGCACAGTAGAACCCGTTCGCTCCCATGCCCACAAATATCGATCCTGTAACTTAAGAGAACCTGAAGGAAGCATGACAGATTGCCCTGTTTCAGTCAGAGCACTCCATGCTGAAGCATCCATTTCCGATATTGTTATAGATATTCCTATGATTTGCTCCACTTGCTGCTTAAGAGTTTTAATATCCATAGCGAAATGCCTCTCCGTCGAGTGATTATTTCAATGAATTCTCTTTTATT
>RCUU01001648.1_pt1 | contig 10399 bp, 9 predicted proteins | sample 2166211 | NCBI WGS metagenome assembly RCUU01 (sample SAMN09932620, study PRJNA488358) | compost metagenome | feature: garden; material: soil; isolation source: compost soil in phenylacetic acid-enriched culture | place: Germany: Experimental Botanical Garden Goettingen | collected 2016-01-27
TCGTGCATGCTTCACAGCGGCGTGTTGGTGTCATGGGGGTTGGCAATCTCGGACGCGCCGCGCTTGATCGCCTTCAGCCATTGGGATTTCAGCTCAGTGGCTGGAATCGCTCTTTGAAGGAAGTGCCCGGTGGTCACTGTTACGTCGGCCCGGACGAACTGGAGGCGTTTTTAGGGCAGTGCGACATCCTAGTGAACATGTTGCCACTGACCCCCGAAACAGACGGAATACTCAATGCCGCGAGGCTCGATTGCCTGCCTCATGGAGCTGGACTGATTAACGTGGGACGTGGCGCCCACGTTATAGAAACGGCTTTGCTTTCCGCGTTGGATGAAGGCCGTTTGGGAGGAGCCGTACTGGATGTACTGGTACAAGAGCCTCCTTCTCAAGACAACCCACTTTGGAAACACCCTCGAGTGCTCCTGACCCCTCATGTTGCAAGCGATGTGCAGATTGAAGGTGGTGTGGCAGTGATAGTTGAGAATCTTCGAAGAGAGCGTGAAGGAATGCCTCTGTTGAATGTGGTTGATCGGTCTAAAGGCTATTAGTTAGGAAGAGGAAGAGTGGAAGCTCCAGTCGAATACCATCGATACTGACCTATAACTTAGCTCAACTAAATGGTTGTTTAGTTTAGTTATAATTTCTGGTTATTAATGAAGGAGGGGAGTTGACCAGATGATCCAGAGGTAACTCATCCTTATTCGCTATCTTCCAAATATGTGCGATATCTTCAAAGCACAGGTGTAATCGATAACAAGCCCCGTAAATAAATGGCTCCAGCCATCCACGGCGGCCATTCAAAGGAGTATGCAATGGATCATTTTCCTAGCTGGATGCTTCAACGCGCTCACAATTACCTGAAAGCCGCTGAGGTTCTGAATGCGCAAAACCTACCGCACGTTGTCCAGGTCAATGCGGCGATTGGCATGGAAATCCTGCTCAAGAGCTTTATTTCCGTACCAGCATCAAGGTACATCCGGCGAGACCTACAAACTCGACGCCGTAGCGTTGGCCGAAGCTCACCAGCATCTGCAAAGCGCCGACAAAGCCAGCCGTAAAACTCCTGATAAGCACGATCTGTTGACGTTGTTCCATGCGATGCTCGAAGCGATTCGGAGCAGCTTGGCCCTGGACAGCCAGGAAGGTTCCTTTGAGAGATTCCGCGACGTGTTCACCAACAGCCGGTATCGGTATGAGTCGAGCAGCGGAAATTTTCCGACCCGGTAGTGATCGAGGCCTGGGCGTGCTTCAAATCTGGCCACCAGATGCTCCCACATCCGTATTGGACGTTACGCATAATGTATATTATGTTAAATCGTGTATTGAGGCAGATCCCCGCTTCACGTTCAGAGGTCCACATTCTCAAAAAATTGTGGCTTTCGATAAAAAAGGAATGCCCTTTCCCGAAGCGTTACAAAACATCAGCCGGCAACCCTAAGGCGACAAGACCGGCGCAGCGAACTTCGCCTACGGGGCATCGAAGGACTCTATAGATCTCAGAAACCACCTGCATCGTTGCGTCTTCGATCGTTCCTTCATTACGGCATAAAACCCAGCCGTGATCTGCAATCGCTCGCTCGAACGCCTGGGTACAAGCGACATGTTCTTCCAGCTTATGGATCACGGTACTACTCAGCCCACGCCGTCGTGCCGCGGCCCTGGCCCATGAAATTTCAGGCGTGGTGACAACCCCGACATGCAGGTCTGGCACTCGCACGTTTCGATCGATGTTCAGCTGTAGAATCTCTGCAAACGGGACTATCCGGCGAAACGCGGCATCAGACGGGTACCAGCGATCGATCAAGATGATGCTGTCTGGTGGCTGTTTAGCCAGCACGTGCCGGGAAATCCAGGTACGGCTATCGGCAAAGCGCTCACAAACCTCCAACTCCAAATCCCGGGTGGGATTTCTCACGAGTTTGTTCACGAGGGCCATTGTTTCACCCCTATAGGGATCGCTTTTTTGCTCGCAAAGTCGGATCACCTTTTTGTTGTCTGCCCTCAGTACTTTCGTAACGGCCTCCAACAGTGTGGTTTTGCCGGCGCCTTTGGGCCCATCTAGAGAAACAAACAGCGGACGATTCATTCTTCACATAACGATTGATATACGGTTTTTTTTCCATCTGGTCGGCCGTGACAACTGGCGGCCAACAATGGGAGATTTGCAGCGGATCAGCGTGAGAGACGAGTACGTCGAGCACTATCTCATGAGCTATCGCCACTTCCAACAGCTCTCTCCCCTGCCCTCACCAGTCAGTTTTTTATACTCAGGACGAACATTGCGAGACGCTAGGGTTTGTGCAGAGGCACCCTACTGTTTCGTCCGTCTGCGCGCGAAGTACCTGGCGTCGCAACGTTCTGTCCCTTGAACGCCAGCGAAAAACAGAAAAAAATCGCTAAGGCAAAACCTGCCGGAAACAACCAGATGCTTTTCCAGTCATGGCTGTCCGCCAACGCGTAGTGATCGGTCACTTGCCCGGCGACCCAGAAGCCGATCAGCATGCCCAGACCATAGGTCGCCAGGGTAATCAGGCCTTGGGCAGAGCTTCTGAAGTGTTCCGAGGCTTTGGCATCGGTGTAGATCTGGCCCGAAACGAAGAAGAAGTCGTAGCAGATGCCGTGCAGGGCGATGCCGGTGAACAGCATAAAGGCCAAGTCGCCATTGTTTCCGTAGGCGAACAACAGGTAGCGCAAGGCCCACGCCAGCATCCCCACCAAAAGCGCGATTTTGATGCCGAAGCGCTGAATGAACAGCGGCAGGAGCAGCATGAACAGCACTTCCGAGACCTGACCGATGGCCATTTTCGCCGTGGGGTTGGTCATGCCGATGTCCGCCAGAAACGGATTGGCATTCTGGTAATAAAACGCCAGCGGAATGCAGATCAAAATGGAGGCGATGAAGAACACCAGGTAGCTGCGGTCTTTGAGCAAGCCCAAGGCGTCCAGCCCGAGCATTTGCTTGAAGCCACCGCTGCCTGACGCTGGCTTCAGGGGTGCGGTGCGCGGCAAGGTGAAGCTGTAAAGGCCCAGAACCAGAGAAGCAACCGCCGACATCAGAAAGGTATTGCGTAATCCGCCTGATGAAATTGCGACTTGAGAGTCCCACGCAAACACAAAGCTTATGACCACACCGGCCACAATCCAACCGAGGGTGCCCCACACGCGAATACGGGAAAATTCCAGGGCCGGGTCGCTCATCTGCCGGAACGCGACCGAATTGACCAATGCCAGGGTCGGCATGTAGGTCATCATGTAGGCCAGTACGAACGGATAAAACGTGCTGAAATCTGGCGCTCGATAAAGCTGATACAGCAACACGGCGCCCACCAGGTGCAGCACGGCGAGGATGCGCTCGGCATTGAAGATACGGTCGGCGATCAAACCGATCACAAACGGCGCGATGATCGCGCCCCAGGATTGTGTCGAGAATGCCATGCCGATCTGCCCGCCGCTGGCGCCCAGATTACTGGCGAGGAATGTACCGAGGGTGACGAACCATCCGCCCCAGATAAAGAACTGCAGGAACATCATGGCGCTTAATCGCGCGGTCATCATGGTCATAACAATCACCGTCTTATTGTTTTTCTTTTTGGAGAGAGGAACGAGCAACGTTTTATTCAGGCATCGGGTAAACCCAGCAGTCGACGATTGAAACCTTCGTCGGACGTCACGCTGGCGAAGTCGTCGAACGCCTTTTGTGTCTTGGTGATCATGTGCTGCTCAATGAACGCCGCTCCTTGCGCGGCACCCTGTGTCGAATCCTTCAAACAACACTCCCACTCCAGCACGGCCCAACCGGTAAAGTCGTATTGGGTCAGTTTGCTGAAGATCGATTTGAAGTCGATCTGGCCATCGCCCAGAGAACGGAAGCGGCCCGGTCGATCGACCCATACCTGATACCCGCCGTAGACACCCGAGCGGGCATCGGGCCGGAACTCGGCGTCCTTGACGTGGAACATGCGGATGCGGTCGTGGTAGCGATCGATGAACCCCAGGTAGTCCATTTGCTGGAGCAGCAGATGACTCGGGTCATACAGAATGGCGGCGCGTGGATGATGGTCGACAGCCGCTAGAAAACGCTCGAACGAGGCGCCGTCGTGCAGGTCTTCGCCGGGGTGGATCTCGTAGCACAGGTCGACGCCGGCCTCTTCGAAACACTCGAGGATCGGCAACCAGCGCTTGGCCAATTCTGCAAAACCCTGTTCGACCAAACCGCTCGGCCGCTGCGGCCAAGGGTAGAGATATGGCCAGAGCAGCGCGCCGGAAAAGGTCGCATGAGCCTTCAACCCCAACCGCTGACTGGCTCGGGCCGCCAGCTTCAATTGGTCGATGGCCCATTCGGTCCGCGCCTGCGGCTGACCACGTAAGTGCGCCGGCGCAAAGTCATCGAACAAGGCATCGAACGCCGGATGCACCGCTACCAGTTGGCCTTGCAGGTGCGTCGACAACTCACTGATTTCGACGCCCGCTTGAGCACAGATGGCTTTCAATTCGTCGCAATAATCCTGACTGTCGGCGGCGCGCGCCAGGTCGATGTATTGCGTGCCCGACGTGGGTAACTGAATGGCCTTGTACCCTTGGGACGCCGCCCAACGAGCAATATTGGCCAGTGTATCGAATGGCGCTTCAGCGGACATGAACTGCGCCAGGAAAATACCTGGCCCGCGCAAGCCTGTCGGGGGTTGGGGCGTAGGGTTCACGGGGGGACTCTCCGGGTTCATGGATGGCAGACCAGTTCGGTCCACTTGGTGTCGCCACGATGGTTGGCGATCACTGCTTCGATGAAGGCCATGCCGCGCAGTCCGACTTCGATGCCTGGCACGCCGGGGGCATCGTTGCCTTCGACGTTGCTGCGGATTGCGCTGGCGAAGTCGCCGTAGAGGTTGGCCATGGCCTCCAGATAGCCTTCGGGATGTCCGGCGGGCAGACGCATGCGTCGGGTCGCGGCTTCGCACAACCAGGGTTGACCGACACCCGAACGCAGGATGCGCAAGGGTTGATCAATAGAGCGATGAATCAGGCTCGACGGGTCTTCCTGACGCCATTCCAGCCCGCCCTTGTCGCCGTAGATGCGGATCTTCAACGGGTTCTCTTCGCCAGCGCAGACCTGGCTGGCGATCAATACACCGCTCGCGCCGTCGGCCATCTTGAACAGCATCGCGGCGTCGTCGTCCAGTTGCCGGCTTGCAAGGTGCGTATTCAACATCGCACACAGTTGCTTGATGGGTTGGTCTGCCACGAATTCGGCCAATGAAAAGGCATGGGTACCGATATCGCCAATGCAGCCTCCCAACCCCGACTGTTCGGGTTGATCGCGCCAGCCCGCCTGCTTGTTGCCCTGCCCGGCCACATCCTGACTCAACCAGCCTTGGGGATACTCGACGATGACCTTGCGCACCGTGCCGATCACACCGTCGCGAATCATTTCCCGAGCCTGCCAGACCATCGGATAACCGAGGTAGGTGTGGGCCAATCCATAGAGGCGGTCGCTGCTCTCCAGCAGCTTTTTGAGGGGTAACAGCTCAGACAGATTCAGCGCCGCGGGTTTCTCGCTGAACACATGAAACCCTGCACGCAGCGCCTGGCTGGCAATCGGCGCATGCAAGTGATTGGGGGTGACAATGACCAGCAGTTCCATGCGTTGATCAGCGGGTAGCGCGCGCTCGGCATTGAGCATCAGTTGCCAGTCGCTGTAGCAGCGGGAAGCGGGCAATCCCAGCGCCGCGCCCGTGTCCTGGTTGTTGCGGACGTCTCGGCTAAACGCACCGCACACCAGTTCAAAGCGACTGTCGAGCGCGGCGGCCTGACGATGGGCTTTGCCAATGAAGGCGCCCTCGCCGCCACCGACAAACCCCATTCTTATTTTTGGCACTGGAACATTCATCGCGACTTTTCTCTGTTTGAGGCGGTGTCAGGCTTATCTTTCACCATGATGTAACCGGTTACATCATGGCGAGAATTTAGGCGCAGTTGTGCGAGGTGTCAAATACCCGGATTAAAATCCATGAACATTTCAGGGCTCGGCCGACCTGCGCTAAGCTCGCCAACCACACAGTTCGATAATGAGGTGGTCTTGTCCAATATCCGTGAAGTAGCCCGGCTTGCCGGCGTCTCGGTGGCCACAGTATCCAGAACACTGAAGTCGCCTGAGCGCGTGCTCCCCGACACTCGGGACAAGGTCAACGCCGCCGTGGAAAAGGCCGGTTATCGACCGAACCTGATGGCGGTGCAGTTTCGCTCGCGCAGAACCGGCAATCTGGTGATTCTGGTGCCGACCATCGCCAATACCTTTTTCGCCCGGGTGATCAGCGGTGCCCAACAGGCTGCCCAGGCCGCCGGGTACCGACTGCTGCTGTGCGACACCCAGGGCCGCGAGGAAGTAGAACGGGAATTCGCCGAGCTGGTGTACGCCCATCAGGCCGACGGCGTGATTCAGTTGCGCGCCTACGACCCTTTTGAAGCCCCCTTCCCCAGCGCTGAGCTACCACCTATCGTCAACGCCTGTGAGGTGATTCAAGGCGGCCGCCATCCGACGATCAGCCTCGATAACCGCGCGGCCGCCAAGGCCATGACCGAGCATCTGATCGAACTGGGCCACCGGCGGATCGGTCTGATCAAAGGCCCGAAAAGCAGCCCGCTGACCCGCGACCGTGTGGCCGGCTATCAGGATGCATTGCGCCAAGCCGGCATCGCGTCCGATCCCGCCCTGATCTGCCACGGTGATTTCAGTTTGAAGGCGGGTCATGACGGTGCTGCAGCGATGCTGGAGCTGTCTGATCGTCCCACCGCGCTGTTTTGCGAAAACGATGAAATGGCCATCGGTGCGTTGAAGCGAATCAAGCAACAGGGCTTGCGGGTACCGGAGGATATTTCATTGGTGGGTTTCGACGACATCCCCTTCGCGGCGTACTGCGATCCGCCTCTGACGACCATCGCGCAACCCGCCGAAGTCTTCGGCCAGAAAGCCGTCGATATGCTGATCTCTCTGATTGAGAAGAAACCGATTGCACAGCGTCATGTGGTATTGCCGTTTGAGTTGACGTTGCGCAATAGCACAGCTGTGGTCAACGAGCGCTGACCACATCCATTTCAGGAGATTTTCTGATCAGGCAAACGCAATCCAGCAGAACCGACAGATCGTCAGGCGTTGCCGGGCGGACGATCATCGCACTTGTTCCTGGGCTGAAGAGATCAGGCCTCTAGCGTTTCCGTCATTGCAATGCCTTTGCGACCCAATTGCTTGACGCCATACATGGACTGATCCGCCGCCTTGAGCAACGTGTCGAGACTCTGGCCGTGAACAGGAAATAGCGAAACCCCGATACTGCACGAGAGCGATCGTTCTCCAGCGGTTGTCATGACTGGCTGCGCGATGGCTTCAAACAACCTCCCCGCCTTTTTTTCAGCACTCTCAGCGCTGGTAATGTCCGTAAGCAGAATGACAAATTCATCCCCGCCATAGCGTGCGACGGTGTCACGCGAGCGAGTTGCCTGAAGCATGCGACTTGCGACTGTTTGAAGCACTTGATCGCCGACTTCATGGCCGCATTCGTCGTTGATTTCCTTGAAGTGATCCAGGTCGATCAACAACACGGCAAACTGTGTCCCATCCATTTTCCAGCTGTCGATGGCCTGCTCAAAACGATCGGCAAAGAGGTAGCGGTTGGGCAATTCCGTGAGTACGTCATGGGTTGCCAGGTACGTTGCTCGTTCGTGCTCGACTTCAGCCCTTTCTATCGCCTTGAAATGCCGAATCAACACAAGCGGCATGAGGACAAGCGCCCCGGCCAACACGGCAAGGATCACCAACGTTTCGGCAGTCAGAACATCCCCAAACCGCAGCTGACGCTCAAACAGCAACGTCATGGGTTGTGAAGCGTTTTTAATGTCGACCCGATCGGTCAGGCGCGGCAGGAAAAGTTGATCCAGGAAACCAGCCTGTTCTGTGTCCGTAGAAAACACGTTGTTTTCTGAACCGGCACCGGTTTTCAGAACAGCGCTGATATGGACGAAAGGATCAACGTTCGCATCGTTCACGGCTTCCAATAACGAGTCCGTTCTGATCAACAGTAAGGACAACATCGTGCTGCCGAAAAAATTGGGGCGCGTGCTCTCTCTTGCGTCCTCGGTTCGACGGACAGACTGCATAAGAATGTAGGCATTACCACCTTCGAACATCGAGAAAACGGGTGATACGACGGGTTTCTGGTGACTACGGGCTCGAGCCAGTGCAGATGAAAGATGCCCAACGGTTTCCAGCCTGACACCATAGATTGAACTGGACTCCGGGAGTGGCGGGTACATGAACAGCACGGGCCAGGTCTCATTGAGATGGACCTGATGCTGGGCGGGTTGCCGAGCGAGGCTCGGGAAATCCTTGAGTGCAAAGTCCGGGCGCCAGGTGCGTCTCAACAGCTCTTCAAATGCAGCCTGCTCGGCAATGGGTACCGCCCTCGCCGCCTCGAGCATGTAAATATGAGGGTACGCGGATAAAACCGCTGCAGCATAACGAACGGCTGCTTCCGTATCGCTCTGGTCGACGGCCTGGAGAAATGCTGAAAAACCCGCCAATACCGCTTCATTGGTATCCAGCTGGTTGCGCACGATGCCAGAGATGTTCTGTACGTATTCTGAAAAACGCGTTTCCCGGCGTTCCGTCTCGGATGTAAGCAGTAGCAGGGTCGAAAAACCAACCAGTCCGACCGCCAAAAGAATGAACCCCACCAGCGAACTGCGTCGCTTGGTAAACATCATTCGGGTTTCTCAATGCGCAGTGCGTGCAGGGTGCCGATGGGAATAAGTAAAGCGAAGGCAAAGGCTATGGTTTTCAAACGAGGTGCAATCCATGCAGAAAAAGGGAAGTCCGAAGTCTTACGCTGCCATTATCTCACTAAACCTCGCGGTAGACGTAGAGCCCACTTGAATCGCACCGATTCTCCATTTTCGTCTAACGTCATTGGATGCAATTGCATGATCCACTTCCTCTGAAAATGGAGTTCGACGATGAAAACAATCGCTTCCTGGCTGACGATTACGCTTTTTGGTCTGGTGCTTGGCGGCTGTGCCGCGGTGGGCGCCGGGAGCGGAGGCGCTGGCGAGATGGAAATTCGCTCGGGGAAAATCGAGCAGATTACACAGACCCAGATGCAGACCAATCACGATAGCGGCGTCGGTGCCATCTTGGGCGGTATTGGCGGTCTGGGCCTGGGTAGCCTGATCGGCCAGGGTACCGGCCGGGATGTGGCGATGGTCGCCGGAGCCCTCGCGGGGGCGGCGGGCGGCAACTACGTCGAAAAGAAAAAATATGATCAGCCCGTGGACGCACAGCAGATCATCGTTCGCACCCAGAGCGGCGTACTGGTTTCGGTAACGCAGCCGATCAACCCGACGCTGAGAAAAGGCATGAACGTGTACGTCGAGGGTGCCGGAAACGAAGCGCGGGTGGTGCCACAAGGCTAGGGGGCGGCTACAGGATGTTGCGCAGCGGACAAGTGGCCGTAGTCACTTGCTGCGCAACATCATCATGTCGAGCAAGTTCGGTTGACACTCAATCAGTCATGCACGAACTCATGCCAGTTGCTGGCAACCCTTGGATCTATGTGTCCTGTGGACCTAAACTTTGTGGTCCCTGCCCTCCTCGCCGATTATTGAACGGATTTCATGACTGAGCATGCCAAGTACCATCACGTGTCCGAAGTACCAGGCCTGGTGCTGGGGTCCGCACGTTTTGCGAATATCGGCTTCGATCGCCATTACCACCTCGACTTCCACATCGGTTTTGTCACCGAAGGCATCCAGCGTCATCGTTCGAAGGGCGAGTCGTTTCTTTTGGGTCCGGGAAATGTTGCCCTGATGCCTCCGGGTGAAATCCACGATGGCGTGTCCGAGGGCGGCGGCGCTTATACGCTCAAGACATTCCGTCTGTCCCAGGCGCTGGTCGCGAGCCTGACCGAGGAGATCAGCGGTCAACCGAAAGAGCTTGAATTGGCCGGTGTGCTGCTCGAAGACACCGGGCTTGTCGGTAACCTGCGGGGGTTTCACGAAGCGATGCAGCAGGTCGTCGGCCCCGGCACCCTTGCGGTGCAGACGCAATGGTTCACCCTGCTTGAACACCTGTTGAACCAGTCACGGGCGATCAGGCCCGAAACGGTTACAGGGACGCTATCGCCGCTGCAATGGTCTCGCGTCAGGGACTATTGTTTCAGCCACATCGATCAGCGAATCACCCTCGATGATCTCGCTGGCCTGTGCGGGCTGGGCCGCTTCCCCTTCCTCAAGCAGTTCAAGCGGACCATCGGCATGACGCCACACGCCTGGCTGCTTCGATTGCGTCTCGAACGGGCCTGTGGCCTGCTGTCTGGCAGCGAGCAACCGATCATCGATGTCGCCCACGCCGTCG
>RCUU01001649.1_pt1 | contig 10395 bp, 6 predicted proteins | sample 2166211 | NCBI WGS metagenome assembly RCUU01 (sample SAMN09932620, study PRJNA488358) | compost metagenome | feature: garden; material: soil; isolation source: compost soil in phenylacetic acid-enriched culture | place: Germany: Experimental Botanical Garden Goettingen | collected 2016-01-27
TCATCCACAACCGCCTTCACTAACAGGCGAGCCGTATCTTTTGTCTTCTCAGGAATCTTTCCTTTTAGAGAGAGCAGTGTGCCTACTAACTGTATATCTGGCTTCACGGTTGCCAGAACTTCCGGTTCAAACAACAGCTGCTTCCAGCCCTTTCGCTCCATCGCATCGTGCTGGATCACTGAGACGATATCCTCCGGGAAATAATTGCGGACATCTCCTAGCCATTTGGCTAACCGAGGTGCTGATTTACCTGATCCTGCTCCTCTTTTTCCCGTGGTGGCAGAGTTAGCAGTGCCACTGTTTACGGTATCACTCGTCTCATCATATATAGCAGCCAGCGCCTGGTCCATGATGAGTTCGTCTTCGGACAGGTGAATACTTGCGTTTCCGCTAGAAACCGTCAACTGCTTTTCTACAGACTGACCGAGAATAAGCCGCCACCGAGCTACATTTCTTGAATCAACTGGTGTACTCATCTTCATATATCTCCAAAGTCAAATTCATTCAAATCCTCAATCATCTTCGCTTCGGCCTCCTTCAGCTCACCTGTCAGAATCTCAGCAGCCTGCTCGGTGTTCATGCCCCACAATTCACCTAACAATTCAGCAATCATCGTCTTTTCCCTTGGTTCAAAGGTGCTGAAAGCACGCCGTAAAAACACTAACGCACGCACAAATTCTTCATCATCTAGTGAATTTATATAAGCATTCAATTGTTCCCACAAACTTAATCGAGACAAAAGTACATATCGATTACGCATAGACATCCCTTCGAACCAACCTGCTCCAAGATCCGCGGGAATACCTGGGGATAGGCGCCTGGATACTTCTTCTGAACATTGCTGAACAGTCATGACATTACGCTCCAACAAAATGGAACACGCCACTCCTGACAAGCGTGGATTGCAGTCATCCCTCTCCGACAAATGCTTCAACTCTTGTAGCCACAACAATTCATCTACTTCCTCGCTATGCTCAATAGCTGCTTGATTCAGGATGTTCATAGCTTTAAGCATCTCACCCGAAGCCTCATCATTACATTGGCTCGAATCCAATAAGAACAGACAAGCTCGTCTAAACAATTGTTCCAGCAACGGAAGAAGTGGCTTGGTATCGATACGGCGAACATCACCATACTGAATCAGATGGGATAACTCATGAATGGAATCAGTAATCTGCACCACATCTCGAGTTTCGACCGCTAGACGCTGAAGCGTCTGCCGTCCTGCCTCCATCTGGTGTAGCATTCCGCACTCATAAGCTGTTCGAATAAGCGCCGAGGCTTCCGCAATTGTACTGCTGTGATCTAATTTCTGTTGCAATACATAAGCTGAGGCAATCTCAATCGTTTCCCCGAGCAGCGTCGATTCAACAACCTGGATCTCAACTTCAGGAGACCATTTCATGATCCAGTGCTCTGCCCAAGTTGCCCTAGATTGACCACTTGCTCTTAGGCTCACTAGATCAATCCCGAGTAATCGGAGCCTATGAAAAAGAAAGGAACGGTTCAAGTCTAGAAAAGCCGCTTCCTCAGAAGACACTCTTCGATTCTCTCGGAGATCTAGTTCAAGATCATTGGCTACTGGGATCTTATATTTCTCAAGCTTCAAGCGCTTTAATTGCCGATTCAGATCATCCTGAATCGGCGTCTGACTAATCCCCTCTGCCAGCTCACCAATCGCAGTACCGATATCTGTACGAGCAAGCGCCTCAGCGATTACGCTAAGCTCCCCACGTCCCAACAAGGTCAGTGCTGCGTCTCGCAGATCTCTTAACGTTGGCGCACTTCCACCGTGAAGGGCAGCTAATGACTCTGCTAAGCGTACAGCCTCGATTATTTCTGCTGTAGAACGATGGGTCCCGCTGTTACGCAAGGCTCTAGCTACGGTTGACAGATAGTGATGCGGCAAGTCCTCAAGTGAACCGTTCTTCATACGTTCCCACATCATTTGATAATAATGTGGTGCTAGGTTACCTGCTCCATAGCCTGACAAAGAAGATAATTTATAGTACGTATAAGGCATAAGTGTTAGCTTCGTCTTTAGTGAAGGAAGCGCAACGATCTCCTCATCTGTCAAACCAGTGCTGAGATCAGTAAGAGCCACTGTATGGTATGCTCCACATACAACAACGATCTTATCTGGTTGATGACCCGCAGCGATTGTATCCAGAATTTGACGACGCATATAGGCTTCACGTATCAGGTTGTGTGCGTATTCTATTACGTTGTTATGTCTCTCATTCTCTTCAGAAATCTGACGCATCTGGGATGAGAAAGATATGATCGCTTCTTGATACGCCCCCTTGTTAGTGTTGTGTTCGAAATGGCGCTCCCAATACATATCATAATCTAGCTCACCCGCCAGCTCAGCTACTCGATCATAGAGAGAACCCTCGTCAAGAGCCTTTTCTTCTGCATTGATAACTTTAGATTCCTCGCTCTGGTCAGCAGAATCTCTGTTTCGAGTTCGTATATCCTGTAGCGCCATGACTATTGAAGAGGGTAAATCTATAAATGCTGTATAAACGTCATGCTGCTCCGCCCATTTCATCGCTTGATATTCAGGGGAATATACCGCAAGCGGCCATAAGGCTGTTCGGACAGGAACTTCTTCTGTAAAAGCTAGAATAGCTATAGGTGGTTTGGTTGTCGTGTTAAGGACATGGCGAATCTCAGGGGTAGCATCCGACGGCCCTTCAATCAACACAGCTGTGGGCTCTATCTCATCAAGGTAGCCTAATAGATGCTGCGCACCACCAGGAGACAAATGCCGCACCCCAAAAATATGTACGCCAGCTCCAGTAGTTTCGCTCCCCACTAGTTCATCTCCTTACAAGCCGTATATAACCCCCGCCAATCTGCGCCACGCTTCTTCATAATATTGTCGAGATACTCTCTCCAGACAAGTTGATCCTTATCATCATCTTTCACAATGGCACCTTGCAGCCCAGCGGCCAGATCTTCATCCGTCAGTTCTCCATTGCCGAAGCTTGCCGCCAACGCCATACTATTCGTTAAGAGTGAGATCGCTTCAGCTGTGGAGATTACCCCTGCTGGAGATTTCACCTTCTCCTTCTTGTCCAAGGTCATCCCGCTCCGCAGCTCACGGAAGATAGTCACGACCTTATGTAAAGCTTCATCTGCAGGGAGCGCAGCTTGCAAATCGTAGGAGGAAGCAATCTCACTTACCCGTTTCTTCACAATCTCAACTTCAGTATACAAATCCGCAGGTGCTGGAAGGACGATAATGTTAAACCGTCTTTTCAAGGCTGTTGACATGTCATTGACACCACGGTCTCTTGTATTAGCTGTTGCAATAATCGAGAAGCCTTTACGCGCGCTCATCTCCTTACCTAGCTCAGGAACGGATATCGTCTTCTCTGATAAGATGGAGATCAACGCATCTTGTACCTCTGATGCACAGCGAGAAATTTCCTCAAAACGCGCAATGCCCCCATCCTCCATCGCTCTCATGATAGGACTTTTTACTAATGCTTCCGATGTTGGACCTTGGGCAAGCAGCATCGCGTAGTTCCACGAATAGCGGACCTGTTCTTCACTCGTGCCCGCAGTACCTTGTACGACAAGTCCGGATTGGCCATATATGGCAGCTGATAAATTCTCAGATAACCATGACTTCGCTGTACCAGGCTCGCCAATTAACAACAGTGCACGGTCAGTTACCAGCGTCGCTATCGACATCTCGATCAGTCGTTTGTTCCCAATGTATTTAGGGGTAATCTCGGTTCTCCCTGCTTTACCACCAACGATAAATGTCAACACCGATTGGGGTGACATCTGCCAACCGGCTGGAACCTTGCCAGTATCCGCTTTGCGAAGGGCTTCCAACTCGTGCTGATACAATCTTTCTGCTGGCAGACGCATAATATCTTGGAATTGTTCTTGACTCATCGTTAATTACACCTCTTCTTTTGTGATAGATGGTCCCTGCAAGTAGCGAATGACATACTCAAGCTGTTCTTCTGCTGCCTCACTAAATCGAGGTAGAACAGTTGTTATTCTACTTACAGAATTTACAGGGAGCAGACATAACTGCTCAAACGTATATGGTTCAATTAATCGACATTCTGTATTTCTCTCATCTTCCAAAGCTGCTAAGAGAGCCTCTTGAAGATGTTGTTTACTTATCCCTGTACGCTCAAGGCCCATCAATAGTATATTGGCAAACCGATGGCGAAATTCAGGATTATCAGTCAATTTGCGAAGCAAATATTGCTTTGCCTTGACATGTCCCGGCCGGGCAAAGGCACTTACCAGTTCGTATTGATCCAGCTCAATAAAGACATCAAGCCAGCGTGAATCCCATTGTATAGCCATTTCCTCAGGCGGCTGCATTTCGACCTTGTACATATATTGAATTTGTTCTACTGGTGAATTCCATACTGCATCATAAGTTCCATGATATCGATGAACTACTATATCAGAAATCGTGTGTAGCAATCTCTGCGTACTTGAAGAAGCACGATTAGTTGAAGATGGCGTTCGACTCTTAAAAACATCTATGTATTGTTCATACACTCGTTCTGGCGACAAATAGAGATACGCATCTTTGAAAACCTCATTTACGTATCGTCTATTGTTTCTGTAGTAGACCAGATCCTGTTCAAGTGTATGTTGTAATACACGCTTAGCTTCCATAGTGTTTAACTGTCTAAAATAGGAGGTAGCTTTCTCAATCAATGGACTCCAACTCAGCTGGTTCATGTATAACGGATACTGCTCAAGTACATGTAAATATAGTTTTTCAAGTTCAGGACTAAGTTTGTGAGATAAGACGCTAAGATACTGGATGATCCTGGCCCATAAATCGTCCACCTTTTTCTTATCACTCTTGATTTCCGGGACAGATTGAAGCAGTTCAGATAACTCTTCAACAAGTCTTTTCGTAAGGTCTTGGGCTTGACATTGCCTCAGTGCAGGTATGATCAGTTCACTGTCTTTTCCGGTAAATGCCTCATGTAGTCGATTTATTGCACTTGCCGAGTCATGCTTAGCCAGCGCATAAAAGCTAGCTTCACGAATCTTTTTCTTCTTATCTTTACTCCAAGCAAGCAATTCTTCTAAATAGCATTCCTTACCTGCGAGCAGCGAAATAGCCATGACCCGAACATCTTCAGACCCTGAATCTGCAGCTTGATAGATCAGATCCTGAACATTATCGCCGCCTAATGTTGCGATCACGTGTAGTTTTCTAGTCTCTACTACACCGCCAGCAGGATCAAATTGATCGATGAGAATGGGGGTAATCTGAGGGCCATAGGCGGGTAATACCCGCTTCATCACAAGCTCGGCAATCTCCACATACGGGTCTTGGAGCGCTGCTATCGCGGGATGAAACATGCGAAGATCTTGAAATAATCCAGCCTCAAAAGCTTCCTTGATAATCTCATAACGTCCCCCGCCACGAGTAGTCAGAGCTGTCTGTACCGCTGACAACTTCCGATATGAGAACTGGGTAGGTAGTTTAACCGGATGAACTTTCACCTCCAGCAATTCGCCATCAGGAAAAGTTGCTCCCTGTGTATATAGCACCGAGCTGAGAAGTAAACTCAGGTCCTGTAGGTGCTGAGCAGATGAAGATCCATCGGAGTGATCTGGTTCAATGACGGCAACGATTCCCTCACCTAATCTTTTGAATATGGGAGCACGTTCACCTAACTGTTGAAACTGTGGCAAAAGCCTTTTTAAGCGGAAATCCTCAGCAGCGAGCTCACTTCCAGCTATATAGAGCCGCTTCACTTCTTGGTGAAGCTCTTGTAGTAATGCTGTACTCATGGATATCCCTCCCAAAGTTAATATAAAAGACGGATCAGCTCTGTCCCTTTGATAAGGGTCAGCGGTTGTGCCTTCAATCGTCCAGTGTCCAGTTGGTGCTCAAACATCAGCAGCATCGTAGTATCCGATAATTGATCAAGTGCAAAGTATTCTAACAGCGGCAGAGTATCCTGATCGAGTGCTACTATTTGATCTAACACCAAATGCTGGCCTGATTCGTCAGTAATGACGAACTGATCTTGCTGAGACTTGCTTATCTTATCCACGTGCAGCAACATCACAGGATTCCTGTCTGCTAGTGGATTCTTTAACTGATTTTTTATCTGCTTGAAGGTTTCGGAATAAGAATGAGAGGCCATAGAAACGATCCACTCAACATCTTGATCAGTTAGAGACCGAGTGGTCATATTCTCGAAACGAACCCTCCGATTCTGGTCCCCTGGATAACGATATAAGGAAGGAATAAGTGCAACATCTGTAAAACTATCTTCTTCATGAATATACTTAGCTGCTTTGTAAGGGCGATATTGGAGTGTCCGATGTATATCACCCGTAGACTTTTCTATCCAATAGCCCAAGTCTACATATTCCTGTCTGGCTGTATCATCATAACTGACAAACGAAAGCTGGATCAGCTCCACATTTGAACTCAGCAGACCGTATTCCTTAAGCTCATTTAGCTGCCAAGCATGTCCCAGCCATTCTTCAATTGTAGATTCATGGTTTAAGGCCATATCCGAATCTTCCAGCTTCATGGTTAGATGAGCGCGACCTCTCTTGATGAACGCATGAATTCGGGTTAGTTGTTCTATAGCTAACGTAAAAGAAATCTCACGGTTATCCGAAGAGGTGAGTAATAAGGCTAATCGCCTTAATTCAATCTGTGCTCCGGTTAAATAATAATTGCCCATCTTCTTCACATGCTCTTGAATATCCCTTACACCCTTGGCGTCAATAGTTCCAAGACCTGTACGTATAAGCGATTGGGTCAGTTTCTCCAGTAGAGCCAAACCCTCCAGTTGAGCTTCAATTTTTTTCTTGAGTGCGGACTTGTTCACTTTCTTAGGCTTAACATTAGCCCCTTCCGCTGCAAGCTCAGACTTTCGTTCTTCACGCTTACTCATCTTCTCCCGCTTAGCAGCAAGATCTTCAGGAATCGTTGCAGATACAAAAGTCTCCTTGCCCACATAGGCATATAGTAATCCGAGAACATGTTTGCAAGGAATCTGCCTACTTGGACAAGTACAACGCATCACCGGCTTGTCAGCCACAACAAAATCAGCAGAAGGATAATAGTTGCTGCTACCACTACCACCGCATTCCCCAAACAGAACCACGCCGTCTTCTGACTGCTTAAATTGGACGAATCGTCTCTTCTTAACTAATCCTTGCCCGTTCTTAATCGCAGCACTGTTCGGTGCTAAAGAATCTATGAAGACTTCTGTGATATCTATCAATCCATATCCTCCCTACTTATTATGCATTTTAAGATCTATGATAATATTAGCTCTACATTCAAATTATACTAAAAATATAGCTAACTATAACCCTCATTTACTTACGAACCTTTAAAAAGCGACCCTAATTTGCAAGGTCGCCTCATCTAAAATGTTTTTCTTATTATGAATTGTTACTCTTAGTACAGAGTCTTTGTCGATTCAGCTGTGAATGGTATGATCTCGTCTATAGCTCCGCTTTGAACTTTGGAAGGCCAAGCTGGATCGCTAATAAGTGCTCTGCCAACTGCAACTAGATCAAACTCTTCACGGTTCATTCTTTTCAGCAATTCATCAAGATTATCTTCTGTCTTTTGTGCTTTATCTTCTGAGAAAAAGTCACTTTGCAAGCCAACAGAACCCACCGTAATGCATGGCTTCCCAGTAATCTTCTTGGTCCAACCCGCAAGATTTAGTTCAGATCCGTTAAATTCGGGTTGGCTGAAGCGACGAGTGGAGCAGTGGAAGATATCCACCCCAGCATTGCTTAGTGGAGTCAGGAAGCTTTCGAGTTCATCCGCATTCTTTGCCAGCTTCTCATCATAGGCTTCCAATTTCCATTGAGAAAAGCGAAATACGATCGGAAAATCTGGTCCAACCGCTTTACGGCACGCTTCAATAATCTCTACAGCAAAAGTAGTTCTACCTACCAAATCGCCGCCGTAACGGTCGGTACGTTTGTTCGTTCTTTCCCAGAAGAACTGGTCAATCAGATAACCATGTGCGCCGTGAATCTCGATGCCATCAAAACCCACTTCTTTGGCGTTTATTGCCGCTTGCGCGAATGCTGAGACTACACCTTCGACTTCAGCGGTAGTCGGTGGTTCTGTCACAGGTTCTCCCGCTAAATTCAAACCAGAAGGGCCTATTGGAGGGGCTTCAACATTAGGACCATCCCCTTGATTCCGTGTCATTCCCACATGCCATAATTGCGATATGATCTTACCTCCAGCTGCGTGAACTTCTTCTACAACCTTCTTCCAGCCTTGTAATGAAGCTTTTTCATGTAGATTGGGAATGTTCGGGTGGCTGACTGCTGAAGGATGGTTAATGGCTGTACCCTCGGTAACGATCAAGCCTACTCCACCTTCCGCCCGTCTGCGGTAATATGCGGCAACATTGCTTCCAGGTACACCATCTGGAGAGTACACCCGTGTCATCGGCGCCATGACGATCCGGTTCTTTAATGATAGGTTCCCCACTTGTAAAGGTGTGAATAAGCGTTCAGTCTTCATCTGTTACCTCCATTTAATTATTAGATAACTTTAAGTAAGTTTATTATCTACTCAAAAGATGGAAAACGCAAATTTTTAAGATGTTTTTTCAAGCGTGATTGTAAAAAATATCTAAAAAAACCGGACCTCGCAAAAATCTGCGAATGCCCGGTTCTTATCATAATCGAACTTCTTAAACTTCAAGAATCCCAGCTTTAGGTGTTACTCCAAACGCATTAGCTAATTCCCACAGCTGCTGGTCCGTGATCTTTTGTTTCATTTCTCTTCCACCAATCAGGTTGTAGATCGTAGCAGCCTTTTCAACAGTCTCTACTAGACCAAAGGTGGCATCCATAGTGGAGCCCGTACCGAAAATACCGTGTTGCGGCCAAACTACTAAGCGGTGCTCCTTCATTTTCTTAGCGGTTTCGCGACCGATTTCACTGCTGCCAGGAACAATCCATGGAATAACACCAACACCATCAGGGAAAACAACAAGGCATTCTGTACACATTTCCCATAACGTCTTCGTAAACTTCAGTTCGTCCAGATCATGTGTGAAGGTCATGGCAATAACATTTGTAGCATGTGTGTGCAATACGATGCGATGTGTAGGGTCCACCTTTAGTCGTTCAATATGACTCATGAAATGGGAAGCCAATTCACTTGTAGGTACAGCTCCGTTCCGTAATCCCCATAACACCTCAACGCTTTCACCATTTGCGCTAACCCGGAGCACACCAAGATTCGCTTCTGGGTCTTTGATCACATTTCTGAAATATTTGCCTGACCCCGTCACGATGAAATATTTGCCCGCTAGTTCTGTTACCGGAAAGCTAAGTTTAATGGTACGAAGCGGCTCCAGCACATTAATATATTTCGCAACTTCATTCTCATCCAGCAGATAGCTGACATTACCGCCATTTAGCTCATCCCAGCCAAGTTCCCACATATGACGGGTGATCTCTGACATTTCTTGAATAAACGGAGCCTCACTGCTTGCAATATACCCTTTGGATTCTAATACGGATGTACTCATTGTCAATCTCTCCTTTGTATATGTTGCTCTCCACATCCACGCTATCTTGCAGACAAAACTTCCTGTTCATAACGCTTTACTTCTGCCAGCCAATGTTCCCGAACGGGTGTGTCTTGCGAGGCACAATAGTAATCCCATACGGCTCCAAACGGATATGATTTGAATTCTTCCACCAACGCTAGCCGGGATGTATAATCCCCAGACTGCTCGATTCGTTTCAGTTCTTCCACCGGTTCCAGCATTGCTCGTAGTAGCGCCTTAATCGTATTGCGAGTACCAATCACCCAAGCCGCGATATGATTAATACTACCGTCGAAGAAATCTAGACCGATATTCGTTCGAGAGAGCAAATCCCCACGCACCAATTCACGGGCAATTTCCAGCAGTTCATCGTCCATCGTTACCACGTGGTCACTGTCCCAACGGACAGGTCTGCTTACATGTAGCAGCAGCTGCTCACTAAACATCAGAATCGAAGATAACTTATTCGAGATCATCTCTGTAGGATGGAAATGTCCTGCATCTAAACAGATCGCTTTGCCGCGTGTTAACCCATAGCCCATATAGAATTCATGTGATCCAACAACATAACTCTCAGATCCAATTCCAAACAATTTACTTTCTACCGCATCAATATTATAAAGAGAATCTATTTCCTCACTAAAAATCTCATCCAACGATTCCTTTAACCGCACTCTTGGCGCTAAACGATCGACAGGTGTATCTTTATATCCGTCTGGAACCCAAAAGTTAGTTACACAAGGTTGACCTAGCTCCTTACCAAAATGCTTAGCAATCGTGCGAGAAGCTTTACAGTGCTTAATCCAGAAATTACGAATCTCCTCATCCG
>RCUU01001650.1_pt1 | contig 10395 bp, 6 predicted proteins | sample 2166211 | NCBI WGS metagenome assembly RCUU01 (sample SAMN09932620, study PRJNA488358) | compost metagenome | feature: garden; material: soil; isolation source: compost soil in phenylacetic acid-enriched culture | place: Germany: Experimental Botanical Garden Goettingen | collected 2016-01-27
TGCTCGACCGAGTCGTATCGTATTTGGAGCACCACTTCGTACCCCTCAAAGCTCAACGTCAGCCACTGCGTGTCACGGCTTGGGCCTTGGGTCAGTGTCCCGCGGCCAAGTAACCGGAACCAAGCCCATCCCCCCTGCTCGGATAGGCGTAAGGTGCGCCCATCAAATAGAGTAACCACGGCTTTTAGCGATGAGCCCAAGGCTTGAGCTGGCCAGGTAAACATACTTGGAGCAACAGGCCCATGGGCGTAGCTCAACTGACGGTCATCCAAGCTCAGACTGAAAGAGGCGATTTCTTCATCCATGGTGATGGGCGTGAGTTCGAAATCAATCCGTGCCTGAGCGGCACCGGCAGGGAAAAATACGTTACCGATCAGCTCTGCCCGCTTGAATTGCGTGAAGGCCGAAGCCTCCACGCCGTCATCTAAAGGTTGCCTGCCGAACGAATGGAATGAATGTTCGCTTCCTGCAGTTAACTGCGTCTGAACAAACATCTGAAGCCGTCCTTGCGAACTGAATAACTGATTAAAATCCTTTAGCGGTAAGTCAGCCTTGGCATTGCGGTCAAAGGGATAATGTTGCTCGACAACCCGACAATAAGGCTCCAGGTTTTTTTTCCATTCTTGAACAAGTCTTTCAGACTGGCGGTCACCGAGCCAGTCATCGCCGGTTTCGATAAGCTCTATAAACAGGGGTTTGAGAATCGTGGGCAGTGTGTCAACCAGCGAGCGCAGGTTTTCAAGGGCATTGACCTCCGGCGCGGGCAAACCCGACGCCGCGGCTGCTTGGCGCGCCACCAGATAAGATCCGCAAAAAGCTAATGCTTCACGCAATTGGTCCATCGGGATTTGCGCCCCCTCAACAGCTTCGGTCATTTTGTGCAGGGAAGCGAACTGCTGAGTCACCAGATCCTGCCCCGACGTGTTCCGATCCAGTGCCATGGCCTGGAAACCCCAGCGCTGCGCCAATCCCGACGCATGCTCCCCTAGGCGGGCAATTGCCCCTTTATTTTCCGGGGGCCTACTCAAGCGAGTCTCACGACTGATCAACTGTAACAACCGGACCAAGGCCGATTGATTTTGTGACAACCGATCAAATTGCTTTGGCAGTTGCTCCGGCTTATCGAGATTGGCGAATTGCAGGTCCGCAACGAATTGCTCCCAGTGCTGGATATAGTCGTTAAAGTAAAGGCTCAGTATGTCCTCGCGCACGCGAACAAGATCATGCTGACGATCCAGCCCCATGACCCAGCCCTCCTCGCCCAATGCATGGTTCACAAAAGCGCCCAACTGCTTGCTGAACTGCGCGTAACCTTTCACTGTGAAGAGCCAAGGCACTCCTTGGGTTAACGGCTGACCTGAACGCGATCTCATCAGGAGTAAACCCTCAGCCCCTGATTCGCTGGCAACGCTTAGCTCCTTGTTCGCTACCTGAGCTTGTATTTGCGCCGAAAGCTGACGGTAGAGGCGCTGGGAAACCCCTTCACGATTAATGCTTTCACGGGCTTTACTGACTAGCGCATCATTAATCTGTAACACCGGAGCGTCGCTCAATGGCCGCCGCAACAATCCTTGCAAAGGCCCCTGGGGGCTATCAGATCCCGTGCGACCCAACAAGCGTTGCGGGTTCTGGCCCAACAAAGGATTCAGTTCGCGCTCGGTAACCTGTGCCTCTCGAGGCCCGTGACCACCAAGCATTAGATATACTCTCAAGTTTTCGTGCACATTGGCTTGGGGATCACTCAGCACTGCAGCCATCCCTGCATTGATTGCGGGTGTGAGGAACTCGTTGAATGCCTGTGTGTATAACCATTGAATGTGCGTCTGAAGACGCCGATATTGGTACAGGCCCAAACTGGGCTGCAACCAATTATCCCGGGTGACCTCAACCATTTTAGTCAAGGCATTAAACCGCTCAAGCGCTGCGCTGTCTGTGCCCGGCAGTACGCTTTGGAGAACCTTCTGCTGCTGCCCCAGATAATCGAGCACGCGGCTATGATGGCGATAATTGTTGACCAACAAGACGCTCACTGCGATGCCGAGGAGCATCAGCCAGAAACGCCGGTGCGATTGCAGCCAACCCCGTAGCGTCTTGAAGGCCGTGTGCCATCGACCATGGCGCTTGCACTGCTGCAAGGTTCTCAACAACAGCAATGAGGTTGAAAGGGCAGCCTTGTCTTCTGTCAAGGCATCGGCGCTGAAACGCACTGACTGCAAGCGTGCCTGAGCGTGAAAAACGGCTTGGAAAAACACCTGTGCTTGCGCACTGAACTGCCGCCACAAAGAGCTGAATCCATACAACTGCGTACGGGTAAGGGTTGAAGGCTCCATTTGCAAGCGATCAAGTAAACTGTCATCCAGACATTCAGTTCGGCTGCGCATGTGATCGGCCAACCGCATCAGGTTAGGCTGATTGGCCGCCAAGGGTAAGTTGATGACCAAATCACGCTGCTCGACCGGTAATCCCAGAATTGAAGGTGAGAAGCCGGTCAAGCTTGCGCAGTGCGTTACGATTGCCTGTATAGGCAGACCTTTACCGATGACACGGGCGAGTTCCTCCAGGCGCGCCCTCAGATTCAACACCTGAAGTTCCTGATCTTCACTGAGGCTCCAGAGTTGCGCTGCGTTAATTAACAGCGTGCCCCCCACCAGGTCATACCCTCCCCGGGCAGTTTTCAGCTCATCGAGCAGGCATTGCCAAAGCAGGAACTCATCCGGCTCAGGCTGAGATAGCAAGCGACTGTTCACGCTCAGTACGGTATAACCACCCACTCGATCGATGCGTAGATCTGGAGATCGGGAACTCGTCTTTTCTGGCGACTGCGCCGATGCCGCTGTTTCTACCTGAGGATGAGTCGCTTGCGCCGACCAATCGAACAGTAAAAATGCCGGACGCTGCCCCTCGACCTTTATGCGTAGACGCCACTGCTTCATTTGTTCGCGCAAACACTGTACACGCGCCGTAGGTGGAACATTATTATCGAGCGCCGCCTGATCCTTAAGTCTCCGGCGCTTGGCTCGGAGCGCACTGTTGCGCCACCTCCAACAAAACCAGATCAATGCGATGAGATAGATCGGCAACAGCACAGCAACCTGTTGCCAGGTTTCAGTGAACAGGGCGGTGCCGTCAACCGAAAGACGAGCGCCATAATCGAGCACCAACTGCGTGGTCCAGTACAAACCGAATACGGTTAAACCAGCCAGAAACAGTACTTTAAACAATCGTAACATTAGCCCATCCCTATTGAGATAAAAAAGATGCACTGTCAAGTGCCTCTCAACGTTTCAGGGGCATAAATCAAAATCTCCACACGCCGGTTACGTGCTCGGTGCTCCACACTGTCGTTGGGAAAAAGCGGTTCGGAAGCGCCGCGCCCCTCTGCCTGAAAACGTTCAGGTTCGTTTTTAGCATCGTCAAAAAAACTTAAAACCGATTGGGCTCGGGCTAAAGATAACGCGTCATTGGAGACTAAACGAGCGGCCACGGGCGCGTCATCGCTGTGTCCAATGACCTGGATGCGCCCGCGCCAGCCGTTCAATGCCGTAGCGATGCGTCCCAGTAGAGGGCGGGTCTGCGCTGTGATGTCACTGCTACCACTCACAAACAACCCTGTGGAGCTCAAAATGATGCGCACGCTGCGCCCATCATCAATCAAGGACAGACGACCGGCCTGGATGTCAGGTGCAAGTTTTTCGTTCAGCGTTTGCGCGACACTGATTGATTGCGCCGGACGCAACGCCTGCAAGGTTTGCAATTGTTGGTAAGATCGCTCTTCAAGGTAATACGCCCCCACGCCTGTTAATAACAAGAGCGAGAGACTAACGCCCCATAAAAGCAGCCGCTCGCGCTTGCTGAAGTAATCTTCACTGATCGGTAGCCGGTGCTCTTTGACCTGCACCCGGGGGTGATAACCACGCTGTAACCGAATGGTTTCGTACAACTGACGCCGACGCAATGCTAGCGCAGCACGCCCCTCACTCTGGACACGGTAACGTCCTTCGAGCCCCAAGGCCAAGCACAGGTACATCAGCTCAAGCAGCGCCAGATTTTCTGCCGGTTTAAGTTCGAGCATATCGAGGTGAACAAAAAAACCCTCACCGCCCGCCGATTCATTATGGAAAGTCATCAAAAGGCTCTGTTTGGACCACGTCCCCTTGCCCCAATCACAATTGGCAATCACTTCATCTAGCAAGGTACATACTGCGAACTTGGCGTACTCCAAGGTTAATGGGTCTATGCCAGCGTCGATCGCGCCGCGCTGAAAGCTGCGTACTTGCGTAATCAGCCGGGCGCGCAACTCATCAATATCCGGGGCATGACGTGTGCCGCGCAGGGGTACTACTTCGTAGAGCAAGTTACTGGCAAGTTTGATCAGAGTCTCATTTTTGCCCCGCGCACGGCTGCCCGAATCAGACTTGAGGGCGTCCTGGAGCGGACGTTTTCGGCGGGCGAACCAGCGAAGCCAGTCACGTGGGTTAGTGAAGCTCATTCCCTCCCCCTGATCGCCCAGAACGCCAAATGCAGCCCCGGAAAATCACCCGCCAGGTGTAATCCAAATCCCGCACTACTGATCAACTCAGCCCATAGCGGATGGTCACTCTCCAATTCGAAATAGCTGAATCCTGCATAATAAGGAAGCGCGCGTGGCGCAGCGGGGAGGACATGAACCTGTACGCCGGATAATTGCAGATCAACCAAGTCACGTATGCGCTCAATCGGGCCAATTTTCAGGTTCTTTGGAAACAGCTTGCGCAACTCATCGTCAAGCATCTGCGCCCGTGCGGCCATGACGAAACGGGCTGACTGGTAGAGTCCGCCATCGGGAACTGCGGCAAAGCGAATGCCCAACTCTTTTTCATGCAAAGCCAACGGTACGACATCGGAACCCGCCTCTGCACTTAACGCAAAATGAATATCCTGGACGACTGGGGTGAAGCATTCGGCCAACTGATCGTGACGGTAGATGGGGTATGGCTTGGGCCGCTTGGTCTCTTCAAAAAAAATGGCTAAATCACCGACTAAACTCAGCAACGCTCGATAGATATCTTCAGGATGGAGCCCGTCCTGAGTGGCAAGATGAACCAGCAAGGGTTCGGCACGATTGAGCGTTTGTAGCATGAGGAAGTCCTGCACCTCAGAGACCCCACCCAAACCCTGTAAGCCAAGATTGGTGGTCAGCGTAAAAGCACGTTGCCGAAGACGAGCAATAATCTCGTCGACCAATCCCGCCAATCGCGGCGAACGACGCCAGGCAAGGACCGGGGCGATAAATTCCTCGTCCAACAAGACCCGCCCTGCTGGGGACCGCTCCAGCACCTTGGCGATGCATAAAATTACATGAGTGCTCGAGACGTCTTGCTCACGGGCCAGTTTCAGGTGCAACGGCCCCACCTGCAGCGTCGCCTCTTCGCTACCATGAACGTTGCTGTCCATCACAGTGACTTCAGTCATCCGGTAGCGAAGCAGACTGTCCCCGGTCGGGGCGGCGCAGGTATCAGCCCCCTGTTTCGAATGCGCTGCCAGCGCTAATACCACATGTACGTCGCGTTCGCCCTCACCCACGGTGTAGCGCAGCAATGCCAATTCATCATCCTTGAGCGCAAACAAACTACCATCCGGCAACACGCCTTCACACGCCGTCAGTACAATGACCCCTCGGGCGAGTTGCCCTTGATCGATTTTTAGTGCCGTAAACCCCCAGCAGTCGACTTGCACGGTCCGCAGCGTCTGGGCCAACTGGGCCTGCAAGTATCGATCCTGCTGCTGAAAGTGTTGCGGCTGAAGGAACATGCCCTCAGTCCATACGACCTTATGTGGACTACTCATTACGTGGTTGCTCCAGCGGTTTTGGCGTCGTGAACTCGACAGTATTACGGGCGATGGACACAAACACCTCCGGGGTCTTGGGTTGATCTACCGGCGAAACGACCCGCCAGCGTGAATTGTCTATATCGCGGAACTCAACCATCACAGCGATATCGCGCATGTGTGGCTGAGGAATGAAGTGATAACGATATTGTTCACCGGGACGCAACACGAGGACCTCTTCGCCCAGAAAATCAGCGTGCAGGGACTTTTCAGGCTCTGTCGTTAATTGCGAGAAGCTTGCCTGCTCAAAGACTCGACTTTGAGCCAGTTGAAACACCCGGACCACCACGGGCGATGGTCTACCGAAAAGGTTGCGATTAGCGTCCAGCGCAACCTGCAATGTAAGTGTCACGTGAGGGTCCCCAGGAACTTCAACGGGTGGTGCGTCCATCCAGCTGCAGCCGCCAAGCACCGCCAGGAACATGCACACCAACCATTGCCCCGCAGGGTTAAGCCTGGCCATTGTCCGCGACCTCCGGCTGAATCACGGCCAAGGGCTGGGCCGCCTCGGCGCTGACCGCGCTTGCCCCACCGCCGGCATTGATGTCGACCATACTGGATCCGTCTATGGTGATTTCGCCCCCATTGATCGCCACCCCCGATGAACTCAGGACAACCGAGCTGGACCCCACTTTAAGAACCAATTGGCTACCCGCCTCGATCGTCACGGTTTGCGTGCCCGAACAGTCGAGACTGTCCGTGGTTAAATATTGCTTGCCGACGACCTTGGAATGGCTGTCACCCGCCACACTCAATGAATAACTCTGGCCTACTTGAGTGTTGCAATTGCCTTCTACCGACTGGTGCAAGTCCTTCGATACCTTGATGAATTGGTTGGCACCTGTGCACATGTGCCAATCGTTACCGACATTAACGAACGCATCATTGACAACAGTTGTATCTTGATTGCGGCCAGCATAAATCAGCAATTGCTCGCTGCCGTCCTTGTCTTCAAACCGCAACTCATTGTGTGTCTGCACATCACCCAGTGACTGCGACTTAAGTCCCGAGCGCGATGCGTGTCCAGGTAACTCCCAAGGAGGCCTGGCCCCGACGTTGTACACACCACCGACAATCAGCGGTCGATCCGGGTTACCCTCAAGAAACTGCACCACGACTTCTTGGCCGATGCGCGGCAGGAACATTGCTCCCCAGCGCTTGCCCGCAAGCGGCTGCGCCACGCGCACCCAGCAAGAACAGTTTTCATTCTCCCGGTCGCTGTCATCCCAATGAAACTGAATCTTCACACGGCCATATTGGTCAACCCAGAGGTCTTCACCGGCTTTTCCGACGACAAATGCCGTCTGCGGTCCCGCGACATTAGGAATGGGGGTGATGATGGGTGCCCGAAAAACCTGGTTTGTTTTTATCGCTTTTATCTCGCCCGAAAAGCGAAACTCGCCTTGGCCACCCGTCGTCTCCAGGCAGGTGCCGTGCAAAGTTGATTCAATGACCAAGTACTTGCCGTTCTGCGTTGGTAGCGGGTGGTCTGCGAGCTCGAAACAATAACCGGGCACCAGGTAGGGCGACGAGTGGCAGGCAAGAACATGATTGTGTTGAACCGAGATGGCTTCCACCTGCACCTTGGCCGCTGCGTTGCCGGCATTATGATCGGCAAACTGACCGGGATATAAAGTTCGCTCGCAATCCAAATCACAGTCCGAGAGGACAGCATCACCCGATTGAATGCTAGCCTCTCGGGTATTGGCCTTGCTGAAGTCGAAGTCAATCAACTTGACTTTTCCAGTGACCATTTCTGATCGCTGAGACCAGCTTGACAAGCTTTCAAGGGTGCTCTGCAGGGCAGGCCGAAAGCGCATCTCTGAACAGGCACCTACAGCTTTATGGGCGCTCATCGAATCGACAATGACCAGTTGGTGCCCGTCGATCTGATAGGAAAAAAAATAATAGAGCCCCGCACGCTCCATCAAACGACTGAAAAACGCAAAGTCGCTTTCCCCGTACTGCACACAGTAATCCATTGCCTCATAAGTGCCGGTCACTTGCCAATCGACCGTCCCTGAATAAGCCTTCAGCAACTGCGCCAAGATCTCAATAACGCTTTTCTGTTGGAAAACTCGATAGCGGATGCTCAATGTTAATAGCCACAACCAAGGTCGCAAAGACACCGTGTACGACCCTGACACACCGAGTCGATCATTCCCCGCGACGCGGGTGATATGGCCATGGACCCAACGCATATTTTCGTCCGAAGACCGGAAACCCACAGCCAATGTTTTGCCGAGTAATTGGGTGGTATCGAGCACTGTTTCGCTTCTAACTTCCAGCTGAAACTCCGCTATCTGGCTCAGCCCCTCACGGGCGTCAAAGCCGGTCAGCGATAGCGAACCCGCTTCCAGTGGCGCCTTTATCTCGCTGGCGTTGGCGTGATGTTGCTGTTGTTCAGTCATAAGATGTTGGTTTTTTGAGTAGCTGGATCAGTAATTTGGATCACCCCCGCCCAGGTACAGGCGCAGGTTGCAGTACTGCCCAGAGCGGGAAGTTTACTGATCACTGTTTTCGACGCACCCGGTGCCCAGGGCGCAGACGTGGCGGGTAAACAGGGCATCGGGGTCAACACCCCCAAGGCCGCGGCTGTCGCACTAGCTACTTGCGGATTGGCCATGGAGCGGCACATGCCGAACGCTGGAATATTACTAATCGGTAGATGGTCCATGATGGTCGCGGCCGCCTGGCCTTCGGCACGGATCCGATTGGCGGGCGCCACGATCAATTTGGCGGGTGCGGTGCCGAAGGAGCAGAGCAACGAGGCTCCGTTAACAACTTGTGCAGACATTGTCCACTCTTTTGAAAAATGGAAAGTTAATGGATCGCCGCAAACAACCGACAACAACGAGCGACCACTTCATTCACAATCACACCGCTGCGGCGCTGAATGCTTAAACAGGCGTGCCGGTGTAAACCGCCATCGCCGGTCAACTTGCGGATTATTTGAAACAGCCAGCCAAGTTGCCTGCCCGAGGGGATGACGGCTACTTAAGCGAAAAGTGGGAGCCTGCAGGGGGGACAGGAGTAATTCCACACTCCATTGGAAGTTTTTTCCGACATATATTTCAACCAGTTGATAGAGTGGCAAGAGGTAATCGGCGGAGGGCAGTAGCCGTTGATAATCGGGCCAGGACAGTGGTCCCAGACGAAGTATGAAACTATGCTGAATATTCCAACTGTTCTTCCCTAATAGGGTGGCTATGCCCAGTTGACTAGACTCATGTCGACCTCCAAGACACACCCTCTGACCCAGCTCTAGAGGGGCTCGACGCCCGACGAGACTTTGTACAGTAACCGGCACTCGCAACAACTCCGCAACTACCGACTGTAGCCCGTTAGCACTGCGGCGCTGATCAACCAGCTGGCTTGCATAATAGCGCTCAGCGCGCGGTAGAGAGCTTATCTCGCCGGGTGAAAACACCGCGATGTAATCGGAAAACCGGTCCTGTACAGGACGATCAGCACAAACCACCGGGCGTGCCATGGCCCAGCTGCGATAAAGCAGCGTCAGCAATCGATGATGGAATACATCGAGAAAGTGGGCCGCAGCAGAGTCATTATGGTTAACCTGAAGCGATAATAACTGTTCGCTGAAATGCAGTGGCATTGGACCGTTGGCTCCGGTCAACCCAAAAAAATTGACCTGCAAACGGGCCGCCTTGCCTTCTTGCAATCGCCAACCGTCGATCATCGCAGGTTGGAACGCCAAGCTGACCTGCTGTCCCAGCCGAATTGGATCTTCGTGCAAATGTTGGGCGGTTCCCAAACGGGGAGCCTGAGGATAGGCGCCCTCGATCTGACGCATGGCGCTGAAAAACTCAAAACGCCAAGGCTCAGCGAGAGAAGGTACGCGGCTCACAGGATCATGCATGGTGTTGCTCTCGCTCGCCAGGTTTTGATATGCCCGCGCGTCACACTGTGCAACTCGGTTTCAGTAAAGGAATTCAGAGCTGCATACTGCGCAAAAAACTTTTCCAGGACCGAACCGAATGCATACGCTCCCACCCCTTCGCAGGCAGCCTCATCCACAACCAAAATCAGTTTCAGTCCGCGTCCAAACGTGACAGGTCCCGCCCCCGGAAGGCGTCGCGTAATGACCTGCGCGCTTAGGGAATGGATAGACTCTAGTAACTTCACATTTACGCTATCGTCAGCGATATATAACGACAGCAGATCACGCAAGGCTGCAGCTCCGGCTTTGCCATCATCGGTAGCCAAGGGCAAAAAGTTGCGTGATATGTGGCGCACGGCTTGCCAATGCCGCTCACCTTGCAAAGGTGCTTGCACAGGCCGAGAAGGACCGCCAACGCAGCGAATTGACAACACTGGGGCACTGGTGTCCAGCACAAAATCAGTACTGCCCTTACCCAACGGTATGGTTAACGGCAAATCGCGATTTGAGCACAGTACCTCGACTCCCAATTGGGCAAGTTCCTCTCCAGCAACTGCGGGCGAAACAACCAACGATAGGCTTATGTCGCTGCCCTGGTAGGTCGAGCGGCGGCTTTCGTTTTTGCC
>RCUU01001651.1_pt1 | contig 10393 bp, 9 predicted proteins | sample 2166211 | NCBI WGS metagenome assembly RCUU01 (sample SAMN09932620, study PRJNA488358) | compost metagenome | feature: garden; material: soil; isolation source: compost soil in phenylacetic acid-enriched culture | place: Germany: Experimental Botanical Garden Goettingen | collected 2016-01-27
ACTAAGAAACAAAGAAACAAAGTAGAGACGAATTAGAAATGTAAAAGCTCCCTCATTAGCAGGATCAGGCATGATATTAGAAATAGCTGCAAATATACAGTTTTTTTAAGTAAGAAAGAAGGAATCGAGCAAAAGGCTGCAAAAGTGCAGGAATATTTCTCTGAATAGCTGTTTTGAAGAGGATGTTAAAAAAAAGCCTGCACATTTGCAGCAATTTAGCGTATTTAGGGAATTTACATGATCAAAGCCTGCATATTTGCAGTAATTTCAGGAATTGTGGTGGAGTACTGCAAGTTCTGCGGCGGGACTCTGTTACACATGAACTCAAGAGTTACAGTTATAGAACCCGAAGAGTACTCGGAAGCAGCTTTCCTCATGTTTCGCGTTAACGGATTGAATTGAGCCGGATTCTACAATATAATTTTATTCATGTTAGTATGTACAAGTGTAATCCCGTAAAGGGTGATGAAGGAGGATAACGTGATGAGCATCCAGGTAAACGATGTGGAACATGTAGCCAAGCTGGCCCGGTTGAATTTAACGGATGAAGAGCGGGTAATGTTCACGGAACAATTAAACGCTATTTTACAATATGCAGACAAGCTAAATGAGCTGGATACAGAAAATGTGGAGCCTACAACCCATGTGCTCAAGCTACATAATGTGATGCGCGAGGACGAAGTCAAAGAAAGTCTTTCTGCTGAGAAAGTGTTCCGGAATGCGCCGGAGGAAGAGGACGGACAATTTAAAGTTCCGGCTGTATTGGAATAGGAAGAGATGTATAGTTTCGCTCATTTTGGAAGGAGGAAGTGTGTGTGACGCTTTTTGATTTGCGATTACAAGAAATACAGAACAAGCTGAGCCAAAAGGAGCTGTCCGTTACTGATCTGGTTGGTGAAGCATTCGCTAACATAGGGAAACGGGATGAGCGTGTTGGTGCATATTTGACTCTTAATGAAGAAGCCGCGCGAGCTCAAGCGGCAGCTTTAGACGATAAATTGGTTCGTGGAGAAGCCAGAGGCTTGTTGTTCGGGCTGCCGGCAGGAGTTAAGGACAACATGGTGACAGAAGGACTTCGTACAACCTGTGCGAGTCAGTTCCTGTCTAACTATAATCCGATTTATGACGCTACGGTTGTGTCCAAGCTGAAGGAAGCTGAGGCCGTTACTGTAGGTAAATTAAATATGGACGAATTTGCAATGGGCGGCTCCAATGAGAATTCCAGCTTCCATCCTGTTCGTAATCCTTGGGATTTAAGCCGTGTGCCTGGCGGCTCCAGCGGTGGCTCTGCGGCGGCTGTTGCAGCAGGTGAGGCTTACTTTACGCTTGGCTCGGATACAGGCGGTTCCATTCGTCAGCCTGCATCGTACTGCGGCGTTGTTGGTCTGAAGCCTACATACGGACTGGTATCGCGTTACGGTCTGGTTGCATTCGCATCTTCATTGGATCAAATCGGTCCGATTACGAAAAATGTAGAGGATGCTGCCTATGTGCTGCAAGCTATTGCGGGTCATGACTCCAAAGATTCGACTTCTGCCAATGTAGAAATTCAGGACTATTTGAGTGCTCTTACAGGCGATGTATCCGGACTTAAAATAGCGGTTCCGAAGGAATATCTGAACGGCGTTGATCCAAAGGTAAAAGAGGCTGTTCTTGAGGCACTTCGTGTGCTTGAAGGTCTTGGCGCAGTATGGGAAGAAGTATCCTTGCCTCATACAGAATACGCTGTAGCTGCATATTACTTGCTTGCTTCTTCAGAAGCCTCGTCAAATCTGTCAAGATTCGACGGAGTGCGTTATGGCGTGCGCGCCGATCACTCCGGAAATTTGCTGGATCTTTACTTGGAATCGCGCAGCCAAGGCTTTGGACCGGAGGTCAAACGCCGCATAATGCTCGGCACCTATGCGCTTAGCTCCGGTTATTATGACGCTTACTACTTAAAAGCTCAAAAGGTACGCACCTTGATCAAACGTGATTTCGATCAAACCTTTGAAAAATATGATGTAATTATCGGTCCAACAGCACCGACTACTGCATTCCCGCTGGGTTCGCAGGTTGATGATCCATTGACTATGTATCTTAACGATATTTTGACGATTCCAGTCAGCTTGGCAGGCGTGCCTGCGCTTAGCGTTCCATGTGGTTTCGCGGATGGACTCCCTGTAGGCTTGCAAATTATCGGCAAGGCTTTTGACGAGAGCAGCATTCTTCGCGTAGCTCATGCGTTTGAGGCTCATACGGACCATCATAAACAACGCCCGTCGTTGTAATCGGAATCAGATAGGAGGATCCATATGTCAACAACCAAATATGAAACAGTGATCGGGCTGGAAGTGCACGTTGAGCTGCATACGAAGACCAAAATTTTCTGCGGCTGCTCTACTGAATTTGGTGCTCCCCCGAATAGCCATACTTGTCCGGTGTGTCTTGGACATCCCGGAGTATTGCCTGTTCTGAACCGCCAAGCGGTAGATTATGCGATGAAAGCCGCAATGGCGCTGAATTGTAAAATCGGTGATGTCAGCAAGTTTGACCGTAAGAACTATTTCTATCCGGATTCGCCTAAAGCTTATCAAATTTCTCAGTATGACCAGCCCATTGGCGAGCATGGTTATATTGATATTGAAGTTGATGGGCGCACAAAAAGAATTGGCATTACCCGTCTTCATTTGGAAGAAGACGCCGGCAAGCTGACGCATGTCGATGGCGGATATGCTTCCTTAGTGGATTTCAACCGAGTAGGTACTCCGTTGGTAGAAATCGTGTCAGAGCCGGATATTTCATCTCCAGAGGAAGCTAAGGCATATTTGGAGAAGCTTCGTGCAATTATGCAGTATTGTGATGTATCAGACGTGAAAATGGAGGAGGGCTCGATGCGCTGCGATGCAAATATCAGCCTTCGTCCAGAAGGACAAAAGGAATTTGGTATTCGTGCCGAGCTTAAAAATATGAACTCCTACCGCGGCGTTCAGCGCGGACTGGAATACGAACAATATCGCCAGGCTGAAATCTTGGATGATGGTGGCGTAGTCGTACAAGAGACCCGCCGTTGGGATGAAGCACAAGGTAAAACCTTCTCCATGCGCGGCAAGGAAGAGGCTCATGATTATCGATACTTCCCGGACCCTGACCTTGTAAGCATTCATATCGATGAAGCTTGGAAAGAGCGGATTAGAGCTTCGATTCCAGAGCTTCCTGATGCTCGTAAGGTCAGATATGCTTCCCAATATGGGCTGCCGGATTACGATGCAGGCGTTATTACTTCATCTAAAGCGGTCGCAGACCTTTTTGAGAGCAGTCTGGAATACACTTCCGATGCGAAGTCAGTATCAAACTGGATTATGGGCGATTTGCTTGGTTATTTGAACAGCAATGGCCTTGAGCTTGCAGACGTGAAACTCACTGGTCAAGGACTTGGAGAGATGATCAACCTGATTGAAAAAGGGACGATCAGTACTAAAATTGCCAAAACGGTATTTAAAGAAATGCTTCAAAGCGGCAAGCTTCCGGGGCAAATCGTTGAAGAGCAAGGCTTGGTACAGATTAGTGATGAGGGAGCCATTCTCGCAATTGTGCAAGAGGTGGTAGCGAACAACCCGGCATCTGTTCAAGACTATAAGGCCGGAAAAGATAAGGCGATCGGCTTCTTGGTTGGACAGGTTATGAAGCAAAGTAAGGGTAAAGCAAATCCTGGACTTGCTAATAAGCTGTTGGTTGAAGTTTTGAAGGATTAGGAGGAAACATCGTGATCATTCCGTTATCGCTAGAGGACCCGGATGTAGTAGAGCAGCTATGGAGTTTGCAGCACACAGCTTACAGGCTTGAGGCTCTCGCAGTTGGTTTAACGGAATACCCTCCTTTGCCTGAAACGTTTGATTCTATCAGAAATAGTAAGGAAAAGTTCTACGGACAGCTCTCGGCTGATGGAGACATAATCGGTGTTATCGCTACGGATTTTGAGCCTTTAAATGGAGAGCTGGAAATTACCCGGCTGATGGTGCGTTCCGATCGTTTGGGTCAGGGGATCGGCTCTTCCCTGGTTCAATTTGTTCTGGATGCCCATCCCGATATTCGGTCGTTTGTGGTTACAGCCGGGATAGCTAATACCCCGGCTGTGACGCTATACACAAGATACGGTTTTGTGCCCAGTGAGATTGTTTCGTATGTAGCAGGGACTCAGCTAACGTTGTTTCGCTTGAAGCGTTAAGGCTATGGAGCATTGCCTGCAATTCAGCGAATATTTAAGGTTTATAGCTCAATTTAGTGCTTTAGACGTACTTGATGATCGTATACGATGGTCAGGGGCGTCTTTTTTATTTTGTGGGAAAGAACAAATTAGGCTATTATTTAAATGATAATCAATTTAATTAGTACATCATTTGGAGGGAGAGGGCGCATACGATGACACCAACTGTAGGTCCTGAGACAGGCCCGGAGCGTCAGACCTCTACCGCAGCAAAAGGAATGAAATCAAGAAGAGGCCGAAAGCTTAAATTTATCGCCGGCCTTCTGTCCGCCATTTTTCCTGGATTAGGACATATATACTTGAAGCAATTTTTGAAGGGCGTTTTATTTATCTATTTCATTTTGATAGACGCCTCTGCTTTAATTTATTTCTCATCCGTTCGATCTGGAATTAATGTTCCTTTTCTTATCTTGCTGGGGTTGATGATTCCGGCAGGCTATTTTTACAGCTTATACGATGTTCTTCAATCTACTGACGCATTTAATAATAGAATGAAGTCTCAGCAAGCTTCGAAGGAGCTTGAAGCGTCAAGTATAAATAAAGCGGCTGCTGAATCGGAAAAGTGGAATTTTATCGTCCCTGGTCTTCTCCTTATTGGCGGAGGAGGTGTTATCCTGCTGCTGCGCGAGAAGCCGCCGTGGCTGGAGGGCATCGTTTATTGGTCGGCTGCGTATATCGTATCTGCAGTGTTGATTTTAGCAGGAGCGGGCTTGGCTTGGAGGGAAGGGCTTCGCCGCTTTGTGAGAACAGGAAGATTCACAGCATCTGCTCTGCTTGTCTTTGTCGGGAGCCTGCTTCTTTCTGATGTGCTGCGAGGTCGGGATGATATGCTGCTTCTGCTAAAATGGTGGCCAATGGTTCTTGTAGCGTGCGGACTGGAGTATGTTGCAGTGCAGCTATGGAAAAGAACCAAGAAGGGGCAGCATGAGCAGCGCCTGCGGGTTGATCTGAAAGGACTGCTGTTATCTGTCCTTATTGGCGCATCCGTATTTATTGTTTCGGAGCAGGATCATTATTTACATTTGTGGAACAGGGTTAGCCTTGATTTTACGGTAGCTGGATCTGAGTTCAGCAGTCAAGAGGGCTACAGCGCCGATATAACTCCTCTTTACATTCCTATTGATCTGGAAACAGATCAAATCGTCATTAATGGCATCAACGGAAATGTTGATGTCAAGCGGGCTGAAATCGATGAGGTGAAAGTCAGAGCAACCATTTGGGTGGACCAAATTACAGAAGAGGAAGCGGCCGAGGTGGCTGATGAAGCCTTGATTGACGTGTCGGAAGGGAAAACGCTGACGTTATCGCTCAAGGATCGAACCTATGGAGAATCGGGTAAACGTCATCCGCTTGTTAATCTTACTGTGATTTTGCCAAGCAATCGTTTTTTGGACATGGATATTACTACTACTAGCGGGGATATTACATTAAATGATGTGCAGGCATTGAAGCAGCTTAAGCTGCAGACAGGGAACGGTAATTTGAAGTTATGGAACGTCGTAGGGGATGTTTCTGCCAAAACGTTAAACGGGGGGGCGGAATTGTACCGGATTTTTGGTACAGCCAGCGTTGATACGAATGGTGGAAATCTGAAGGCAAGAGGAATCGCCGGAGATGTATCCTTATCCACTCTGGTAGGAAATATCTCACTGGTAAATGCACATGGAAACATCAACGTGAATACAAAAAACGGGAATATACAGGTTGACGGTGCTCCGGAGGAGCTGCATGCCGAATCCTTAAATGGGAAAATCATGGTCACTTCCGGTGAAATTGGCGGTGATTGGAATGTGTACAGTGCGGTAGGAGATATGCATTTGGAAATCCCGCTTCTAGGAAACTATATTTTTGAGGGTAACAGTGGTTACGGTGATATTAGTACGGATTTACCGTTTTACATTAATAAGAAATCGATAAAGGGAATTATGGGGAACGGACTCTACCATATCAAAGTGGAAGGCAATAGTAATGTAATTGTCAATAATAGCAGGTAGGCTTCGTTGACAAAAGATTTATCCAAAACGTACAATGAATCTATATATCATTTCATGGCATGATTAATTAGCAATATTTAAAGGCGGTGGACCTATTGACTACACGCGTACAGCATGCACTCGATCAATTGAAGATGAATGGTGTCCGCATTACGCCGCAGCGTCATGCCATACTGACTTATCTAATGGAATCCATGGAACATCCGACCGCAGATGAAATTTATCGGTCTCTGGAGCCTCGTTTTCCGAATATGAGCGTGGCTACGGTATATAACAATCTTAAAATGTTTATTGAAGCAGGATTGGTTCGAGAATTGACATATGGAGATAACTCCAGCCGATTTGATGCCGATGTATCGAATCATTATCACATTACTTGCGAGAAGTGCGGTAAGATTACGGATTTTATGTATCCTTCCCTGGATGAAGTGGAGCATAAGGCTGAAGAATCGACGGGCTTTAAAGTCCATGGACACAGGCTCGAGTTATACGGGGTCTGTCCGAATTGCCTAAAATCATAGGTTATTGGCCTGCGGGTTTGGTTGAGAACGTGTGGGATTCCTTCCGGGGAATTCCCCACGTTTTATTTTTAACGTTGTAGAATGTGTGTAGGTTTGTACGTCGATAGATGTTTCTGTGACTAATCTGACGGAGGTATTGTAGTTGAAGAGCAGAAGAAGTGAATATCGTAGAAGAAGGCGAAGAGGTTGCTCTATTCCATTTTTGCTAGGACTTATTTTGATTGGTTGTGGAGTATATTGGGTTTCTACTATATTATTGCCTAATCGAGAACATGTTGATCCTGATTGGGTCGGAGTCATTGATAAGCCGATTATTGTTGAAGGAGAAGTAATGGATTGGCCTGCAATCGGAGAGGGCGAGAGCCTTAAATTACCACTCCCGCTTATTCAATCTATCATCGATCCTCATATCAGATATGAGGAGGAATCCAAATCTATTATTTTGACAACGCCAAGAAAATTGGTTTTTTTAGAGATGGACAAGAAAACGGCCAAAATTAATAATAAGCCGGTTGACCTGCTGTTCGCTCCCGAAGAGAGTGAGGGTACCTTGTATTTGCCTGCAGATCTGATTCATAACCTATATGGCGCAGAGATTCAGGAGAATAAGGATACCGGAGCCGTTATATTGATGAAATCCGGTGAAAAGATCCAGACGGCACAAATGACTAGCGCCTCTGGAAAAACCAATAAAACCATTCCGCTAAGAGCAGGGAAAAGTATTCACACACCTATCTTGGCAGATTTGGCAGTTGGAAGCGGTGTGCGAATTTTGGATACGGCCGATGATTGGTATTATGTTCAGCTTGATAAGGGCTATACCGGATTCGTTCAGTCCAAAAATGTAACGATCGGAGAAACCAGAACAATTCCGGAAATGCAACAAGAAATGTCAAAGGCTAAGCAGAAGTGGGAGTCCAAAAAAATAAATATGACATGGGAGGCTGTATATCAGGTTGCTCCCAAGCCGTCTTCAATAGGTGATCTGCCCGGGGTAAATGTAATTAGTCCAACGTGGTTTTCTCTTGTAGATGGTCAAGGCAACGTGAGAAGCAAGGCTGATCCCGCTTATGTGAAATGGGCGCATGGAAGAGGGATGCAGGTATGGGGACTGTTCAGCAATAGCTTTGAGCCCGATATTACTTCGGATTCTCTGGCGAATTTTGAACGTCGAATGACTACGATTATGCAGATGCTTCACTATGCAAAGCTGTATGATTTAGACGGTATCAACATTGATTATGAAAATGTGTACACAAAAGACGGCGATAATTTAACTCAATTCGTAAGAGAACTGCGGCCGCTTGCTGAGGAAATGGGGTTGGTCGTATCTATTGACGTTACACCGAAATCAGGCAGTGAGATGTGGTCGGCCTTTTTGGATCGCAGAGCACTTGGAGAAGTTGTAGATTATATCATTGTAATGGCCTACGATGAGCACTGGGCTGCCAGTCCTGTATCAGGCTCGGTCGCTTCTTTACCTTGGGCCAGATCCTCTGTTACTCGTATTTTGGAGGAAGATGATGTTCCGCCTGATAAATTAATACTTGGCGTACCTTTGTATACACGAATATGGACAGAGATGGAAGTAGACGGTGCAGTGGAAGTTAAATCAAAATCGATGGGTATGACAAAAATACAGGAGCTTTTAGCTGAGAAAAAGCTAAAGCCTGAGCTTTCTGCTGAGACGGGACAAAATTATGTGGAGTACGAGGAAGAGGGCGCTCGCAAGCGTATTTGGCTGGAGGATGAACAGTCGCTGACCCGTAGGGTGGAGCTTGCAAGGTCGCTAAATTTAGCGGGTATCGCAACATGGAACAGAAGCTTTGCATCGGCAGAGGCCTGGAAGGTGCTGAAGCAAATAGCAGAATAGAGCTTGGTCCGATTGTTGGACAAGCAACTCCGAAAATAAATAAAGGAGGAAGCATTAATCAAATGCTTCCTCCTTTATTTATTGAATACAGAATTTTTGAACGTTTAACGCATACTAGTCATATTAATTTCCTGATTATACTGTATTATTTTGTTCTAATTCCTTAGCTGTAATTGTTGCTTGTGAAGGATCTAAAGTGAGGATGGTTTTGCAAAACATGCAGCGGTCGGTTTTTCCAAGCATTTTGGTCAGCTTATGGCACTCCGGACATTCCAACTGAACAGCAGAGGTGGAGAGCATCCCGGCCCAAAAATAAATAGCAAGACTGCCCAGCATAGCTATAAGTCCTATGACAAGACCGATGGCTGCGACGATTTTGCCGGATTGTCCCCAGAATACGATGCCCGCAGTTCCTAAAACCATAAGCCCCATGCCGATCATTGTAAGGAGTAATCCCCATAATCGGAATTCGTTAATTTTACTGGATTTAAAGAACATCTGGGTAAACCTCAATTCTTTATTTTTTAGATCCTTCTGAATGAAGAAGGAAACTTTAAAAGTCCGTAGAACTATATTATAACGAATTGGCAGGAATACGCCAAGCTAGGGAGGATATCGTGGAACCAAGCATTTTATCGTTAATTGATAGTGAACTGAACGATCGCGAATTGATCGGAGCCATAAGTTTTCGTCGTGATGGCATGATTTTTCACGGCTCTCTTTTGCATGATTTCGACTATCTTGTGCTCGTAGTATGTTGTGATATTGGCATTTCGCCACAGATCAGGATTGAACATAGCGTGAATGGAAAGCAATATTATCAACTGATTTATGTAGGGAGAAATGATATTAAACGTTGGGCTGTAGAAGGCCAAAATCGTGAAATCGTGCAATGCTTTCTGCATGGTGATGTCATTATGGATAATGAAAGCAAGCTGACCGCTCTGAGGCAAGATCTGTTGGAGTTTGGAGACGGTATACGGGAGCAGCGTAAATTAAATGAGTATGCCAAGCTGCTTAAAACCTTTGTGGAAGCAAAAAAATATACGCAGGATAATGATCTTATGGATGCATACTATTGTGTACTGCAGGCGCTTAAGCATTATGCCCGTATTGAGCTTATTGATCAAGGGATTCTTCCGGAGATCAGTGTATGGCAGCAAATTCGGCCTATAAACTCGGTGGCATATAAATTGTTTGAGGAATTGACGGATAGCAAAGAAACACTGGAGCAGCGTATTCAATTGGTACTGCTGGCAAGTGAATTTTCAGTAATGTCCAAAATGGAGGATTGCTGTTCGTTTTTATTGAATATTCTCGGCAGTCGAAAATCAGCATGGAGTATTCAGGAATTAGTAGACATGCCGGAGCTAATACATATTAAAGCTGAACTGCCAATGATGCTTAGAAAATTAGTGTATCGTTCATTAGTTACTGAAGTGACTGTAGCTCTAAATGGCAGTCATGGAGATATACGAGAAATCAGGTATCTGGTTTAACTTCTATCTGTAATGTTTTTCCAGCGGAAAAGTGGTTGACTCTTGTACCGGATATATGATAAATTAAATCTCGCCCCTGAAAGACAGGATGGTTGATAAGACAAGCAATTCGGTTCACACCGAAAAAAAGTTAAAAAAACATCTTGACTTAAATGAGGCAAACATGATATATTATAAAGGTCGCTGCTGAACAACGGTAGAGACGAAAAACGAAGTTGATCTTTGAAAACTGAACAACGAGTGAGTAATAAAATGAGAAT
>RCUU01001653.1_pt1 | contig 10392 bp, 6 predicted proteins | sample 2166211 | NCBI WGS metagenome assembly RCUU01 (sample SAMN09932620, study PRJNA488358) | compost metagenome | feature: garden; material: soil; isolation source: compost soil in phenylacetic acid-enriched culture | place: Germany: Experimental Botanical Garden Goettingen | collected 2016-01-27
ATCGCTACAAGCTCTCCGGAACCATACGCATAGCGTATGGTTTTCTTTTCACAAATAAAGCTTGCCGATCAATCGATCGGCTGGCGTATCCGAACCAACAGTCCGCTCAAAATGCTCAGGGCAAAGCTATCAAAATCCTCACCAAAGTCATCACCAAGCTATCAGCGATGCTATCAGTAATGCCATCAGTAATGCCATCAGTAATGCCATCAGCAATGCCATCAGCAATGCCATCAGCAAAACTATCACCAATCCACCAGCAATGCCATCAGAAGTTTAGTCCTCTAATTCCAAAATTTCTACTCCATACGGCTCCAGCTCTATAACATCAGATCTTCGAACGTCATAAAGCGCACTTGTATAAGAAGCAGGCAGCGTGACCTTATGCATATCCCGGCTCAAATTGAGCAAAAACAAGTAAGAGCCGGAAGGACCGCTTCGTATTGTAAGCTGTACGCCTTCAGGTAAATCGGGATAAACGGTAATCCCCTGCTTGCCGGCAACACTTGCAAATAGCTTGCGAATATACTTTTCCTCAGCATGAGTTCCTAGATAATATACTTGTCCCTCACCAAAATGATTGACCGTTACTGCCGCTTTACCTGAATAGAAATCATCGCTGTACCATGTCACCACCTCAGCTCCATCCGGCTTTAAAATGTCGCACCATTGGCTGCAGGTATAGGTGGCTCCGTCTTGATCAGTTATATGATGAGCATCCGCGCCAATTGGATCATACTCTTCAACAACTACGCCCGCGCAGGAGGATAGCAGCCCGGGAAGGGGCATCATTACACACTTATTATCCATATCCTTAACACCGGACCGACTGGTCAGAATCAGAGTGCCGCCCTCTTGTGCAAATCGCTCCAGGCGACGGGCAACACTTTCGTTCATCAGGTACAGACTTGGTGCAATGACTACCTTGTAGCCCTTCAGCTCTGCGTTCCAATCCAGTACATCACAGCCGATTCCAAGCTTCGTTAATGCACGGTGATAGTCTTTTATGTTCTCGTAATAATCCATACCTTCCACTTGCGGTTGAATGTGTAGTGCAGCCAGCTGCTCATAGGAATGTAAAATAGCTGCCTGATGCTCCAGCTTCGTCTTACGAAGCCTGCCGGACATACTGTTTACCTCATTGCAAAGGCCTGCAAATTCCTCAAATCGGCGCCCCGGAACGTTGCTGTGATCGATGAGTCCATGCCAAAATTGCTCTGCACCCGCTACCGCACTACGCCATCGGAAATGAACAACGGTATCTGCTCCACGAGCGATTGCCTGCCAGCTTGAAGCACGTATATAACCGGGCTGAGGCGTCCTCCACATCGGGAACCAGCAGCCCGGTGGTCCGCTGAGCTGCTCCATGATCCAGAAATTTCGCTCTTTGATTCCACGCGTTAAATCCAGAGATAGAGCTCCACTATAAGGGCTGGTAGTCTGCTTATTCGGCGAAGGATTGGGATAATAATCAAAAGAAGCTACATCAAGATCCTGACCGAGCTTATACAGATTCAACCGCTGCGGATAGCTATGGAAATTGTGTGTAATGAAATGCTGCGGGCATTTTGTACGAAGCAGCTCGATTTGCTGACGCTGAAATTGCTCTGTCGAATCCCATTGAAAACGGGTAAAGTCAAGCAAATAGGAAGGATTCTGATGTGGAGATCCTCCATGCGGCGCACCAATCTGGCTCCATGCATTATAATCCCCGCTCCACACGCTGGTTCCCCATACTTGATTGACTGCCTCTAAAGTTCCATACTTATTCTTCACCCAATCGCGAAAGCTTCTGCTGCATGCTTCACAATGACAATCCAGCATTCCGAACTCATTGTCCGTTTGCCATCCAATGACAGCGGGATGTGGCCCAAGCTCTTCAGCCATCTTATCAATAATGCGTAAACCGTACATTTTCATGGATTCGCTATTATAGCATCGGTGACCTCTCACTCCAGGATGAAAGGTACCTCCGTCAGCCATGACCGGCAAAATATCCGGACAAAGCTCAGTTAACCAACGAGGAGGTGTATTGGTAGGTGTCCCAATGACTACCTTGAGGCCGTATTTATGAAACAAATGAAGAGCCTCCTTGATCCATCCAAACTCAAATACACCGGCGGAAGGCTCAAGTCTGCTCCAGGCAAACTCAGCGACTCGTACAACACGGACACCTGTCATTTTCATTAGCTGAATATCTTGCTCCCAAAGTGATGGGTCCCATTGTTCAGGATAATAATCTACACCGATCTGGACCTGATTGACCGATCGTTTCATTAATTGTCCCCCTTTTATAGTGACAGCAAAAATAGCAAAACTGCTCCCGCCCATCATATTAATGAGGAATGCGGAAGCAGCTTAAGTAGTTTCAGTCTAAGATGTATGAAACTGCACTTGTATTATTTTTTGAGCTTGTCCCATGATGCTTGCATGTTAGTCATCCAGCCGTCTACATCAACTTTATTAGCGATGAGCTCTTGAATGTCACTAGCAAACTCTTGTGTTACACCATCAGGAAATTTAGAGGATTGCAAACCGTAAACTTTATTTTCATCAACATATTTCTTCACATCTGCACCAAGCAAGCCAATGTCTTCGGAGGATGCTGAAATTGTAGTTAATGCAGGGATGAACTTCCATTTTTTAACGATATACTCTTTACCCAGATCAGAAGTAACAAGCCAGTTCAAGAATGTTTTAGCTTCTTCCTTGGAAGCCGAATCCTTGTTAACAACAAGGTTAGCAGGGATACCTACAGTCAGTTTATCATTTTTCTCTACATTGTCATCAATCGGCATCGGGAACATACCGATATTCATGTTAGGTGTGATATTATCAACAAGCGTTTGTGCCCAGTTACCTTCTTGCATCATAGCAGTTTCACCATTAGCGAACAAAGCAAGATGAGTATTTGCATCTGTTGTCAGAGGATTCTTTTGACCGTAATCTACAGTAAGCTTAAGCAATTTGCTCCAGTTTTTAAACTGTTCGTTACCTACAATCGTTGATGTTCCATCATTAAGACCTTTGATAAATTCGTCAACATTATCTTGTCTTGCAAATGCTACGCTAATACCTTGGTTGCCAAGCAGCCACCATTCTTGATATGCGTTGCCGAATGGCGTTACGCCGATCGCTTGCAGTTTTTTAGCTGCTTCCTCAAGCTCGGTAATTGTTTTTGGAGTTTCAGTAATTCCGGCTTTAGCAAACAAATCTTTGTTGTATACGTAACCGATACCTTCAAGGTTCATTGGCATACCATAAACTTTGCCGTCCTTAGTCATTGGTTCAGCTGCCAAAGGCACAAGGTCCTTAACCCAAGGTTGGTCGGACAAATCTTCGATTTTATCCTGCCACATATCCAGCTCAGCAAATCCGCCGTTTGAGAAAATGTCAGGAGCATCGCCGGAAGCAAATTTTGTTTTCAATGCTGCTGCATAATCTGCGCCACCGCCAACTGTTTGAATATCCAGCTTGATATTAGGGTATTCTTTTTCAAATTCTACCTTCAATTCATTAAGACCTTCAACAATTTCCGTTTTAAATTGAAAAATCTTGACCGTTTTCACTTTTCCGTTATTAGTAGCGCTTCCATTTCCAGTGTTAGCAGTTTTGCCTGCATTATTGCCGCCGCAAGCTGCGAGAAGCATACTCATGACCAAAAGAACGGATAAAACGACTACTGAGTGTTTCTTCTTCATATCATTTTTCCCCCTGAAGTAATTTAGATTTATATTGGAACGCCAGGCTCGAAGGCGTTAACCTTTAACCGAGCCTGCCGCGATTCCCTCAACAATGTAGCGTTGAAGCAGTAAATAGAAGGCTACTATTGGCAAAATACCGATTGCCAATGCCGGAAGGGCCATATCCCACTGCTTAGTGTACTGTCCAAAGAACGAATACGTTGCGAGCGGAATGGTTCTCAGCTCCGGTTTTTGCAAAATCAGAGATGGAAGCAAATAGTCATTCCAGATTGCGAGTGCATTGAGAACGATGATAGTCATCATCATTGGCTTAAGCAGTGGCAGGACAATCCGGAAAAACACCGTGATCGGATTACATCCATCTACTGTAGCCGCCTCCTCAATTTCCAGCGGGATCGATTTAACAAATCCGTGGAACAGGAAAATCGCAAGTGGAAGACTAAGCCCCAGATTTGTTAACAGCAAACCAACAACACTATTGTTGACACCCAATGTGTTTACGACTTTAAGAACCGGGATCATGATCGTTTGGAATGGTACAACCATTGCCGCTACAAATAACATCAGCAAGATCCGGTTGAATTTGCTATCCGAACGTACCATTCGGTAAGCGGCCATTGCACTAAACAAGGTAATCAAAATTACACTGATCACTGTAATAATCACGGAGTTTTTGAATGCAACTGAAAATTTAGCAAGCTCCCATGCTTTAGCATAGTTTGACCAATAGAACTGAGTAGGCCAGCTAGCTGCATTTGACAAAATTTCACCAAATGACTTTACTGAATTCGCAAACAGGAAGTAGAAAGGAGCCAGGAAAATCAACGCAACGATAACCATACCAATTTCCGTAACCACATTCATTCCACGGAGTTTTTCCCGCATTACGCCTCAACCTCCTTGCTCTTCGTGATTCGTACCTGAATCACAGAAATGATCGCCACAATCGCGAAGAACAATAAAGCCTTAGCTGTACCAAAACCATAACGGTTATTCAGGAATGCTTCATTGTAAATATTCAGTGCAACAGATTCTGTCGATTTAAATGGTCCGCCTTTGGTCAAGGACAGGTTAAGATCGAACATCTTGAAGGACCATGATATTGCCAGAAATAAGCATACCGTTACCGCTGGCATGATGAGTGGTGCAATGATACTGCGAAGCACCTGAAAGTGGTTCGCTCCATCGATTTCTGCAGCCTCCAACACTTCTTTAGATACGTTACTAAGCGAAGCAATGTAAATCACCATCAGGTAACCGGAATACTGCCATACAAATACCATAACGATCGCCCAAAAGCCTGTTGTTGCATCCCCAAGCCAAGGCAGTTGGAAAAACGACCAGCCGGTCATGTCACCTAACGTTGAAAAGCCCTTAATGAAAATAAACTGCCAAATAAATCCAAGCAGCAAGCCTCCGATAACGTTAGGCATAAAGAAAATGGTACGGAGCACAGTGCGTGTTTTTAATGGCTTGGTAAGGAAATACGCCAGGAAAAACCCGACCAGATTCGTCAAAATAACTCCAAGGACTGTAAAACGGACCGTAAACCAGAATGAAGTCCAGAAATCCGGATCGTCCGTAAATATTTTAGTGAAATTATCAAAACCAACCCAGCTGACTTGGCCTGAAACCCCGTTCCAATCTGTAAAAGAGTAATACATCCCCATAAAAAACGGAATGATCATAACCAAGGTGAAAAATATTACGGCTGGACCGACAAAAAAGAATTGTTGTCCAATTTGGGACAACTTTCTCCCCCGCATAGTTGGCTCCCCCTTTCTCTGTCTATCTTTGTTGAAAAATCTCTTATAGTGTTATTATGTAATTAAATTCTCTCTGTATACACCGACGTAAGTGATCACTAAGGTGTAAAATATTGATCGGAAGTGACCACATGAGATGGAATAGTATTCGCACAAAATTGATTATTTTTATGCTGATTCCTTCAATAATTTGCATAGCAGCCGCTATATTCATCAGTTATTCCTATACGACACAATCCCTTAAGACACGCGTTGTTGAAGAGAATAAAAATTTGCTGTATCAAGGTTATCGCAATGTCGATAGCTTACTTCAGGAAATTAATCGGATATCGCTAACTGTATATTCTGATTCAGAATTTTATAGATTGCTCGACGCCGGCTATGATGACATATCTGCTAACATTGAAATTTATGCATCGCTCAATTATATTTACAAATCGATGCCTGATATTTTTCAGGTCTATTTATATGGAGTCAAGGACAACAAAGCGACTCTGATCACCCAGGACATTCCCAAGCGCTGGCAATCACCCGCTGTATATCCGGATTCAGCGCTTCTGGAGGCTCAGCCTCTCGCGATTCAAAGCACGCACATCAGTCACCATTACGGACTAACTGCTCCTTTACCGCAAGCCACAACCGAAGATGTGTTTACTCTGCATCGGCGAATTGAGAAAATTCCGTCTACCAAAGCGCTCGGATTTTTATCCATCGACGTAAGGCTATCCGTTCTTGACGAAATTATGGACCAGCTTTACGACCAAGATAAGGAAAAGTTGTACATTACCGATCCATCAGGTAACATCGTGTATGCTGATAATTCCGAACTTATCGGAACACCGATCAATACGGATTGGTATAACGGCTTGTTGGGCAATCTTGATCATAATCAAGGTTCATTTGAACACAGTGATTCTGTGTTTATTTATCAGCACATCGACAGTATAGGATCGGACTGGATGCTGATTAAGCAGATACCAAAGTCATATATGGCGCGTGAAGCGAATCAGGCTGCAAAAATCAATACCCTGCTGTTCGGGATAGCGCTCTTGGTCATTATGACGGCAACAATTCTGATTTCAATACGAATTACAGCCCCAATCAAGCGCTTGTCACGTTATATGAACCAGGTTCAGACAGGTAATCTTACTGTGGACATTGTTCCGACAGGAAGAGATGAAATTGGTCTATTGACGAATCGATTCAAAAATATGATGGACACGATCAACAACTTAATTTTGAGGGAATATATGCTGGAGCTATCTAGTAAAAACAACCAGCTTCGAGCGCTGCAGGCCCAAATCAACCCGCATTTTCTGAACAATACGCTGCAGATTATCGGTACTCTGGCACTTGAGCTCAAAGCACCGCAAATCTATACCCTGATTTCATCTCTGGCCAAAATGATGCATTACAGCATGCATAATGACGATAGAATCGTCACGCTAAAGGATGAGCTAGAGCATGTAAAGGCTTATATCGAGCTGCAGAAGGAAAGATTTGAAAATCGTTTCACCTTTACCTGCGAGATTGAAGAACCACTGCTGCAAATCCGGATGCCAAAAATTATTTTGCAGCCTATTATCGAAAACTACTTCAAGCATGGTATTGATCGTTTGAATACAGGTGGTCAGATATCATTAACAGCAACGAAGCAGTCAGAAGAATTCGTAGGAATCACGATTCAAAATAACGGGTTTCAGATTCCAAAGGAAAAACTGAGTCTTCTTCAAAAGGATTTGGAGAATCCGTCCCTTTCGGTTCTTCATGATGACGATAACGATGGCCATGACACCCGGAAATCCTCGATCGGTTTGATTAATGTATTAACGCGTCTTCGTCTGGTTTGTGGAGATGATGCCTCGCTCACTGTATCTAATATAGAACCGTCAGGAGTACGAATTACACTTAGGTTTAGCACCTTGGAACGGAGAGTGAATACCAATGAGAGCTTTGATAGTTGACGATGAAGCACGGGTCAGAAAAGCTATCCGTCTGCTAGTGGATTGGGACACGCATGGAATTAAGGAAATAGAGGAGGCCGGCAGTGGAAGTGAAGCCATTCAGGTAATTCAGACCTTCAGACCTGCACTTGTCATTATGGACATGATGATGAATTCAGGTAACGGCCTTGATTTGATGGAATGGGTCAGCGAATTCGCCAGCAGCATTAAATTTATCGTCGTTAGCGGCCATGACGATTTCAACTTTGTCCGTAGTGCAGTTCGTCACGGAGGTATCGATTACATATTGAAGCCGATCGAACCGGACGCCATCAATGCCGCTGTCGCCAAAGCTGTCCATGAGTGGCAGCGCGAGGAACAGGAACGGGTAGACCAGCATTATAAAAGCATTCAATTAAATGAATTTAAGCCTGTTTATGGTGAGAAGCTGCTCACCTCGCTAATCGATGATCCCGGGTCGGCAGATTCTTCATTAAGACGCCTGCGCCTGGATGGGGTCATTCCGGAGCATGTGCAATCATCCCGCCTCCTCTTGATTCAGGTTGATTCCGGGGATAGTGCTTTATTGCAAAGATTTGAGCATGACAGTGAATTGCTGCATTTTTCACTGATTAATATTTGCAATGAATTTTTGCTCTCTGAACGACGTGGTATTGCATTCAAGCATTGGGGAGCATCTATGGAAATCTTGATCCTGATCTGGGAGCAGCTGGATCGAGTGCCCGAGCTAATCTCCCAGATTAACCAAGGAATTTTCCACACTTTACAGCGCAAAATGCATTTCGGGGTCTCCTCTATCGGAGAAATACCTCGCAGCCTTCCTGCTCAATACAGCGAGGCCGTTACAGCGGTGCGCCGTCGCAACCTGCTTCTGCCGGATTTGTACATTCACTCAATTCAAGCCAATACGCCCGGTGCCGGAGGCGGAAAGCCTCATATTTCTTTTACCAAGGTACAGGAGGATTGGAAAATAGCTGTTTTGAGCGGCAATCGCACCAAGATAACCTCTGCCTCACAGGGATGGATTGATCTCTTGCGCAGCGGAGACAACCTCACTCCAGAGCTGCTTGAGACCTGGAGAGCGGACATATTGAATTTTCGTGCGGGGCTATTAAGAGAGATGATTAGCGGAGATACTGATTTGGCTCTTGAAGAGCTGGAGAGCTACGATCTAACATCGCCATCCCCTTCTACGAGCAGCTATACCTTCTCACAATTTGCTTGGCGTGATTGGTCTGACAAGCTCATGAATCGACTGGCTGAGGTCATTTCCAAGCACCAGGCACCGGAAAAGAAAACGATCAACGACATCGTCAAGTATATTGAGCAGAACTACCAGTCCGAATTATCCCTGCAGGATATTTCCAGTCATTTTTTTGTTAGCCGTGAGTATATCTCTCGCAAATTCAAACAAGATTTTGGCATCAATTTTTCCGATTACCTGAGCAATTATCGAATCGATAAGGCCAAACAGCTTATGTTGAATCCGCACTTAAGAGTTCAGCAGATTGCCGACATGGTAGGAATTCATGATGTTAAATATTTCAGTAAGGTGTTCAAAAAGCAAGTGGGCCTGTCTCCGCGGGAATACCGTAGCAATTTGGAGGTCTAATAAAACATCCGGCCTGTAGTTGCCAGAAAATAAGAAAAACCTTCCAGGCTGTCGTGCGGCTGAGAAGGTTTTTTCTTATTTTCATAATAACAGCCTACCGGTACCAAGCCAAAAATGCGTCGGACACAGCTTTGCCAGCGGTTCCGTTCGGATGGGGGTCATCCTTGGAGCTCATGTATTCCGGTCTTAATCTGTGCTCAAGTGGTGCCGGCTGCGATAGAACGGCTGCCATATCGAATACTCGGGACACACCTTCAGGAGGAACCGTGCGGATCGTCTCATTCACCTGGCGCCATATTTGCTCCTGTTCTCCGCTAAAATTGAATGGAGGTACAGTGAATAAAATGATCTCCGTGGAAGGTTCATTTTGCTTAAGCAATCGAACAATCGTCGCCAAATCTCCCAATAATTGCTCCGCAGTCCTTTTGCCAATATCAATATCATTGACTCCAAGCGCAATCATCACTTGCTGACCCTGCTTGGCTTTATGAAGCCATGCCCCATCCTCTGCCGCATCATAGGCTCTGGCCCAGCCCGAACCGATATTCCAGATTCCGGCTTGGGCTCCAAGACCATTCGCAATCCGTGCTACCCAGTACTCGTAGCCATCCCTTAACGTACGTACCCCTTGAGTAATAGAATCGCCAAAAAACACCACCTGTTGATCAACCGGCTTTTCATAGCCAATAAATGCGGGCAGCACTAACAAATTGTCCGACAAGGCAAAGGCTGCAGGTGCTGCACTATCGGCAAGATTGCCAGGTGCATCGTAGGCTGTCACCAGCATTTGCTCCGTATTGTATGGGAACGTCTTGCCCGTATTTGTCGTTGTTATCGTCCAGGTGAACGCAAGATAATGTCCTTCTGGCAGATCGATCTCGACAGAGTCGCTCCAGAATCTCTCTCCTGGCTCAACCACTTTAGCCGGGCTTCCTCCAAATGTCACAGGAATCTGAGAACCTGCAACGACACTGCCATCGGGCGTTTTCTCACTAGCAGGTCCTTTCCCGCTATCGGGTACTTTTTCGCCATCCTGTGCTTTTCCGCTATCGGATATTTTCCCGCCATCCTGTGCTTTTACGCTATCGGATATTTTCCCGCCGTCAGCCACATATGCCGCTTCGATCACCCAAGCTCCACCAGACTCACTCCCCCGTGCAACCTCACCTTGATCCCATGTGGAATCTACGGCATTGCTGTGCCAGAATCTGAGCTTCAAAGGTCCGTTTTCCCTTGTTTGGATATAAGTCCGGTACGTATGAGTAAATGTATCCTTGGAATTCATAATATAATTTGCCGCCGTGGAGACCACGGTAGCGGAAGTATATACTTTCATAGGTTCTTCT
>RCUU01001654.1_pt1 | contig 10389 bp, 7 predicted proteins | sample 2166211 | NCBI WGS metagenome assembly RCUU01 (sample SAMN09932620, study PRJNA488358) | compost metagenome | feature: garden; material: soil; isolation source: compost soil in phenylacetic acid-enriched culture | place: Germany: Experimental Botanical Garden Goettingen | collected 2016-01-27
ACACTCCCGTTGTAATAATTAAGGTCTCCGCATGGATTTGTTCTGCTAAAAGACTTGTAGCAAAATCCTTATCGATTACGGCATCGATACCTTTGTACGTGTTATCCTCAGCCTTCACAACAGCGATCCCTCCACCGCCTGCAGCGACAACGACAAAGCCCCCATCGATTAATGACTTAATCGCGTCTTTCTCCACAATATCTATAGGTCTTGGAGACGGAACCACTCTACGGTATCCTCGGCCAGAGTCTTCTACAAAGCTCCATTCAGGATGTTCTTTTTTCATTTCTTCCGCTTGCTCTTTGGAAAAGAAGGATCCTACTGGTTTTGTTGGATTCTTGAAATTAGGGTCTTCTGAGCTTACTTCGACTTGTGTAATCACCGTAGCTACATTCTTGTGGATCCCTCTAACTGCAAATTCATTAATTAAAGCTTGTTGAATTAAATAACCGATTCCACCTTGTGTATCGGCTCCACAATTCACTAGTGGAACAGGAGACATGCCGGCAATTTCATGTGCAATCTCAGATCTTCTTAGTCCAAACCCTACCTGTGGTCCGTTACCATGAGTAACGACGACATTGTAGCCCTCTTGCACCATATCAACAATATTGACGACAACTTCTTTTACTGCTTCAGATTGGTCATGAATCGAATCCAGGCCATTTTCCTTGACCAATGAATTCCCGCCAATAGCAACGATCACAGTTTCTTTCATCTGATGCCTCCTATGCTGCAATTCTTATGCTCTAACCGATTAATGCAAGAGATTGCTGTTTGTGTGAATGGTATAACGGATTGGTCGGATCATTCTTAATCGCGTTTTCGATAGCCTCAATGGCTTCTTTATGCTTACCAAGCGATCTAAGACTGTTCGCCTTATGGAAAGAGAAGTCATATCTATGGGGCTGAAGCGCGAGAAGCTTATCCATCTCGATAACGGCTTCTTCATGTCGGCCAAGTTCTCTTAAATAATTGGATTTGTGGTAGCGATAGAACGTTTCATTAGGCGCTAGCTCACAGGCTTTATCATATTCGTGAAGAGCTTCCTCAGGTTTTTTCCACAATCTCAAAGCATTCGCTGTATAGAAATAAAATTCTAAATTAGCCGGATTTATTGATAAAGCGCTTTCATAGCACTGAAGTGCCTCTTCGTATCTCTTTAATTGTTGCAAGAAATAACCTTTATAATAGATGAAGTCCAGGTTGTCAGCATCCGCTTCCAGCGCCCTGCCCATGACAGATATTGCCTCTTCATATTGATCATTCTTAGCAAGCGCCTTGGCCTGCGTTACATATTCGTTATTTTCTTGAGTGCTTTTTTCTAGAATCTTCACGACTTTATACTGACCGTTCTCTTCAGCACGTTGCAGGGAGGAGAGCCCATCTCGATCAGGCAAATGCACATCTGCCCCCGCATGAACAAGTGCTTCAATAATGTCAGAATATAACCGCCCCCCGTTGCCCAATATAACTGCTTCAAGCAGGGCTGACCAGCCTAGGTCGTTGACATGATTCACGGGAACCCCGGCTTCAATACATACCTCAACGGTTTTTAAGTAGCCCTTTTCACTTGATGGTAACAGTGCTGTTCCTCCAAAACGATTTACGCTCTTCAAATCAGCTCCTCCAGCAATCATGAGACGCAGGATTTCATAAAAGCCATTTGCGGCTGAGCAAATAAACGGCGATAATTGTGTAATATCTCTTGTGTTTACATCACTTCCTGCTTCAATTAATCTTTTAGCAATCGTGATTTGATTGTTTTGAGTGGCCGCCATTAACGCTGTACGCCCCGCAGCATCTTTATAATCAACACTGGCACCTTCGCCTAATAGTTTCTCAACAGAGGCCAGCTCTCCCTGTTCACTTGCCTCAATCAGTCTTGCATTCAAAGATAGATGATCCAAAATTATTCACTCCCTCACAGCCTAACACCAGATGTCAGCCATATTCGAAATAAGAATGGCGGGCTAAGCAAGTTAGCCCTCTTCTTATTTAATATTTTCGCTTAATGCAAGTAATGCTTTTTCAAATGCTTCTATAGGAGGGTTAACGATACCCGCACCGATCATTCCAATTCCCGCATCTTTATGTGCAATGGCGGTATTAATAATCGGCATAATTCCGGTTTGAATGACTTTTTGAATATCAATCCCTGTTGGAATCCCTATAAAATCAAGCATTGGAATCGTCACATTAGGATTTTCAGTAGTTGTGATTTCTGCCATTTTTGTTGTGTAGCTGATGGCATCATCAACGGTTCCACCCACAAGCGAAACAATGGCTGGTGCAGTGGCCATCGCAAATCCGCCAATTCCATAGGTTTCCGTAATTGCACTGTCACCAATATCAAGACCAGAATCCTCTGGTTTGTACCCCGCAAACATAGGACCAATTACTTGTTGTGCAGGACCTGTAAACCACATGTTTCCAGCTACTCCACTCACGCGAATCCCGAATTCCACTCCGTTACGAGCCATGGTGGTAACAATTGTACTATTCTCAATGCCATGCGCAGCATCAAGGGCACATTTACAAAGCGCCATCCATGTCGGGCCAGAGAAATAATCGCTGCTGCTAACGAATTCAAACACTTCTTTTTTCTGTTCAACAGTGAAGTTGGTTTGGATAATATAAGGGGTTAGCGCTTGAATGAGCAGGGTTGTTCCAGCTACATTTCGGTTATGACATTCGTCGCCCATATGAAGGGCTTGTGACAGCATTAAGCGCAAATCAATTCCATTTGGATTAAGTTTCATCGCATCTCTTAAAATAGGACCTAATACATCACGCATCCAAATCAAACGCTGGATAACACTCTCGTCATTAGCACCCATTCGAAGAATCTTGGACATTTGCTCACTTAAATTTGTATACGCAATATTCCCATACGTTTTATTCTCAACAATATGCATAAACATGGAAGCCGATGTTACACCAGCCATGGAACCTACACAGTTATGTTCATGACATGGCGAGAAAATAATCGCACCAGATGCGGCAAGTTCAGCTGCTTCTTCAATATTTGGGGCAAGTCCTTCAAATACAATAGCTCCTGTTACGGCACCCTTCATCGGACCATTCATTCGTTCCCAAGTGATTGGCGGCCCTGCATGTAAAATCGTATTTTTCGTCATACCCGGAACCACATTAATCGCTTGATCAAAGCCAATCAGTACCGGTTGCGAATTAATAATTCTTTCCACGGCAGCCTTGTTAGCAGCTTCGATCTTATCTGTAACCCTTGGATCTTCAAGCTTATCCAGCGCAGCAATTAGTTCAGGATTCCCTCTACCTGGCGGTGTCCACTCCAAGTGAGTTACACTCGCGTTTTGCTTTAACAAATCATCTCTAAAGTTCGCAATGCCTACATTAATGACATTTAGTTTATTCGTAAAAAGTTCATTGATTTTACTCATGACTATTCTCCTTTCACAACAAATTCTCTGGCTAGTAGACCTGCGTTCTGACTGCTGCTAGCGTGTGTAGCACCAGAAGCTAGCAATTTATTAATTTGACCCTCAATATTTTGACTATCCAGCTCTGTACCCAGAATGTATCCGATAACCTCCAGATGTCTTCCTTCTTCTTCAGCGGCTTGTTTCGCTTCGATAATTGCTGGAAGCATTGCACCAACAGGATCTTCGTGCGCTCCGAAACCTAGAACAAAGTCCATAACAATAACACCAACCGATGGATCTTTTACTTCTTGAATAAATCTTTCAATCCGAGTGGATGGATCTATCATTGGATGTGGCTTGCCTTGTGTAAATTGGTCGTCTCCGAAATCAATAAAGGTATGAGCTTGGCTTACTCTAACGTCTTTTAAGCGATACTCAGGATCTCTCTGAATGTTACTGTAGACATTGTCGAATTTCTCCATGGCAATGTGCATCGCTTCATCACAGAGCGTACCGCCACTAAATAGTCCACGGATATATTTTTGCTCAGGCTTTAACTTCCCGCGCACTTCTTCAATAAGCGGAAGATTTAACGCACGTTTGTTAAGCTTCGATTCATCTGTTCCAGCTAAAAGCACCGCTTTTAGTGCAGCTTCTTTTGACATTTTTGCAAAATGACCGCCAGCTTGAATGACCTTTTCTTCATTTCCACCCACAAACCAGACCACAACGGGTTTTTTACATTGTTTAATTTGTGCTAACACTTTCTCCTCTACACTTGGTGCTGGTGGTTTAGATACGAGAACAATAACTTTTGTTGCGTCGTCCTCTTCTAACGCTTTAATGCCAGCCAGCATCATAATGCCGCCAACCTCTTCGCTTAGATCTCTACCGCCCGTACCGATCAACTGTGTGATTCCACCGCCAAATTCATGTATACGAACCGTTACCTCTTGGCTACCTGTTCCTGATGCGCCAACGATCCCGATATTTCCTTTTCTCACGGCATTTGCAAAACACAATGCGACATTACCAATAATCGCAGTCCCACAGTCTGGCCCCATCATTAACAAGCCTTTTTCTTGTGCTAAAGTCTTTAATTGAATTTCATCTTCAATGCTTACATTGTCGCTAAATAACATGACGTGAAGATTATTTTCTAGAGCTTTTCTTGCTTCTCTAGGAGCGTAACTCCCATTTACAGCAATAATCGCTAAGTTAGCTTCTGGATTACCGTTTACTGCCGAGGAAATTGTTGAGTATTTAACCTCACTTTTTCCTTTAGCTGTATCTTTCTTTTTCGTTAATAATTCATTGATGCTTTCGAAAGCGCCCTCACAAAGCTCTTCAGATGCTGCCTTCACAATAATCACTAAGTCACTTGTTTTCGCACTTTCCACCTCTGGTGTCATCAATCCAACATTTCTAATGACCTCTTTATTCATTTCAGTACCCATTGCAATAATAGCTTGTTCTACGATTTCGATCTGATTCGCTTTGGTTGAGAGTGACATCAGAGATACGGAATCGATATACGTGTTTGGTTTTACTAAAACTTGAACAGTCATACTTTTACCTCCCATTTACATGTTCATTTCCAGCCCTGCAATAATTCCTAGGGCGATATCTGTACCCGAAGTGGACCCAATAGCTAACACTCTGCGTAAAGACGATATTAACTCCTCTTCACTACCTCTAAATAAAGCCTCCATTAAATCACTTATGGACTCTCTTACCTGGCCAACGGCTGCTTTAGCTAATGCCATATAGCTGATGTCATTGGTTAAAGCCTTCGCATGTAAGACGACTTCTTCACAAAAAGATTTATATGGAAAGTATCGGACATTCTCGATGTTCAAGACGGTAAACAATCCCACCAAGAAATCATCACCGGCTGGCGTTAAGCCTGGTCCAAGGCCTATGAGTGAAGTAGCATATGTGATTGCAGTAGAGATTCGCTTGTTTTGCAATTCCAATACAAGTGACTGCGTCCGTTCATTAAGCATTTTAGACATTTTATCGTCAAAAGGATTGCCGCCTTTGAAAGCCCTTTCAATTCTGCTGTTATTTCCGTGAAGTTGGATATATTGCTTCATGGTGGATACATTCATTATTAAGACATCAGCTTCTGAAGGATATTTAGGCAGTTCACAATTCCATTTCTTAATACCATTCATTGTGATAGACATCTTATTAGCAATCGATAGAACGGAATGATTCGAACTTATAATGTCATTCACCTTAATATCTGCTTCTTCAAAGCTCACTAAGTCAATAATAAGTGTATTAGGCGCATTATCGATTCCCTTGCACGCAATAGTATACAAATCTCCACTATCCAAACATTGAATATTGAGTGTCCGATTAAACGTGCTATGAACAAAACCATGTAACTTATGATGAAGGATTCGTTGAATAAAATCGCCATCACCAGATTTTGCGAATCTCACTAGCGTCACCTCTGTTTTAAATCCCTATATTTTTAAAAAGGTGATTGACCTCCTTTTCACTTCTAAAGATCATTTGGTTACATCGTACAAAGGAAACTAAGAGCGTAACTACCTTACGCACTTAATATATAATATACTGGTAGGGATCGTCATCGTTTAAGCGAACCAAAAAGAGTGCATCCTATTTGTGCATGTTATACAAGGGAATGTGTTAAAAGTGTGTCTGAGGAGCGTGCCAAAAATTGCTAACCGTTAAAGACTTAATGAAGATCAAGGCTATAGAGGGAATAAAAATGGTTGCTGGAGAACAAGGAATTGATAAATCCATATCCATCGTTAACATTATTGAAAATCCTGATGCCTTTGACTGGCTTTCACCTAATGAACTACTCTTATCAACAGGTTATATCTTCAAAAATAATGCAGAATTACAAAATCGTATTATTAAAGAACTTGCCGAGCTTAACTGTTCAGGATTGGTTGTAAAAATGAAGCGGTACTTTGACAAGCTTCCTCAGAACATGATTGATGAAGCCAATAAGTATGGGCTCCCCCTTCTAGAACTGCCTTTTGAATATACACTTTCTAACGTGATCTCGATCATTAATGAGAAGGTTTCCGGAAGATATGATTTGCTCAATAGAAAAACCTTAGATATACATAACTTGTTCTTCAAAATCACACTTGAAGGTGGCGGCATTGCAAAAATAACTTCCATGTTATCCGAAACGATTAGTAATCCTATTATTATCGTTGACAAAGATTGGAGATTACTGCATCACACAGAACATGCGAAGAACAACAGTCCTCTTGAGTATTATCTTGATTTTTCCAATCGACAGCCTGTTTTTAATAAGGAGTTCATCGATACTATTCCTACCAATCTAAATGAAATGAAAAAGTCTATTAAGAGGACTTATCATTCAGAAAATGCGGAAATCAAATGTCGAGTGATTCCTGTCGCTGCTTCTAACTATATTTATGGCTACATTGTGATTTGGCAGACGGTACAAGAGCTATCTGAATTTGACTACATTATTTTGCAGCATGCTTCCACCCTCATGGCACTCGAGCTGATCAAGGCCAAGGAAATTAGCGAACTCGAAATCCGAATCAAGCAGGACTCCATTGATGATTTACTGTCCGGGAAAATCTCATCCCCTGAAGCACTGCAAACTTTATGTTATTTACATGGCTTAAATCCGAGCTATATGTATTACAGTATGGTGATAAATATTGAAATGAATGAAGCAGACAAGTTTGAAGATATGATTATTGGAAAATACAAAATGGAGTCCATTGCAAAAAAGTGTGTAGATATCATCTATGACTTGTCGCATAAAGCGATTGGGGAAATTAAGTGCTTTTATAGAAATAACAGAGTTATCATTCTAGTAGGACAACATGAAGAAAGACCTGCTATTTCGATTAGTGATGCCAAACTATATGCAAATGAACTACTCGAGGCACTGATTCAAAGAACAAAAGAAACACTCCTAATAGGTATTGGTCAGCAATACAGTACCATAAGCTCGCTAAATAAAAGCTTTTCTGAGGCAAACGAAATGATTAAATTGATGCAACAGAAAAACCTTCAAAACAAGGTCTCACATTTCGAAGATTATTCAGTTTACCATCTGTTGGAAGCCAATATCAAAGTCGTTGCCTTAGAAGAATTTTTCCGGAAATGTCTAGGTAAAGTGTTTGATCATGATCAATTACATGGGACAAGTTATATGTTAACTTTAGAGAATTATTTTATTAACAATCTTAATGTCACTGAAACTTCGAAGGCTATGTTTTTACACCGAAACACACTTATCTATCGCATTGAGAAAATAAAGGAGATCCTAAATCTGGACTTAAAGCATTCAGAAGAATTGCTGCGGATTCAATTAGCATTAAAGATATTTAGTATTTTAAATAAAACGATTTAAAAAAAGCTCCCCATGCAGCAGCAGGTTTTATTATTACACCTGTCTACTATACGGGGGAGCTTTTTTATACATACTTATCTCTTCCAGACAACATTCCAAACGTCATCACTAATCCAGAAATAACGATCAATGTGAGAAGTGGAATTGTCCACACTTGGGTCATATCGTATAAATACCCGATCAATATAGGTCCTACGGCTGCAAGCATATATCCCGTGGATTGAGCCATTCCAGATAATTGTGCAGCTTGATTTCCATTTCGAGCACGAATTCCAATATAACTTAACGCCAGTGGAAAATTCCCTCCCAAAGCGATACCAATCAAGATAATACTTAGGATCATTATTGGATAAGATGAACCCATCCATAGACCGCCATAACCAACAATGGAGCACATGCCTAATGCGAAAGCAATCCACACTTGAGAGCGTAATCGTCCAGCCAGAATAGGAACAAGAAAACTAGCAGGTACCCCAATGATTTGTGTGAAGGATAGTAACCAGCCTGCTGTACCTCTACTTATGCCATAGTTATATAAGATTTCAGGTAACCAAGACATCGTGATATAAAATAATGAAGACTGAAAACCCATGAATAAAGCTATTTTCCAAGCGAGGGATGAACGCCAGATTTGCTTAGCGCTGACACTTACACTTGTTACTGGATTACCTTTGGCTGGATTTAATCTAAGAAGAAGGACCCAGACCAAGATCGCTATGATTGTTGGAACGCCCCATACGATTAAGGCACCCTCCCACCCAAGCTTCAGATCATGGGCTAGAGGGATACTAAATCCTGATGCTAACGATGCGAACAGTCCCATTGAAGTGGAATATACACTTGTCATTAGACCGAACTTTTGAGGGAATTTCTCCTTCACAACTACTGGCAATAGAACATTTCCGATGGCTATGCCTACTCCAATCAATAACGTTCCTAAGAAAATAAAGAGCGTCATAGCAATGGAACGAATGCAAATGCCGGCTAAAAGAACTAGCAAACCTAACAACAGCGTCTTCTCATTGGATAAACGACTAGCGATTTTGGGAACGAGAGATGACATAACAGCGAAGGATATCAAAGGGATACTCATTAATAAACCTGCACTCCAATGTGCAAGGCCCACATCTTCTTGAATAATGCCCACTAATGGACCTACTGATGTAATAGCGGGCCGTAAATTAAAGGCTACCAGAACAATCCCCGTAATGAGTAAACTGATATATAACGAATTCTTGTTGTCTTGTGTCTGTGGTGATTGCAAAAACTAAACTCCCCTCAACGAATCAAGTGTCAGATGATCTGCAGAATGTAGCATTAGTTATAACATATAAGAAAAAAGTTTGAAAGTATAAAGTAAACAGAGGCGCACAACACTAGGTTAGTCGCGTTCGGCCTCAAAGGCCAAAATCAAACAGCGCGCACCGATGGAGTATCGGCACGCGCTGAATTTTTAAGCTAGATATAGAGAAATATTTAATTGTTTGATTGTCTCAATCCACTCTTCTGATAACCCTCTATCAGTTACAATAGCATCAAAATCATTTAACGATGCAAAGTAGGTGGACTTAACCGTATCAAACTTAGAGGAATCAATCACTAAAATTTTCTCAAGGGCACAATGAATTGCCGCGTTTTTGGTATCTACTTCACAACTGTTCGTGCAAGTAATGCCTAATTTAGCATTAACTCCAGCAGCAGAAATAAATGCTTTTGTTGTTCGTGTTCTACTTATTAATTCCAACCCTTCTCTGCTTTCAAACATCTGAAGTTCTGGACGGTAATGACCACCAATAAGAATGAAATCCTTGAATCCTTTTTTATGAATCTCAATTAATGCGTTCATAGTGCAGCAAACAATTTCCACTGAACGATTGGACGGAATATGTTCGATGATTTGAGCGGTTGTTGTTCCAATGTCAATAAAAACAATATCGTTTGGCTCGATTAATGAAGCTGCTAACTTACCAATATTGTATTTTTCTGATGCTCGATTATTTTTTTGAGTGGTCAAATCATATTCATCATGTTTATTCAGATTGGGGTCTGAACCATTATAAATAACTGCACCCGAAACCACCTGCACGATTTTATTTTCTTTTAGATACTTAATATCCCGGCGTACAGTCATTTCTGTGACATCAAGTTGATCTGAAAGTTCTTTGATGGATGCGCCACTTTTATTTTTTAGGATTGATACAATTGTATTTACTCTCTCTTGCTTATCCATACCGGTTCATCCTAACTACTAAAGTATAATAAACAGAATTATACCATATCTAATAACCCGATACTTCCTGACCTTTTACAATTTTAACTATGGCACTGGTTCCTAAACGCTCTGCACCCAAATCAATAAATTCTTTAGCATCATCCAAGGAGCGAATACCTCCAGCTGCTTTAATCTTCACATTCGGGCCTACGTTCTGTGCAAACAAGCTGACATCCTCTTTAGTTGCTCCAGCTTTTGAGAATCCAGTAGATGTTTTGATATAATCAGCTCCAGCTTTTGTAACAAGCTCACATACTTTCACTTTTTCCTCTTGTGTGAGCAAACAGGTTTCAACAATAACCTTTAATACTCTACTTCCACATGCA
>RCUU01001655.1_pt1 | contig 10386 bp, 11 predicted proteins | sample 2166211 | NCBI WGS metagenome assembly RCUU01 (sample SAMN09932620, study PRJNA488358) | compost metagenome | feature: garden; material: soil; isolation source: compost soil in phenylacetic acid-enriched culture | place: Germany: Experimental Botanical Garden Goettingen | collected 2016-01-27
CAAATCTTTAAAAAATACCGACATCGAATTCATGCAATGTCCTCTCCTTCTCAACAATAATTTCTATTTATCTCGTTCTCTCTATGTTTGTTTTCTCTCTATAGTGGCGAGAGTCCACCGGATAAGAACATACGAATGAACTCTTTAATCCGATCCTCGCTCAGAGGCTCATGATTTTTGTTCCAATCGGAAGTCAGCGCTACATACAGTTTCAGCAGCACAAAAGAAGTGACCTTTGGATCAAGCCCTCGAATCTCTCCCCGCTGAGCAGCACGCTCCAATTGGGTTTCTAAATAATCAAGAATAGCAAGCTCGATCTTTTCCAAGCCTTCCCGGGCTTGCGGCGTTCCAAAATCCCGTACTTCCTGAAAGAGCTTGATCAGCAATTCATGCTCCGTCCTAAACTCGAGAAGGGCGTCCATGCTCCGATACAAATTTTCAAAAAATGATCGTTCCTCGCTTACTTCCTGTTCCGAAATTCTTTTCATGTCCGAGATCACGGAACGAAGAATTTCATCAAACAACTCTTCCTTGTTAGTGAAAAATGTGTAGATTGTTCCTTTGGCCACATTCGCAATCTTTGCTACCTGGTCCATCGTCGTCGCTTTATATCCGAAGAGCGCAAATGATTTCTCCGCCGCTTCGATAATCTGTTTACGGCGATCTACCACAGCCATTACAAGCACCTCCTTATCATGAATATATGTCGAGCTTTTCGAAAAATGACTAAATTACGTTTTCGGTCATTCGGTCAATAAACACTTTAACATGATCATAAACCCATTGCAAGTGGTTTTTTTCAGTAATTTTCATTTATTTTCAACTGCCGATTCATTCCCCGACTTAAGTCCAGTTTTATTACCAGTCCATAGGCTCTTCCTTCATGGAGAAAAAAAAAATAGACTATATATGGAAGTTCAAAAAGTCATCTCTTGAGCATGTACTATATATTAGAGCGAAAAGATAAGCAGGTGATAATCATGAGAAAACAAAAAGTACTCATTTTATCAGAAGGATTCGGCAGCGGACATACGCAAGCAGCTTATGCCCTCGCGACAGGGCTTAAAGAGCTCTCTCCCCATGTGCAAACAAAGGTACTTGAGCTCGGTTCTTTTCTAAACCCCACTGTAGCTCCCTTGATTTTGTCAGCCTATCGATTAACCGTGAACACAAGTCCATCTCTTGTAGGTATGTTCTACCGTATTAAATATGAGAAACCGGTTAGTCGATTAACTCGACTGGCCCTACATAAAGTGTTTTACAATCATGCTGCACAGGTAATTAATCAATTGCATCCGGATTTAATTATTTGTACACACCCGATCCCTAATGCGATTGTGTCCAGATTGAAGGAGTCCGGCCTCAGCATCCCGTTATTTACTGTCATTACTGATTACGATGCTCACGGTTCATGGGTCAGTTCAGAAGTAGACCGTTATCTTGTATCTACTGATGAGGTGCAAAAGCTGCTAATCCAGCGCGGAATTCATCCATCATCCATTCAAGTAACCGGAATACCGGTTCATCCTGAATTCTGGATTAAACAAAACAAAGAAGCCGTTCGACAAGAGCTTGGTCTTAACAATTTGCCTACTGCTCTTATTATGGGTGGAGGCTGGGGATTGCAACTGTTCAAGGAAGAATTAATTTCGAAGTTTATGCTGTGGAACGATAAAATACAGTTCGTCTACTGTATGGGAAGCAATGAGAAGCTTGCTGCAAAAATGAGAACCCAGCCGGAGTTCCAGCATCCCAATGTTACAGTGCTAGGCTTCACAAAAGAAATCAGCAAATGGATGGACGCAGCTGATCTTCTCATTACCAAGCCCGGTGGAATGACTTGTACGGAAGGATTGGCTAAAGGCCTTCCCATGCTGTTCTGTGATTCCATTCCCGGTCAGGAGGACAAAAACCGCGAATATTTTGTAAATCATGGATTTGGACAAGAGCTGGCGTCTCCGGAAATTCTTGAGGCGTGGCTGGACAAAATCAGTCGTAATCACACGATCAGAACGAACAACGATACGACAACAACACAGCCCTATGAACCCGATGCGTGTGCAAGATCAGTTATGTCTTTACTTAACAGTCATAACGCAAGACGCCTGAGCATTAAGATCCGCTCCACAGGCCAACGTGCGAATTAACTCGTGATGATCAAAGAGATAGCTTAAATCCTGTTTAAAGGCATACTGGCTATCTCTTCATACATTGGTTGGCTCCCCAGATTTGTACGATATATAACAATTCGGTCTACCATCCATGTACCAAAACTTGCTTCAGTGTGAAGTGAACGAATAAGCTCGGGGTCAAGCTGTTCTTCTTCACGATATTTACGCGCAATTGTAATATGCGGATGATACGGCCGATCCTCAGGCGTATAACCGAGCTCTTCACTCGCTGAAATCACGCGATGATACAGATTATGCAGGGCTGCAATATCTCCCTCCAGTCCCCCCCACAATACACGAGGCTGCCGCGGTCTGCCAAAGACCCCTAAACCTGCAGCACTTAAATGAAATGGGGACATATCGGATACTCCACGCACTAACACCTCTTTTAAGCGCTCGATTCGCTCTACTTCAGTATCTCCAAGAAATTGTACAGTGACATGATAGTCCTCTGCATGCACCCACTTCTTAAAATGCAGCTGCTCTGCATACTCCCTGTTCCACGACTTTATGTTTTGCTTTACGGCTTCCGGTATAGGTACGGCAATAAAAATACGCCATAGCTGCTTGCTTTCAACAAAATCTGTCATAATATGTCACATCCTTGCGATTTTTTCTCAATTATTCATTTCATCGCCATAAATCAACGTTAATCGTTATTATTCACATAACAATTCGACTATATAATAGGTCATAGTAATTATTGGTTTATAGAACTTATACTTACTTATCATTTTATATTCTATTACAAAGGAGCTTATTATGGGATTTGCTAGAAAGATTACTCTTGTTCTCATTGGTCTACTGGTATTGGCCAGCACACTAATTGGAATATTCACTTACCAAACAGCCTATAAGCAAGTCGTACATTCTGTCGGAATAGAAACGGTAGGTTGTGCTAACATCACAACAGGACTTGTAGACCCAAACATTATTGAACAGCTCACTCAAGGCGAGCAATCAGGCCTTAAATCCCTTGAAGAACGGTTAAATTGGACAGTAGATCACAAACCCCTCTTCAAAGAATCTTTTATTTTATCACTTGACGGTGTAATTCTTGCTGCTGATTCCAACTTGAAGGAACGGGGATATGCAGCCGGAGATTCCTTCTATCTGGAACAAGCTGATGTGGATATGATTAAAGAAATGCGCCACGCCGTTTATACCTCTGTCTACACGTTTGATGGAACTCAACTGCTCAGCGGATATGCTCCCATTTTTAAAGATCATGATCCCGATCAGGAGATTGTCGGTCTGATGGTCATTAATTTTGACGGCTCTATTATTCATGATCGGACATCGGAAATTATCACGCTTCCGTTTATTATCGGGGGAAGCATCTTTATCCTTACCGCTGTTATCATCTATTTCTTCATTCACCGCATGATACGACCTATCGAACAGCTATCCCATCAAGTGAACAAGGTTGCCCAAGGCGATCTGACCGTGGAGCCGCTAACCCTGTCAAGTCATGACGAGGTTGGAAAGCTGACAAGGGATTTTGCCAACATGACGGCGAGCCTGCGCCAATTGATCACAGAGGTTAATGATATGTCACTACAGGTCGCTTCATCATCCCAGCAGCTCTCTGCGAGTGTCGATCAGACTGGGCAAGCAAGTGAACAAACCGCGAATATTTCTCAGGAATTGGCTGAAGGTGCCGAGAAGCAGTTAAACAGTCTTGAACAAAGCTCGGTAGCATTGCACCAGATGTCGGATTTTATCCAGCATGTTGAAGAAAATACTAACCAGGTGTCTCAGGCCGCCATGCATTCTACTGTCTCTGCACAAAAAGGGGTGGAATTGATCCAGCTCAGTGTTAAACAGATGAACAAAATGGAAGATAAAATGGTGCAGCTATCAGCAAATATCGAAACATTAGGCGCTCACTCCATGGAAATCCAGAGCATTCTGGAGATCATAACAGATATCTCCGCTGAAACGAATTTGCTCGCCATTAATGCCGCTATCGAAGCCGCGCGTGCAGGTGAATATGGCAATGGCTTTGCTGTTGTCGCTTCATCCGTCCGCAAGCTTGCTGAACGTTCGGCAGCTTCTGCACAACAAATCGCATCCATCATTTCGTTTATCGTGACTCAAATGGGCTCAACGGCAAATACAATGGAAGAAGCATCCCATGAAGTAAGGCATGGCACCCAACTCGTAACAAATGCTGGACAATCCTTCAACGAAATAGAACTGTCCGCTAAAACAACAGAAGAAGCTGCTAAGAAGGTAAGCTCGGCCATTCACCAGCTCTCCGGGAACTCCAGACTGCTCGTTCAATCTATTGAGCAAATTATTGATATCGCAAACGGAACAGTTGACGGGGCCCAGAGCATATCTGCCGCATCAGAGGAGCATCTCGCTGTCATGCAAGAGGTTGACGCATCAGCTACCCTGCTGTCCAACCTATCCGAGAAATTGCATACGCGAATCGAACAATTTAAAATATGACAAACAATCCCGCGAGAACGGAAGGTTGATTTCGTTTTCACGGGATTTTTCTATTGTTATAGAACGCTCTATATGGTGATTTAGCGAAATGGCAATTGTCGGGGATTAAAGGGGAACATTTTTCCTTTATTGCCTACAGACCGCCGAAATCGAAATACCGAAAAGCCGGGATTCCAGGATTCCGAAATTGACCTGATCACTCCTCTGTTCTTAGCAATGATGTGAACCTGGCAGATATCTGATCAGCAAGCTGCTGTGGCTCAAGCTCCAGTTGCAATCCGATTTTGCCGGCACTAACAATCATGGTCTGTAAGTCCGTTGCGCTGTTATCAATAAAAGTAGGATATAATTTTTTCATGCCAATGGGTGAACAACCTCCGCGAACATAACCCGTCCATTTCAGCAGCTCTTTAACAGGAAGCATCTCTATCTTTTTCACATCGGCTGCTCTGGCTGCCTTTTTTAAATCCAATTCCTCCGCTACTGGAATAACGAATACGAACAAATTGGCTCCTTGGTGGGCAACTAGCGTTTTAAATACAGTCTCAGGCCTTTTCCCTATTTTCTCTGCTACTGCAGCTCCATGGATCTTGCCATCTTCATTGTCATACACATATATTTGATACGGAATTTTAGCCTTGTCCAAAATCCGTAAAGCATTGGTCTTATGCTCTGCCATGATCGTGCTCCTTCTATACAAGTAAAGTAATATGGCTAGGGCTGCCCCAAGTCAATAATGACTTTCAGACAGCCCTGAGTTACCCGTATTCATTTCTAATCCTTATTTACCGAGGTACGAGTTCAGCATCCAGCTGTGTTTCTCAATCGCGGACAGAATACCAAGCAGCAAATCGCTGGAAGCCTGGTCTTCAGCTTCATCCGCAACCGCCATTCCATGCTTAAGTTCACTTCCCAATACTTTAAAATCCGCTATAATAGATTCAACCATCGCATTTGAATCCTCAGTTCCCTTAGCTTCCGACAACGTTGCAACAGCCAGAGAACCGGAGAGAGTAGCTACAGGTCTACCGCCAATGGCCAACAAACGTTCTGCAATCTCATCAATATAATTCGCTGCTTCATTATACAGTTCTTCGAATTTCTCATGAAGTCTGAAGAAATTGGAGCCCTTCACATACCAATGATAATTATGAAGCTTAGTATACAATACAGTCCAGTTGGCGATTTGCAGATTCAGTTCTTTCTCCAGAGCTTGTTCACTTTGAGTTAATACTTGATTTGTCATAGTAAATCCTCCATCCATAATATAATGTGAAGCACATCCACATAAGTTATAAGCTTAGTATTACTTAATGTTGTATCACTTACTTTAAATTTAGACTAAATCTAAATTCTGTTTATATAATACCACTGTTCTACACCTTTTGCAACTTTCAATGAATGAATTTCATATGAAGTTTCATTTGCACAGAGAGAAGTTTATGTAATTTGAACCGCTATTATACAACAAATGAGCTGGTATGTGCATACCAACTCATCATTTTGCAACATTTATATTCCTGAACGAATTTGAAGCTTTAACTGCTCCAGGCTTCGCTCCATTTGCCGTATTCCATCCTCTACCAAGCGGCGATCCACTGCATCAGCAGAATCAATTTGCGGTTTGCGAGATACCAAAGTTTTCCGTTCTTCCTCCCAATAAGCTTGACGGCGCTGTATTTCTTTATATTTATCCAACAGATCCGTGATAATATCGTAGAAGCGTTCATAATCGACTATTACATCATCAAGAAAACGGTCAACTTCTTCTTTCTCATAACCCCGCATCTTCACATCAAATTCTTTGTCATGAATTCTCAGCGCATCCAGCTTAATGCCCAGTTGTTTGAATAATCCCTTCTGGTCTTCCAATTTACGCGCGTAATCGTCTTGCATGGGTATCCCTCCGTACCTAAGGCTTACAAATAGTGATTCTATACATTTTCAATTTATAATGTACCACATTTGCAAGCGTTTATCGACGTTAAACCCGCTGCTTATTATACCCACGCTCATTGAAGGGCTGAATTTGCTCGATCCACTTCAACTCCAGTTCTGCGGCAAGCTTCTTATACTTATTAAGTTCACTCGGGTCTACGACTCTTTCTTCCTGTGGTTTGATTTGCTCCAGAATCTCGAATACAAATTGATTTTCTCCAAATTCATTCCATTCCCTTTGCAAATCCTTGTTCACATGACTACCTATCTGAAGGACAAACATCTCTTTATTAAACGCTCCGTCAAGGTTCATGCTGGAACTAATAAACACTTTACCATTCTTCACATTTCTGATTTGATACACTCCCATCGGCCGATGGGAATGCACATACTCATCAGCAATTTGTTTGCGTCTTGCCTTCTGTAATTTGTCCAAAGCTCTCACTCCTTTACCCAATACATGCTTCCATCATCTTTTCTGTCTAAAAAACCATATTCAATCAAGTAGCGGCGAAGCGTCACATAATCTGTATCAGCTGTTCGCAGAATCTCATTTACTTCTTTTTCCGTATATTTCTTATGAGTATCAAATCGTTTCATAATATGTCTGAGAATAGCCAGCTTCACCTTCTGTTTCTTCGGAAAATGAGATAATGGACCATCGGGCCCTTCCTGAAAAAACTTCTTAATGATCTCATCATTCTCCTCGGTAGTCATGACATATCTGTCGTCCACCATAGTTGCGGTACGATGTACCGGTACAAAAGATGCAGCCGGTGCTTTTTCTTCCATCATCTCGAGTATGGTCAAATAAATTTTGGCCTGCTTCATCTTCTCTCTAAGCGTAAAACGATGATTTCGAATGGTTGAGGTGCTGCCAACATCGTAACGCTTGGCGATCTCCTGATCTCCCAGCCCTTCATGAAAAGCCTTCACCAGATTTTTCTGCAAATCGGTAAGTCCGGTCAATTTCTTATCCAGCCCGAGCAAATATTGGAGCATCCCGTCGTGCTCCTCTGCAACATGAAGCGCAGTGTACTTCTCAGCCTCGTAAAAAATCCCGTCCTGCTCATATATCAGCCCTTTAATGAACGACTTTCCACACACCAGGCATACAAAAGCTTCACTCTTATCATCCCATACATAACCTTTCTTAAGCTCCGGGACACTTGCGTTCCAGAATATTTCCGAATTGCCACCCATTTAAACAAACACCCCTTTCATCTGTTGATTATATAGATGTTTATATATTTTGTCTATATTTTATATAATTTCAGTATATAGTACTAGTACAAACACCTGACCTTATCATTTCTAACTCTGATGATCATTGCCGATGTGTTACAGGGTCATGATGCGAAATTCCCGGAATTGTTGCAGACAAATGTGGTTACTATTTAGGTGGAAGTCAGAATTGAAAACGTTCTTGAATGGCGAAAGTGAGGGATTTGTGAACGGAAAGGTTCAGCTTGAGGAGAGTGAAGACAATGGAGCGAATGCGTGCAAACTGCTCCGCACAGACGTTGTTCGAAAAGCTACTGAATTTTAGTTCTTACCTTGATAGGGCCAGTAGAAATCATGAACAACCGTTCCTTTGTAGTCAGGTAGTTTCACCTGCCTTTAACCCTTGGGTTCTACGGCTATGAAGGTAATACTCGTGTTGATTCTTCACGGTAAATGTTATTTCTCACCTACATCTACATACATATCTTGTTCAACAATCAACTTAGCATACATAGTTTTATTAATTATTTGATTATCAAAAGGCAATTTCCAGTCCATTTTCCTAATTTCAAATTTATAAATATCAATTGAATTGTCACATTTCATTAAAGCAAGTGCTGAAAAATCAAAACTATTATATGTATAAATAATAGCCTCCTTATTTAAATCTAAATCAAAATGAACAATTTTCGAACCCAACACTCCATTTCCATAGGAAACTGAATAAAAAAGATAATTTTTATCATATTTGCGTATGTCTACAACATTTATAATTCCAAAGCCACTATGTGTCTGTGCAATCGGATATATCTTGTTTGATGTGTATAGGTACGCCAAATTTTCACTGATATCTTTAAATATTTGATAAACTTGATTGATTCCAATTTCTACAGGTGTTATATCTATTAGATTTCTACTACAAACATTAACTTTAATATTTTCCAACTTATTTATTAACAGGGCTGCTTCAGTAACATTAATCATTTTTATTCATACTCCTTCAAAATGCCGGGAGGCGAGCTAATGGCCCACTACCCGGCATTTTCAGAATTTCTTTAAGGTGTTTGGCAACTGCTCCGTTTAGCCAATTACTTGGAAACTATATAATAACCGCCCCAAGTGCTATAATTAGCATAAGAATAGTTCCTATCACAAGTCTGTGGATCTGAGATATAATTACCAGATGCATCCTTATATGTTATATTAGTTAACCCAGGTTTATGTGACCAACCGCCATCTGAATCCTGTCTATACCAATGATAATCAACACCTGGTGCTATAACAAGCGCAACTTTGTACTCATTTGAACCCGGGGTCTCGCTATAGGTTGAACTTCTAATTGTTCTGCCTAACTGTGACATATCTGATACTACTGCGCTAATTATTGCACTTTTAGTTAGTGAAGTATAATAATTTCCGGTTTTATATCCTGGCTGAAATAGATAACCAGCGTTCGGATTACTTGTGTCATTTGCAATTCTGTTTAACATATATCCATAGCAGTTTGCTCTATAAACATTGGCTGGATCATTCCAGTAGGTAGGGTTATATGGGTATTCACCGCCACCTGTGGGCATCGAAGAAGCACGCAGATTACTGCTTTTTTGCTTAGTGGATTCGGAACCCTTAGTGGTTTCAGAACCGACTTCCGCAGCTTCATCAAAGTTTGTACTTCTGTGGAGTTGATAATTAATATAATTATCCGGCGCTACATTTCTTCTAATATCAAATTCTTTGCCGTCAATTTCTCGAACAAAATTACTTTCTGTGGTGATTTCAGGTTCTGCCATTACAGCTGAATCTGAGTTTATGCTCTTGCTATAGATAAAATTATCCGGTGCTACACTTTTTCTAATATCTATTTGTGCACTATCTTCTCCAGCAGCAAATGCACTTACTCCCAAACTTAGCATCATGACAATAGACACTATCAAGCTTGAAAGTCTTTTCATTGTTATTCCTCCTTTATTAATTTCTACATTTTCAAACAAAATACTTCATCCCCACAACGTCTGAATATGTTCTCTTGTGATGGCAGACCTCCCACAAAACTATCTACTTTTTACCCTCCTCTCTACAATGTATGGTTAGGAGTCTAAATACTATAAAAGTCAATACTGCTGCTAATAGCATTATATTAGGAGCGGATTGACGATGTGGGCTTCATATAAGTAGCAAGGACTAAAACAACATGATTGTGGGTATTTAAAACCGGTTTGCAAATAGAGAACCATGGAAAGTAAAGGAATAAGTATGCAGGGTCCTACTTATTTTCTATTTTGAACGTAGGAATATCTAACTTACGCTTTGTAGGGGAGGACTTGGGTTATGAGTCGCAAAGAGCCATTTAAAAATACGTTTGGAAGGTGATTATGTCCATTTTGTTGATTAATATGCTTTTTTTACCAATTGTTCCAACTATATTTTTGCATGTAGTGCGCAGTAAGTCAATTACGAATTAATATATAAATGTGAATTTTTGGCGAAAAGTAAGAGTAACAGGTTCGTCCCTCTTTAATCAAGGAGTGAAAACAATGAAAAAATACTTAATAGCAAGCATAATCATATTGTTATTAATATATATTTTTATTTATTT
>RCUU01001657.1_pt1 | contig 10370 bp, 9 predicted proteins | sample 2166211 | NCBI WGS metagenome assembly RCUU01 (sample SAMN09932620, study PRJNA488358) | compost metagenome | feature: garden; material: soil; isolation source: compost soil in phenylacetic acid-enriched culture | place: Germany: Experimental Botanical Garden Goettingen | collected 2016-01-27
GATTGTCGACCCGCGTCACCGCCGTCAGGTAGTGATCGCGCCCGGTGCCCTTGGGCGGCGGATGGATCTCCTCCCAGTTCATGTTGACGATGCGTTCCACCGAGCGGACCAGGAAACCCTGGGTCTTGGTGTTGTACTCCGTGATGATCACGAACGGGTTGTTCTTGTCCTTCAACGCTCCGGAACCGGTGGCCATTGCCAGATCAAGGATCGGAATGGTCGCCCCCCGGATATTTGCCACCCCGCACACGACAGGACTGGACTTGGGCATCAACGTCAGCGACGGGCACTGCAACACTTCCCGCACCTTGAACACGTTGATTCCGTAGAGCTGCTGACCGTCAAGACGGAACAACAACAGCTCCAGGCGATTCTGCCCCACCAGTTGCGTGCGCTGGTTCACCGAATCCATTACACCAGCCATGCCCAGACTCCTACACCAACGCCAAGTGTTGTTGCGACGCACCTTCATCACTAAACGGCACGGCGCTTGCTTTTTTAATCGTTATGAACACAGAACCGACATTTTTTCGACGCCTGACCACACCCTACCGCAAATTGCTCGGCGTGCTGGCGGCTGTTTGCCTGTTCAACGCTGGCAGCCCTGCCCTTGCTGACGCGGTTACCTTGCCTGACATGCTTATCGGCGTCACTCAGGGCTTTCTTGAATTCACCGTAGAGGACTATCTGGCAACCAGTCAAACGGAAGGTCGCTACGAGATCCAGGTCAACCCGCTCGACCCGCGCATGCACATGCCCATGTGCGACAAGGAATTGACAGCAACGCTCGAGAGTCCCAAGCCGCTGGGACGGGTCACGGTCAAGGTTCGCTGCGAGGGCGCGTCTCCCTGGACCGTCTTCGTACCCGCTCAAGTCCGCCTGTTTCGCGATGTCGTGACCAGCGCCCGGCCACTGCGCCGCGCCGCCATTGTCGAGCCTGGGGATGTGGTCCTGCGCGAGCGCGATATCAGCCTCATCGGCCAGGGCTACCTGACCGCCCTCGATCAGGCGATCGGGCAGCGACTGACCCGACCAATGGTCGCCGACCAGGTGATTACCCTGGTGCATATCGAACAGGCCGAAGTCATCCGCAAGGGTGATCAGGTGGTGATAACCGCCCGCAGCGGTACCCTCAGCGTGCGCATGCCGGGCGAAGCCCTGTCAAACGGCAGCCTGAGCGAGCAGATCCGGGTGAAAAACCTCAATTCCCAACGAGTCATCAAGGCGCAGGTCATGGCGCCGGGGCAGGTGGAAGTGTCCATGTAAGGTCCTCTGTTGATCGGAATGTGGCGCTTGCCGCGGCTGTTCCCTAGACTGTGCTCCATGCAGGGCAAGCGCTGACGCGCGCAAGGTTCATTGATAAATGAGCCTAAAGTTTTCCAGGGAATGGCCGAAACCATGGCAAGCGTCCAAATTCCCAGAGGTTTTTTATCATGGTCATCGATTTCAGCCGTTTGAACAGCTCCTCGTCCCTGACGGGCAGTACACGTACCAGCGCCAGCAAGGAAAGCGCCGAGGCCGGCAAATCCGCGCCGCTGGAGTCCGCGGCCGAACAGGCCGGTACCGTCAAAAGCGGGGAATCGGTACATCTCAGCGATGAGGCTCAACAGTTGCAGAAGGTCACTGAACAGCTGCGCGATCAGCCTGCCGTCGACAAAGCCCGCGTGGCCGAATTGAAAGCAGCGATTGCCGATGGCAGCTATAAAGTCGACAGCAACCGTGTAGCCAGCAAACTGCTCAACTTCGAAGCCCAGCGCTAGGCTTTTGCCGGCGCCAGGCTTTTGGACGCTTAAAACCCAAGGCCAGCCATGCACGACACTAATTTATTGCAATTGATCAACGACGACTTTGCTCCAGCTCAACAATTGCTGGAGTTGCTGCAAACCGAATCCCTCGCGTTGCACGGTCGCGACATGCCCTTGCTGGAAGAAATTCTGGCGCATAAACAGGCATTGATCATTCTGCTTGAACAGCATGGCCGCAAACGCAGCGAAATCCTCGCCAGCCTCAACTTGCCGACAGACCGCAGCGGTCTGGAGCAACTGGCTGGCCAGTCGAGCATTGGCGAGCAGTTGTTGGCGCAAGGCGATGCATTGACCGATCTGATCGCTCAATGCCAGGCCGCCAACGTCAAGAACGGCCAGTCGATCCAGATCCAGCAGGCCGCCACGGCCAATCAGCTGAAGATCCTCACCGGCGGTGAAGCGCCGGCGCTGTATAACGCCAGCGGTACATTTGCCAAACCCGCCACACCGCGTCCGCTCAGCCAGGCATGAGCCGTTGATGCGCCAGCTCTATCAACCCGCGAAACATGCTGGCAAAATGCTGGCTAGTCGTCATATTTTGTCTGGAGATTGATAAACCGTGTCCAACGCCCTCAGCGCGGATGATGCTCCGCAGCCCCCTAAGGTGCTTACCACGCCACTGGAAATCTCCAGCAACCTGCGCCAGCTGCAAGAAAGCCACGATCCGCTGATCATCACCTTTCATGAGCGCAGCCAGCGCTTCCAGAGCTATCTGATCAAAGTCGACCGCGACAGCGCTACGATCGCACTGGACGAGATGATCCCGCGTGATGGCGAACGCTTCCTGCAGGCCGGTGAGCCATTCAAGGTTGAAGGTTTTCATGAAGGCGTGCGCATCGCCTGGGAATGCACCGGCACGCTGAATATCGAAGAATCCGAGGGTGATCGTTTCTACACCGGCGCACTGCCGACTGAAGTGGTTTACCACCAGCGCCGCAATGCCTTCCGTGCGGCACTAAAACTGACCGATCTGGTCAGCGTTGAACTGGGCGGCGAAAAACTCAAGGCGCCAATCAACGGCAAACTGCTGGATATCTCCGCGACCGGCTGCAAGCTGCGTTTCGAAGGTGATATCACCGACCGCCTGCAATTGGGCCAGGTTTATGACCGCTTGATCGCCCCGCCGCTGTTCGGCAACCAGCCGATCTCCGTCGAATTGCGCTATCTGCATTTCGAAGAAAAACTCAACATCACCTTTGCCGGTCTGCGTTTCCACAACATCAGTGGCCAGGCTGCGCGCAACGTTGAGCGTTTCGTGTATCAGTTGCAACGTGAAGCACGCCGTTTCGACAAAGACGATCTCTGATTCGCACGGCCAATAAAAAGGGCAGTCCTTGGCGGGACTGCCCTTTTTTATGCGCGATGTTTTTTGTTCAGTTCAGGGTCTACCGCCGCTGAGATCAGGCGCGGGTTTATCGGTATCCGATTCGACTTCTGCCGCAGGCTCTGACGGAGTATCAGCTTCAGGCTCGGGACTTGCCGGCGTCTGCACCGGATCCTGCACCATCTGCTCCTGCACCACCTGCTCGTCTACCCGAGGATCGAGGGCCGCCACCAGCGGTGAGCTGGACATGCTGTCCGGCATGGCCACGTGATGCAGCGGCGCGTCGTCGACCTGATGCAGATTGGTCACCGCTTTCGGCCGGATCCGCCACACCAGCACCAACGCGAAGAAGCTGAAGAACGCATACAGGCTCTGGCTGCCAAACAGCTTCATCAACACGCCCGCAAGCAACGGCCCGATGCTCGCACCGACACCATAAGTCACCAGCAGCATCGCGGTCAGCGACACGCGACGATCGCCTTCGACGTGGTCGTTGGAGAATGCCACTGCCAGTGGGTACAGACAGAACTGCACCAGTGAACACAGGAAACCAACCCCGAACAACACCTCCAGCGGAACCTGCGGCAGCACGGCCAACGGCAACGCCGCCACCGCCAAAAACCCGGCAAAGCAGCGAATCAGCAGCGCCCGGTCATAACGATCGGACAACCAGCCCAACGGCCACTGCACCAATAAACCGGCAAAGATGCAGCTACCCATGAACAGACCAACCTGCTCGGTCGATAGCCCTTGTTGCGAGGCGTACAGCGGTGCCAGACCGTAAAACGAGCCGATGATCAAACCGGCACCCAGCACCGTACTCAACGACTGCGGTACGCGCTTGATAAAGAAGCGTGGCTCCATCGGCGCCGGATGCAGTGGCGCCGGGTGAATCCGCCGCGTCAATGCCACGGGCACCAGACACAGGGCGAAACACAGCGCGACCAGCATCAGCAGTTCCAGCCCCAGGCCCGGATGCATGACCAGAATCAGTTGGCCGAGGACCAGGCCCAGGTACGAAGCGATCATGTAGCCGCTGAACACCAGGCCACGCTGATTGGCGTCCGCCTGTTCGTTGAGCCAGCTCTCGATCACCATGTATTGGCACATCATGCCCAGACCGACGATGGTCCGCAGCACCAGCCACGCCGGCAGCCAATCGACCAGACCGTGGCCAAGCACCGCCGCCCCGACGATCCCGGCACAGGCCGAATAAGCACGGATGTGCCCGACCCGGGCAATCAGTCGGTGACCGATCTTGCCGCCCAGCACCAGACCGAAATAGTTGGCCGCCATCAGCGCGCCGACCCAGAGGCCGTCGACATTGTCAGCGGCCAGACGCAATGCCAGATAAGTGGATAGAAGGCCCGAGCCGATCAACATCATCAGCGAGGCGAAATACAGTGCTCGAAAGGATTTCCAGATTTGGCGCATCGGCGTTCCGAGCGGCTCCTTGCAGTAGATATCGGGCTACCAGAACGATAGCCCGATGGCGGCGGTACGTCAGGCCTGGGCTGCTAGAACACGTCGTTCCCAGGGAGTGATTTCATCAAAGAAGCTGGTCAACTCCATGGTCTTCGAAGCGATGTAGCCTTCGATGAACTCCTGTCCGAACAGTTCCCTCGCCAATTGGCTACGTTTCAGACGTTCGAGCGCGGCGTGCAAGGTACACGGCAGCGCAAGATTGTCCGGCACCGCGAACTCGCCCTGAATCGCTTCGCTCGGTTCCAGCTCATTCTCGATCCCGTGCAAACCGGCAGCCAGACTGGCGGCGATCGCCAGATACGGATTCGCATCGGCGCCCGGCAAACGGTTTTCCACCCGGCGGGCAACCGGCGAACTGGCCGGAATTCGCAGGCCGGCCGCCCGGTTGTCGTGCGACCAGCAGGCGTTGTTCGGTGATGCGTACGGATGGCACAGGCGCTGATAGGAATTCACATTAGGTGCAAACAGTGCGGTGAAATCGGCCATGCCCGCCTGCTGGCCACCGATGAAGTGGCGAAACATCGCGGTTGGCTCGCCGTGCGCATCACTGAAGACATTCTTGCCGCTAGCGGTCTCGACGATGCTCTGATGAATGTGCATCGAACTGCCTGGCGTGTGTGCCAGCGGCTTGGCCATGCACACCACGGTCAGGCCGTGCTTGAGCGCGACTTCCTTGAGCAGGTGCTTGAACAGGAACGTCTGATCGGCCAGCAGCAGTGGATCACCGTGCAGCAGATTGATCTCGAACTGGCTGACGCCCATCTCGTGCATGAAGGTATCGCGCGGCAGACCGAGTGCCGCCATGCACTTATAGACTTCGTTGAAGAACGGCCGCAGACCGTTATTGGAACTGACGCTGAACGCCGATTGGCCATCCTCGCGACGCCCGTCAAGGCCTACTGGCGGACGGAACGGCTGGGTCGGATCGGTATTCGGCGCGAAGACAAAGAATTCCAGCTCGGTCGCCACCACCGGCGCCAGGCCGCGCGCGGCATAACGGGCAATGACTTTCTTGAGCTGACCGCGAGTCGACAGGTTGGAGCTCTCGCCGCTCAACTCATCGGCATCGCAAATCGCCAGGGCACGCGGGTCGTCACTCCATGGCAAACGATGGATCTGGGTCGGGTCAGCAATCAGGGCGAGATCGCCGTCGTCGCTGCCGTAAAACCGTGCTGCCGGGTAACCACCCATGATGCATTGCAACAGCACGCCACGGGCCAGTTGCAGACGCCGCCCTTCGAGGAAACCCTCAGCGGTCATCACTTTGCCGCGCGGCACGCCATTCAAATCCGGCGTAACACACTCAATCTCATCAATGCCGGTCAATCGCTGCGCGAGTGAACGCTGGCCATCGGTTGTCATGACGCAATCCTTGTTATTGTGCGAGCCGCGAACGGCGACCCGCACAAAATAGGCTCCGGCTGTTCGGAATATCAAGCAGCGTCAAACAAAAACCTGTGTCACGGCAGATATAGGCTGAACACCCCGCCGCCAAGCGGTCCGCCGTTGCGGATTTCGGTGCGCCCTTCGACACCATTGCGCTGATGCAGCGCCGCGATACGATTGGCGAAATACAAACCGAGCCCGGTGCTGCCACTGCTGTGATTGATGCCCTGTACATAATCGGCCTGGCGCTCGAGCATCTCGGCCGGATAACCGTCGCCGTCGTCGTTGATACTCAGCACCAGTTGCCCGGCCTCGTCACTGACGGTGATCAGCAGCGATTCGCGGGCGTAACGAATGGCGTTATTGATGCAGTTGCCCAGCACTGAAGCAATCAGCTCACGGTCGAAGAAGCCCAACGGGCTCAGCGGATCGACTTCATAGGTGGCGATGATCCCGCGACTGGCAAACACCTCCTGATGCGCCGCCAGTTGCGCCTCGATAAAGTCATCGAGTTCGTGATAGGCCGGTTGCAGCGGCATCTGGTTGACGCCGAGCTTGTACAGCCCGAGCAGTTGCACCAGCATGCCGTTGAGATGGGCAAACTCGAAGTCGATCACGCCTTGCTCCGCGCCTAGCCGTTGCGCCTCAGGCAACCGCGCCAGCCATTGGCTGTGGGCCTGCATGAGCATGGCCAGCGAGTTCTTCATGTCGTGGACGGTGGAGGCGATCACCGTAGAAAAATCCAGAGCTTGCTCGTCGTGGTTCATTCGCCAAACGCCTTGCTTTTCAGCTTCTGATAACGCGCAAAACGCGCGTCGGTGTCGGGCATCAGGCCAACCATTTTCAGGCAGGCCCGACATTCTTCCAGTTCCGCCGACGGCACACTGGTGTCGGTGCCGTGGAGCAGCGACTGGGCCATGTTCAGCGCAATACTGATGTTCTTCGGTTGCATCTTCAGCGCCTTGCGGAACACATCACGGGCCTCCACCAGGTTGCCGGTCTTGTACACGCGCACGCCCTGACGGTTGAGGTCAGCAGCAGCGTTGCTGGAACTGAGGATAGTCGGGTCATCAGTGAGCTTGGCGATGTCTTTCATTACTGCCGGATCGTCACCGTAGATCTCCGCGCAGCTCTTGAGCATCGAGGTGCCCGCCTCGGCCTGTCCGAGCATCTGCAATTGCTTGGCGACCAACAGCGCAGCTTCCGGACTCATGAACTGCTCCATGCCGTCGAGGCGCATCAGCGCTTGCTCGGTGAGCTTGTCAGCGGTCTCGGCATCGTTGAGCAGCAGGCTGGTGGCTTTCATCAGACGCGCGCGAATCTGCAGGCCGGGGTCGCTCGGGTTTTCTTTGGCCACCGCACTGAGCGTGGTGTTGATCTCCAGGCGTGTGCGCGTGTCGAGCCCGCGCTCACTGCCTTTGCTGATCAGCGCGTGAGCCAGGCCGAGATTACTTTCCGGATCCTTGAAGCGCGACTGCGCGCCTTGCGCTACGGCCTGACGATAGGCGCGGGACGCGGTGTCGAAGTCTTCGTTGGCCATCGCCAGTTTGCCCAGCAACGCCTGCCGACGCACCGCCAAGGGAGACAGGCGAATCGCCTCCTCCAGCACCCGTTGCGCACCTTTGCTATCGCCTTCGGCGACCAGTACATCGGCCATGCCGTCGTACAGCGCCGGCATCATCGGGAACACCTTCAGGGCCTTTTCATAAACGCCCTTGGCTTGCGCCACTTGGCCACGCTTGAACAGCAATTTGCCAAGTCCGGCAAATGCCCATGGCAACGGCCGGTCAGCAATGATGCTGTCATAGAGTCGTTCCAGCGCTTCGTTCTGATTCATCTCGCGCAGCGCATCGGCGCGATAACGCAGGCACAGCGGTGAATAGCGAATGTCCTGCTTGCACAGGGCGATGCAGGCGTTAAGCACCTCGACCGGCTTGCCGCGATCGAGGGCTTGTAGAATCGGTTTGAGCAACGTCTTGCGCTGTTCCAGACGCTCCAGGCGCTGGGCCAGGCCGGAGCGGTTGAACGGCTTGGTCAGGTACGCATCCGGTTCGTGCTCCAGAGCACTGAGCACCATCGCCTGACTGGTCTCGGCCGTCACCATGACAAACACCGCTTCATGGCTGATGAGCTTTTCCGACATCAGATCTTCGAGCACCTGCTGGCCGTTCTTCTTGCCATCGCCGAGATGGAAATCCTGCAGGATGAAATCGTAGGACTTCTGCGCGCACATCTTCAGCGCCTGCTCACCGGTATCGGCCGTGTCGACGTCCTTGACCCCGAGCTCACGCAGCATCGAACGCACGGAACTGCGGAAATCCGAGAAATCATCGACGATCAGAAAACTTTTTTGGTGATACGACAGCATCGAAGATTTCCAGGCAATTGAAGTGAGGGCAATTTCAGGCGCGCAGATGATAGCTGGCGGCAAAATGCTATCAAGCGATTTCGCGCGACTTTTAAGTCACCGAATGGGTTATCGGCCAGAAGTGCGGTTCCCTGAAGCCAGCGCTTCAAGATTCCTCTGCGAGCATTTACCCTGCGCGCCAGGACAACTTCCCACTAAAAGGCTTACATCGTGTACATCAAAGGACGCTACATCGTGTCCGCTTGCGCTCTGCTGTTTGTTCAGCAGGCAATGGCGGCTGGAATGGATTGCACAAAAGCGGCGAATGCCGCCGAAAACACTGTTTGCGCGGGCAAAGGACTTTATGAACAAGATGTACAGATGGGCTCTGTTTATCGAGCATTAATAAAGGCGTCCGCCCAGGTACAGCCCGAACTGAAACGTACTCAACGACTGTGGTTAAAGGCTCGCAATGAATGCGCCGACGATGTCTCGTGCCTGAATCAGCGTTATGACGAGCGCCTGAAAGTCCTTCAGGCACTGTTGACGGACGCGCTTGCCTACCCACCGGATGACCTCGATACGCAAGTGATGCATGAACTGAGCAACAGCATTCAAGCAGCGAGCAAGGATAATCCGGAGTTTGCCCTGGAGCGTACGCTTGAAGCCTTTGGCATCCGCGCGGGCAAGACCTCGTTCTCTGGAGACGTCGACAAGGATGATCCAAGCGACACGCACTTTCCGAAATCGAAGCCCGCAGGTCTCACGCCAGACGAGTGGCAGGCGCTGAGGACGTCGGACATTTCCGGCGCTGCCGATTTCGGTCACTCCACGTACACCCTGCTGGACATGGACGACGATGGTCAGCGCGACCTTATCGTCGATACCTACACCGGCGGCACAGGTCTGTTTACCTACACGGAGACCTGGCGGCGAACCGGCGAGCGTTTCATCAAGAGAAGCCCGGCCGCGGAAAGTTCGTTGTTCCACACCAATGACCGCGGCGCCAACCAATCAGCAAAATGGATAAGTATCCGTGGAAAAGTGTATGCGGCTTATCGCAGTGGTGCCTACGGAGTTGATCAGCTTTACTTGCTAAACCCGCTCAGAATCAACAATCGGGTACCGACGATAGCGGTTCATTACCGTTACGACCTGAAGGTGCCCACCCTTCAACATAAGGAAGACGGCACCACCACTTACGAGTTGGAGCCCGCTCTGCAACAGACACTTGACCGGGCGATAAGCAAAGCGACGCAGGCGGGAGAAGTCAGTTCAGCGAACACGCCGCTCTGCCCTGTCCCGGCCAGTGGCGCAGGAGAAAACGACTATTACAGCTATGGCATGGCGCCCTACACCCTCGAAGTTGTCACGAATCTGGGGGTTGTCATTGGCAATGATTGTTATATCGGCGCGTTGATCAACTGGTTCGGCAGCTACTACGAAAAGGAAGGATTGTCGGCACAACTGGTATTGCGCAAACCGGATGCCGAAGCCACTGGGCTTAGTTATGACGTGAATGGCAAACGCCATGTCAGCGCCGTGAGCGCAGCACTGGGTAAAGTTGAAACGGACGACGGCGCGTAGCATGACTTCTCGCGCTCAAGGTTAGCGACGGTTGGGGCAGGTAATACGTTGGTGAACGTATTACCTGTCGCGAGCTGAAACTTTCCCGCGGGCAAAACAAAACCCCAACTGCTTTCGCAATTGGGGTTTCGGAATTTAATCTTGACGATGACCTACTCTCACATGGGGAAACCCCACACTACCATCGGCGATGCATCGTTTCACTGCTGAGTTCGGGATGGGATCAGGTGGTTCCAACGCTCTATGGTCGTCAAGAAATTCGGGTACTGAGTCGTGGCCAGTTGGCCTCGCTTCAGCAAATTGGGTATGTGATAGCTTCGGTGTTTTGTGAGATTCGAACTTTCGGTTCGTTGCGTCTTCACACACCGCAATCTGGCCTTTCGACGCAAATTGCTTGGGTGTTATATGGTCAAGCCTCACGGGCAATTAGTATTGG
>RCUU01001658.1_pt1 | contig 10370 bp, 12 predicted proteins | sample 2166211 | NCBI WGS metagenome assembly RCUU01 (sample SAMN09932620, study PRJNA488358) | compost metagenome | feature: garden; material: soil; isolation source: compost soil in phenylacetic acid-enriched culture | place: Germany: Experimental Botanical Garden Goettingen | collected 2016-01-27
GCCCCGACCAGCATGATCACCAGGGCGATTACCCAGGCGAAGATCGGACGGTCGATGAAAAATTTCGACATTGTTTACTCCCCTTTACCGTCAGCGACTTTCGCAGTTGCTTGCGCAGGGACCGCAGACGGTTTCGGGTTGGCAGGTGTGACGTTGGACGCTTCGGTGACGGTGACTTCGACGCCTGGCTTGACGAATTGCAGGCCTTCGGTAATCAAGCGGTCACCGGCGTTGAGGCCTTGCTCGATCAACCACATGTTGCCGGACGTGCGGCTGGCCTTGAGCTGGCGCAGTTCAACCTTGTTTTCCTGGTTGACCACCAAAGCAGTTGGCTCACCCTTGAGGTCGCGGGTCACGCCTTGTTGCGGGGCCAGGATCGCCGCGCTGTTGACGCCTGCCTTGAGCTGGGCGTGGACGAACATGCCCGGCAGCAGGTTGTGATCCGGGTTGGGGAAGATCGCGCGCAAGGTGACCGAGCCTGTGGTTTCGTCCACCGACACTTCGGAGAATTCCAGTTTGCCTTCGTGGGCGTAGAGGCTTCCGTCTTCCAGGGTCAGTTTGACCTTGGCCGCGTTGTTACCGACGTTTTGCAGCTGGCCGCTTTCCAGTTCGCGGCGCAATTTCAGCAGTTCCGCCGACGATTGCGTGACATCGACGTAGATCGGGTCAAGTTGTTGGATGACGGCCATGGCGTTGGCCTGGCCGTTGTTGACCAGCGCACCCTCGGTGACGGCGGAACGGCCGATACGACCACTCAAGGGGGCCAGGACCTTGGTGTAGCGCAGGTCGATCTGGGCGGACCTCAGGGTTGCCTCGGCTTGCAAACGTTTGGCTTGCGCGTCGTCGTATTCCTGGCGGCTGACTGCTTGTTCGGCTACCAGTTGCTTGTAACGATCGGACAGTGACTTTGTCGATTGTAGGTTGGCTTGGGCACTGGCCAGGGTCGCCTCATACACCGATGGGTCGATCTGGTAGAGCTGCTGGCCGGCCTTGACCTCGCCGCCTTCGGTAAACAGACGCTTGAGGATGATGCCATTGACCTGCGGGCGTACTTCGGCAATGCGGAAGGGCGCAGTCCGGCCAGGCAGGTCGGAGGTCAGGGTGTAGGCCTGGGTTTGCAGGGTTACCACGCCAACCTGAGGAGGATGGGGCACCGGTGCCGGTTCTTCCTTTTTGCAGCCGCTTAGCAGCGCTGCCAGGGCGACGGCGGAAACCAGGGCAGTAACAGCTGGCTTGAATTGCATGAAGATCCTCGGTCAGAAGCGCGCTGGACGCTCAAGAGTAATGGAAAGACAAAAAAAATGTTTCGAGTGGATAAGTAGCTTACTAACGAATATACTTACATTCATGGTTGTTTGTAAACAGCGGATCTGCATGCATTTATGTCTGCAGTCCGCGAACCAGAAACCCGGGACAAGGCATGACAAGCGCCGCCCGGCCCGCACTCAGCCGGCTTGCCTGCCTGCCGGAGTGCCCCTGAAAGAGGTTGAACTGCCATGGTTCGTCGAACCAAAGAGGAAGCCCAGGAAACCAGAAGCCAGATTCTCGAAGCTGCGCAGAAAGCCTTCCATGAACGGGGTGTGGCGCGTACAACCCTGGCTGACATCGCTGCCATGGCGGGGGTGACCCGAGGCGCGATCTATTGGCATTTCAGCAACAAGGCCGACTTGTTCCAGGCCATGCTCGACAGCTTGCACGAGCCGCTCGACGCCCTGGCGCGGGCCAGCGAAAGCCAGGACGAAATCGACCCGCTCGGTTGCATGCGTGCCTTGTTGATTCAGGTACTGCAGCAAGTGGCGCTGGACCCGAAAATTCGACGGGTGAACGAAATTCTGTTTCATAAGTGCGAGTTCACCGATGAAATGTGCGACCTGCGGCGCCAACGACAAACGGCCGCGCTCGAGTGCAACGTGCGCATAGAACTCTCCCTGAGTAATGCGGTGAGCCGTGGGCAACTGCCCGAAAACCTCGATACCGGGCGGGCGGCGATTACCTTGCATGCGTTCATCGACGGCATGCTCGCCCAATGGCTGTTGATTCCCGATAGTTTCTCGCTGCATGAGCAGGCGCAAACCTGGGTTGATGCCGGTTTGGATATGCTGCGCCTGAGCCCCAGCTTGCGCAAATGAGGGTCTGAGGGCAGTTGTTTCAAAATGTCAGGCGAGTGAAAATCTCGCCGCCGGCTATCCTCGATTATCCGCCTATTTTCTCTATCTTGATAGTTAGTCTGCTAAGTATTTTTCGCCCATCTCATCGAGTGTGTGCATGACCGGCAATGCCTTGTTAAAAAAATCCGAACAGCCGATCAAGGGTATCGCGCTGATCTGCCTGGCGGTGCTGCTGTTTTCCAGTCATGACACCCTGTCCAAATACCTGTCGGCGTTCTACCCCATCGTCATGGTGGTCTGGGCGCGGTATGTGGTGCATACCCTGTTGATGCTGGTGGTGTTCGTGCCGCAGACCGGCCTGTCGGCGGTGGTGCGCACCCGCCGCCCCGGTTTGCAGCTGGCCCGGGCCCTGTGCCTGATCGGCACCAGTCTGTTCTTTACCACGGGCTTGCGCTATATCCCCCTGGCCGAGGCCACGGCGGTCAACTTCCTTGCACCCTTGCTGGTGACGGCGCTGTCGGTGCCGCTGCTGGGCGAACGGGTGACGCGCCACCAGTGGCTGGCGGTGTTGGCCGGGTTTGTCGGCGTGCTGATCGTGGTGCGCCCTGGCGGCGCGCTGTTTACCCCGGCGATTCTGCTGCCCTTGAGTTCGGCACTGTGCTTCGGCTTTTATCAATTGCTGACCCGCAAGCTGAGCAGTGTCGACAGCCCCACCACCAGTAATTTCCTGACTGGCATCCTCAACAGCCTGATCATGACGGCCCTGTTGCCGTTTTTCTGGACCACACCTACCTGGACGCATGCCCTGCTGATGGTTGGCGTCGGTACCTGCGGCATGCTCGGGCACATGTTGCTGACCCAGGCATTCCGCTATGCCGCGCCGGCCATGCTGGCGCCGTTCAGCTACGGGCAAATCCTCTTTGCCCTGATGTTCGGTTACCTGGTGTTCGACCATACGCCGGACATCTACGGGATTGTCGGTATCACCGTGATCTGCCTGAGCGGGCTGGCCGTGGCCTGGGGCCAGCGCCGCCGCTGACGTTCGGTCAGGCCGCCTTGTCGTTGCGCCCGCGCAGGATCTTGTCCGGCAGGGCCAGGGCAGCCGCCAGGCCCAGCAGTGAAATCGCGGCACTGGCCAGCAACAGGTGGCGGAAGGTGCTGGTCAACTCGCTACGCAAGGCCAGTTGGGCGTCACCGTTGGCGGCATCGATGCCTTGCAGCAAGGCATTTCCCGAGACCCCTTCGCCGCCGATACTGGCCGCGCCCAGATGGGCCAGGCTCGAATCCTGCAGCATGGCCAGCAACAGCGCCGACATGCACGCCACGCCCATGGCCCCACCCAGGGAGCGGAACAGGTTGGTTGTACTGGTGGCAACCCCGATGTCGGTGGGGGCGACCGCGTTCTGGGTGCCTACCAGCGACGTTGGAAACAGTGCGCCCGAGGCCATGCCGGTCAGCAGCATGAACAGGCCGCTGAGTAGCGTCGATTGCGGTTCGGTGAAGGCCATGCCGAGGATGAACAACGGCATGCACAGCGCACCGGTGAGAATCTGCGGTTTGAAACGACCGGTCAGGGACGTCAGGCGCCCGGCGAAATAGGCGCCGATCGGCAGCCCCATCGCCAAGGGCAACAAGTGCAAGGCGGCGCTGTCGGAACCTTCGCCGGTAATGCTCTGGTAGCGCAGGGGCATGATCACGCTCAGGGAGATCGACTGGAAACTGGTGAAGAACACCGTGCACCAGCACAGGACAGCGGTGCGGTTGGCGAACAACGGCATGGGCAGCAGAGGCTCCTGCACCCGGCGTTCATACCAGGCGAACAGGCCAAGGGTAAGCACTGCCGTCATCAACAACCCAGACACCAGCGGCGCATGCCAGGGCAAGCCCTGGCCGATTTCGGTGATGCCCAGCAGCAGCGTGGTCAGGCCGAGGATCAACAACAGGGTGCCGAAATAGTCGATCACCGGGTCGCGCTGGGGGATCGGCAGGGCGCGCAGGCTGTGGCGCGCCACCCACCAGGAGACCAGGCCCAATGGCAGGTTGATCCAGAACACCCAGCGCCAGGACAGGTACTCGGTGAGGTAACCGCCCAGCACGGGCCCGGCCACGCTTGCCAGGGCGTACATGCCACTGAAATAGCCTTGGTAGCGACCACGCTCGCGTGGTGGGATGATGTCGCCAATGATGGCCTGGCTGACGGAAATCATGCCGCCGGCACCGATCCCCTGGATGATGCGTGCCAGCACCAGTTGTTCCATGCTCTGGGCCATGGCACACAGGGCCGAGGCCAGGGTGAACAGGCCCATGCCGAACAGCATCATCCTGCGGCGGCCGTACAAGTCGCCCAGTTTGCCGTAGATCGGCACGGCCACGGTCATGGCGACCATATAGCCGGAGATCACCCACGCAAGCAGGCCGACGTCCTTGAATTGGGCCGAGATGGCCGGCAGCGACACGGCGACGATGGTCTGGTCCAGTGCGCCGAGAAAAATCGCCAGCATCAGGGCGATGAGTATGCTGCGCACGGCAGGCTTGGTTTGGCTCAAATCAGTCACGGGCTGGCCTGATGGCTTTGAGATGCGCGGGCAGGGCCTGCGCAGGAAGTGCCTGCCAGTGTACTTGATAGCTAGCTAAGAGTTCTATTGGATTGCTTCACCCCGCGACAATACCGCAGCCCTTACTTCAGGGTGAGCGTGGTGGTTTGGGGTGGGCAATGGGCCAGGCTGCAACTGGCGTTTTCACGCGGAGTATTGCGTGCCAATTCAACCCGGTAGGCCGCTGCGGCATACAGGCCGATAACGGCAGACAAGGCGCAGATGAAGGCACATTTTCTTGTTTTTAGGCCCATGGGGCTGACCTCCGGCGTGCAGGTGAGGCTTATGTTTTAAGCATAGGCCAGAATGCTGGAGGCTGTGGGGCGGGCCGATTGCTCGCGATGACAGATACATCTGTCAGCAAATTCGTTATTACCTGAGCGCGATTTCCCAAGCATAATTCTTTGCCCTTGAACGCTGTTGCACCTCTTGTTTCCCGGTCGTTTAGTGTGACCCGGTCGTTGCCAATTCAACGACCGGGTTTCGCAGCCTTGATTCAGAGACGTAATAGCGTCCATCTCCGAGATTCGGCATTTTTTGCTCGAAACTTCGTTATGGCGGCTGTACGTGGGGCACCTTTGGGTGCGCCGAGTGGCTCTGTCTCGGTCTGCGAACCCGCGTATAGCTGCCACCTTGTTTCGTTTCGCAGCGATTGGCGGGCAGCTTCACCCTACAGAGGCTGAAAGAATAATCAAAATCGTCCCCGATCCACCTGCTTCAACCCCCTCACTTTCCACCACCCTCGAAAAACCCTTCGGCACCGTCGATAGCACCGGCCAGTCCATGTTCACCGTACGCGGCGGTATCCCGGTGCACGATGCCCTGGACCACGCCACCACCCTGAGCGAATGCGCCGAAGCCACGGCCTGGGATGTAGTGGATCACCTGCACCTGAACGACAAGGCCCTGGTGCTGGGGCTGATCCAGCAACTCGATGCGGCGCAGGCGTTGATTGGCGCGGTGGTGGATAGGACCGCACCGATATAGCTCGATACCCGTAGCTGCCGCCAGGCTGCGACAAGGTCCGAAGGGCCTTCAGTAATCTGAAATCCAACGCCCGCTTCGGTCGTGCGCGACTCCGAGCCGATCGCAGCCTCACGGCAGCTCCTACAGGGACCGAACGGGGGGCGCTAAACAAGACAGTTGCTGCTACGGGGTAATCATTCGCCAGGTAAATCCCGGTAGCCTATCCGTGCAGGGAGCGTCTATTGTTTTGATACCCATTCCTGCACGGATGCCCTTCATGAGCAACGCCAACAGCGCTTTGATCACCCGCTTTTACGAGGCCTTCCAGCGCCTGGATGCCGAAGCCATGGTGGCCTGCTACACCGATGACGTGGTGTTCAGCGACCCGGCCTTTGGTACGTTGCGCGGGCGGGATGCGGGGGATATGTGGCGAATGCTCGCAGCAAGGGCGAAGCAATTCTCCCTGACCTTTGACAGCGTTCAGGCCAGCGAGCGCAGCGGTGGCGCGCATTGGGTTGCCACCTATGTGTTCAGCCAGACTGGCCGCACCGTGGTCAACGATATCCAGGCACGGTTTCTGTTTCGCGATGGGAAGATCAGCGAGCACCACGACCATTTCGATCTGTGGCGCTGGTCGCGGCAAGCGCTTGGGGCCAAGGGTCTGTTGCTGGGGTGGGCGCCGGTGGTGCAGGACAAGGTGCACCAGCAGGCGCTCAAGGGCTTGCGGGCGTTCCAGGCAGGGCGTTAAGCCTTTTGCGCAGCGCGCTTGCGGCAGGCTTCGCCGAATGCCGAGAACAGCTTCACTGAGTCCGGGTTGCTCGCCGCTTGCCATTCCGGGTGCCACTGCACCGCGCAGGTGAATTGCGGCAGGTCGGGCGCATGGATGGCTTCGATCAGGCCGTCTTCGGCGTGGGCCAGTGGCGCCAAGCCCTCGCCCAGGGTCTTGATGCCCTGGCCGTGCAGCGAGTTGACCTTGATCGAGTCGGTGCCCATCAGCTCGGCAAACCAGGTGCCCGGCACCAGGTCGATGCTGTGGCTCTCGGCGTATTGCACGTCCACCGGCTCGTCGGTGTCTTCACGGTGGTCGTTGAAGCCTTCTTCGGCGTAGACCTTCTGGTACATGTCGCCACCCAGCGCCACGTTGATTTCCTGCATGCCACGGCAGATGCCGAGGATGGGCAGGCCACGGGCAATGGCAGCGCGAACCAGCGGAATGTCGAACAGGTCGCGGTCGCGGTCCTGGGTTTTTTCCGGGGTCAGGTTTTCCTGGCCGTACAGGGCAGGGTCGATGTTGCTGCCGGCACCGGTCAGGTACACGCCGTCGACCATGTCCAGGTATTGCTCGATGTCATCGGTGCCGCAGCAGGTCGGCGCCAGCACAGCGACGCAACCGGCAATATCGGTCAGCGGTGTGATGTATTTGTGGGTCATGACCTGGTAGGCATGCCCTTTGCGCTCTTGGGCGCCCATGGACATCAGTACGACGGGTTTGCGGGTTTGATTGGAAGGGTTTGCAGTATTGCTGTTTGACATACGTCACCTTGGTGACAGGCAGGGCCTGTCGTTGTTTTTGCAGGCGCTTGTGGCCTGTTTTTACCGCTCCAGTCTGCCAAAGCCGTAAAATATGTCAAACAATAACCGTGTTTTTTTTCATGGGGTTTTGCCGGGCGATTGCCCTGAGCACGGTGCTTTCGGCCGCCAAAGCCTTGATCTATATGGCTCGAAAGGGGTTTTTTGATCAATTATATTTGACAAAATTTCAGCGGGTCGTGAACAGCGCTGTTCAGGACGGCGGCCAGGGCGTTAAGCTCAAGCCTTTATTACCTCTTGCTTGTTTTCGTCGTGACCCAGCCCTCTATCGATGTTAGTCCCACCCCAGCAGGCAAGCCGTGGTACGTGTATCTGGTGCGTGCCGAAAACGGTTCCCTGTACTGCGGCATCAGTGACGACCCGCAGCGGCGCTTCGCCGCCCATCAACGCGGCAAAGGTGCGCGGTTCTTCTATTCCAGCCCGGCGGTGGCGCTGGTGTATGTCGAGGCCTGTGGCGACAAGGGCGAAGCACTGCGCCAGGAGCGCCTGATCAAGAAGTTGCGCAAGTCTGCCAAGGAGCTGCTGGTGGCGTCGTTCATGCCGAACACCGGACCTGATCCAGCGTTATCGGTGTGACCGGGTAGGCGTGTGTGCAGGCCTTGGGTAAGCTCAAGGCTTCACCTTCTTCGTGGCGGAGCCCAAGATGTCTGATCTGATCCTGCACCATTACCCCACTTCCCCCTTTGCTGAAAAAGCCCGCCTGATGCTGGGGTTCAAGGGCGCGTCGTGGCGTTCAGTCCTGATCTCGCCGGTCATGCCCAAGCCCGACCTGACAGCCCTGACCGGTGGTTACCGCAAGACGCCGGTGCTGCAGGTGGGTGCCGACATTTATTGCGATACCGCCTTGATTGCCCGTCGGCTGGAACAGGAAAAAGCCCTGCCGGCGCTGTTTCCCGAGGGCCAGGAAATGACCGTGGCCAGTTTCGCTGCCTGGGCCGATTCGGTGGTGTTCCAGCATGCGGTGAGCCTGGTGTTCCAGCCCGAATCAATCGCCGTGCGTTTCGCCCGCCTGCCGCCTGAAGCGGTCAAGGCCTTCATCGATGACCGCAAGGCGTTGTTCAGCAGTGGCAGCGCCCAGCGTTTGTCTGCCGAACAGGCCAGGCACCAGTGGCCGACCCTCATGGCGCGGCTGGAGCAACAACTGCAGCGCGAGGAGGGTGACTACCTGTTTGGCGAGCCCTCGATTGCCGACTTCGCCATGGCGCATCCGCTGTGGTTCCTCAAAGGCACGCCGGTAACGGCACCGCTGGTGGATGCTTATCCTGCCGTGCATGCCTGGCTAGGCCGGGTGCTGGGCTTCGGTCATGGCGCCTACAGTGAACTGAGCAGCGAAGAAGCACTGGCGATCGCCCGGGATTCGCGGCCAGCGCCGTTGCCTGAAGAGGCCTTCGAAGAGCCCAATGGGTTCAAGGTGGGTGATCGGGTGGTGGTTGCCGCGACCGACTACGGTGTCGATCCGGTAGAAGGGGAGTTGGTGTTTGCGGGTACCGAGGCGTTGATCCTGCGCCGCGAGGACGAACGAGCAGGGGTGGTGCATGTGCACTTCCCGCGGCTGGGGTTCAACCTGAAAGTGCGCTGAGCATGAGGCGATCATCGTCACGTTTCATTGCCATTCGAAACGCTGCTGCTTTACGTTTTGCGAGTCCAGGCCGATCTGCAGGTTGAACTCACCGGGTTCTGCCGCGTAGTGCAAACGGGCGTTGTAGAACTTCAAGTCATGCTTACTGACGGCGAAGCGCACTGTGCGTTCTTCGCCGGCTTTGAGCATTATTTTCTTGAAGCCGTTCAGTTCTTTCACGGGCCTGCTGACGGAAGCAGATACATCCTGCAGGTAGAGTTGCACGACTGTTTCGCCATCGCGAGCGCCGGTGTTTTTGACCGCGATGCTGGCGTAGAGCGTCTGGTCTACCTTTAGCTGCCTGCTGGACAGGGTGATTTCGGACAGGCTGAAGTCGGTGTAGCTCAGGCCATAGCCAAATGGGTACAACGGGCTGTCCTTGGCACCGGTGTTACCGGCGGCAGGCGAATGAAGGGTTGCCCATGCGGGTGCGCACTGCAGGCCTGTCGCCAGTGCCAGCAGGCAATACCTGCTGATCATCCGCGAATGCGCAGGTTGGGGAATTGTCCGGGGTCAGCTGTCTTTTGTGCGTGCGTGTACCAGGCGATGACCTGCTTCAACAAGACCGTCCATGGTCACCCCCTGTAGTCCTTGCATCAAAGGATGGGGCTGTTCGTCCTGGCGGGCTACTGGCAGAAATGACAGGATTTGAGCCGTATTCCGACCGTTTGTCGGAAGGCTGCCCTGCCTATTTGAGCGTTTTGAGGATCGCCTCAGGGTCGTAGTTGCGGATCAATGTGCCGTTTACATCCAGCAGCGGGATGCCGCCTCCACCGAGGGTCAAGTAGACCTTGCGTGCCGCTTCGTCCTTTTCGAAATCGACTTCGCGAAAGGCGATGCCCTGCTGGTCGAGAAAGCGTCGGATCGATTTGCAATAGCCACACCAATCGGTGGCGTACAAGACGACCCGGTTGGTGTCCTGGTTGTAGCGTGCGGTGGCCGGTGACGGGTTGAAGAAATGCTCGATCTTGCCCCACTGCTGGTAGATGACCACTACCAGCAGTATCAGCAGGAACTTCTTGAGGACGTTATGCAGCATCAATCCTTGCGCCGCTTGAGCTGGTCGGTCAGCTGCGTGGGCAGGCCCTTGATGATCAGGGTGCCGGCTTCTTCGTCGTATTCGATTTTCGAGCCCAGCAAGTGCGCTTCGAAGCTGATCGACAGGCCTTCGGCACGGCCGGTGAAACGGCGGAATTGGTTGAGGGTGCGCTTGTCGGCGGGAATCTCCGGCGACAGGCCGTAATCCTTGTTGCGGATGTGGTCGTAGAAGGCGCGCGGGCGGTCTTCGTCGATCAGGCCGGAGAGCTCTTCCAGGCCCACGGGCTCGCCCATTTTGGTTTGCCCGGTGGCGTAGTCGACCAGCGCCTGGGTTTTCTCGCGGGCAGCTTCTTCTGGCAGGTCCTCGCTTTCGACGAAGTCACTGAAGGCCTTGAGCAGGGTACGGGTTTCGCCCGGGCCGTCGACGCCTTCCTGGCAGCCGATGAAGTCGCGGAA
>RCUU01001660.1_pt1 | contig 10358 bp, 10 predicted proteins | sample 2166211 | NCBI WGS metagenome assembly RCUU01 (sample SAMN09932620, study PRJNA488358) | compost metagenome | feature: garden; material: soil; isolation source: compost soil in phenylacetic acid-enriched culture | place: Germany: Experimental Botanical Garden Goettingen | collected 2016-01-27
GTTCTGTTGGCGCGAGCCACCGGCATGCGCTTGCGTGAGGCCATCTTGGCTGACCTGCCACGGCTAAGCCGTGAGGCTAACGACCTAGGCAGGATTAACATTCAGGATGGCACCAAGGGCGGCCGCGCCGGCGCCTCGGCGCCACGTTGGATAGCAGTGGACGACCATATTCGTGGCGCACTTGGATTCGCATGGCAGGCGTCACCTGCAGGTAGCCGCAACCTGATTGCGCCAAACGAAAGCTACCTGAATCTTCTGCAAGAAAGCATCCGGCCTGCGCGAGACATCCTGCAAGCACACAGCATCAAAGGCTTCCATGAACTACGAGCGGCTTACGCATGTGAGCGCTACGAGCAGATCACCCAACACCCCGCGCCAATCAATGGGGGCCAATGTTGCCAGGTCGATAGGAGCCTTGATCACGAGGCTCGGAGGCGAATCTGTTACGAGCTTGGGCACGGTCGGATCGATGTGGGCGCGGCCTACATTGGAGGGGGACATGATCAGGCCATTCGATATGGAGTTGTTCTTGGCCGGCGTGCTGACCGGAACGCACGCAACGCGGCTACGCCATTTGCGGCAGGCGAGAATCATCCAAGCTGAAATCTCGGAACGCTGGCAGCGACAGACGCCTTGGGCTTGGCAGAAAAAGCACGTGGCTTGGTTTCTTGAGCATCGCCTAAATCGACGCAGCGATACGACGCGGTACTACTATTTGCTGACCGTGCGGCTGCTCGCTCGTCGTTTACAGAAAACGTGGGTGTTCAACCTCTGAGCGAGGGTCTGATTTCGATGGGTACGACTGAAAGCAATCGACCCATAGTTGACCTTGGCAACAGGCAGCTACGGCCATGCGTAGTCGCTGGTTGATTGCCTCGTATGACGATGGCATTGGCTAAACAGCCTCAAGGCAGATGTGCGATTCGCTAGCCCTGAAGGCTATAGAAAATTCTGTGATGGCCTATTGAAATCAAAAGATCATGCCCCCATGTGTGAGGAATCCCTAGGAGGACAGCACATGGCTCGCGCGCAAACCCAGTTTGAAAGCTTTCATCGGACGATTCTTTTTGGCTACGACAGCAGCCAGGACCTTCGTGACAGAAGAGATACCCTACTTTCCGACCTGAAGAAAAACATCAGTGCGGATGCGCCTCCTTACAGAACCTTCACTCAGGGTAGCTATGCGCTGGACACCGGTATCCATCCGCTGGATGGCAATCCGGATATGGACGTAGGCGTCCTCTTTGAATGCTCGCCTAGCGACTATCCCGATCCTCTGGTTTTGAAAAAGTACGTTCGCGATGCATTAGTGCGGCACAACCGCACTGTCAACATTCGCCGTCCCTGTGTGACCGTCACCTATTACAGAGACGAAACTCCCCTCCATCACATCGACCTTGCCGTTTATTGCTCGAACTCCACCGGACAAACTCAAATCGCCTGGTGCAGAGAAAGCACTCCACTAACTGACAGGGAGTGGAAACCGTCCGAAGCCCGGGAGCTTACAGAGAAGATCACCAGTCGGTTCTCTGGTAGCGACCGTGACCAGTTCCGCCGATGTGTCCGAGCGCTCAAGCGTTGGCGAGATGAAAAAATCGGCCACAAAAACACCCCGAGCATTGGTCTGACTGTGGCGGCCTACAACTGGTTCGTACCTCGCTATGACAGCATCGATGGCAAGCCCATCGACCTGCTTGCACTGCGAGACCTCGTAGATGCAATGCTTGCCCGGTGGACGGGCTCTCGCCTGCACGTCAATCTTCCGGTTGCGCCGCACAGCGATCTCTTTGAGCGGATGACAGACACCCAAATGACTGACCTCAAGAGCCGACTTGAAGAGCTGCGTGATGCCTTAAACGAGGCGGATGCACAGGCCGATACTCATGAGGCATGCAAAATACTGAGTAAGAAATTTGGCGAAGACTTCCCCGTCCCAGAAAAGTCCGACACTACCAAGCAAGCCTCTGCGGGGGTGAGCACTTCTGGTCGTTCCGCTTGAGCGAGATCCAAAAGGCTTTTGTCACCAAGGTTGAGCTAACGCTACGAGAGCTTGGCGCAGAAATCGTTGCGTTCGATCAAAAGCTTCAAGGGCCTGCATGGGACATCATACTTGATAGAGACGGACGCACATGGCCGTTGCGACTAGTCCCAGTTGGCTGGAGTGTTGATGAGCTTCCTGTAATCTATTGGCGCAGGCCAACACCAATTTGGGGATGGCCTCACGTCAGCAGCGCAGGCGATGTATGCGTAAGTGATCGGGAAGGTCTGGAGTACGATCCAGAGGATGTGCCTGGGGTAATCGAATGGTTACTTCAAGAGGCATTCAGATTACTCGCCCACGCCTCAGCCATGGCTGAGGATGAGCGCCAGCTTAACTTTGCCGATGAGTTGGAAGGCTATCTGCGCAATGACGGCTCATCGTCAGTAATCCTTGACGAGAAGCTCGATACCACCAAGCCCCTTTATGCCGAGGTCGCCTTCAAGAGAAGGGGTAGAAGTGGCCCTATGACGGCCAAGGTATGCCGGGTAAATCAAGGGACAACACAGCTATCCGACTCTCATCAAGAGCGTTTAGGGCTCCTTGATGTCACCATCCATCAAATCGATGGGCTTATGAGCGAATGGGGAAACGACTGGTGGGACATCTTCCTAAGCAGACTGTCGCCCTCCCAGCACGCTATTGCCGTCGCGCCCAAAAACCGGGGCGTCGTTCTGCGTGTACCTAGCAGCTTTGGGCACTCACTATTACTGCTCTACTGGGGACTGCGCCCAGCAAAGATGCGGTCCACGTATCTCCTACAGCGGCGGGATCATGAGTACTTGGTCCAACGTACAGGCGGAGCACCAGACATACGCCACGTCATTGTTGCCGGCTGTGGCTCTATAGGGTCCCGCGTGGCCGAACATCTTGCCCTAGCGGGGATTAGCAAAATCACTCTCGTGGACAGTGATAAATTCAGTCCTGACAACCTGGGTAGGCATGTACTTGGGAAGCAGTCGATTTCCAAGTTCAAGGTTGATGAGCTAGCAACCCTTCTGAATGAGCGGATGCCTGGCATTCAGATCGAAGTTAGAGCAACCAATGTCCAAGCAGTGCTGGCTAATGGAGAGCTAGCCGGGGTTGACGCTATAGTGCTTGCAACCGGTAACTCGACTCTCGAACGCTCCATCGCTCGAAGAGCATTCAGGGAGCGGTGGCCATCGTTGATCGTATCCACAAGTGTTGAAGCAGCTGGCCTGGGCGGGCATGCAATTGCTATGCGCCCAGGCACTCCAGGATGTCTAGACTGCTTATATATAGATCCGGACACGCAGACCCCCCTCCCTAGTATGCGCACCTCCCTAATGGCTCCCGGCCAAAAAGTAACTCGCCAATTGACAGGCTGTGGTGCTTTTACACCTTATTCCGCACTAGACGCGACTCGGACAGCGACCCTCGCTGCTGAGCGTGTGCTAACCGATGTTCCTCTCTACTCACGCTGGGCGGGGGAGGCGGTTCTCGCCAAGACAGAAGGGATACAGTCGTCAGCTACGTACGACGCCCTTCGCACCCGACGCATAGCCTCAGACGTCACGCCATCCGAATACGCCCAGCCGAGGTGTCCATGCTGCAGCGTTTGACTAGTGGGCACGTCGTATGGGAGGCCAAAGAGGGCGCCTGCGGATCTCTATCACCGGACGTGATAAAGAAACTTTCCAAATGGTCGCAAAAGCGCATCTACTCGAAAGAGGCAGGCGGCTTGATACTAGGCTTTGTTGATAGCGAGACGAATGGTTTATTGGCAGAGGAGCTTACAGTCCCTGGACCAGGGGATCAGCGCTCTAGGACAAGCTTTTTCAGAAGCGAGAGGCATCAACGAGAAGCCGAATATTGGAATATGCAAACAAATTGCAAAGGTACTCAGTTAGGCCTTTGGCATACTCATCCTGAGGCTAATCCAACACCTTCCGGTACCGATCTCAGTGATTGTGAGCGAGTATTAAGAAATGGAAGATTTGACTGCAATGGCCTCCTTTATCTGATTGTAGGAACGCAAACTATCGGTTGCTGGCATGCGCAAGTTGGCCGACCACTCTACCTTCTAGGGCATTTTAAACCATGAAATCTGATAGATTGATGGGTCGAATATTTGATCTTCTTACCTTATATTTTCGAAGAACTCCAGCAGGTTTACTTCTCAGCGCCGGAGTCACCTTGATGCTGGGCGGGCCATGGCTTGCTGCAAAATTGGTTTTCCGTAAAGAGTCCGCTGATGGCAGCTACATTACAGGGGAAATAAATACGACTGAAGCAGAGTGGTGGGTCAATGCCGCATGCTTAGGTGTTGGAGCACTACTAATTTCAGTCGGTATATATTTCACCTGGACTACATTTCAGGAACAGCGCAGAAAACTAGTAGTAGCTCTAGAATTGCGCGGACTGAGTCAAACCGCTGATAGCCCGCTTCAAAGCGCGATTCCCTCTCTGGCTCTCGGCCGGAGAGAATCCATATTCATTGATGTACGCCAGCTCATTCAAGGCACAACAGCACAAAAGCATGAAGCTGTAAGCGCCGTAAACCTGATCCCCATTCGTCTCAAGCAACTCAAAGATGGCAGAGATCGCGAGGATCTGAGCGTCTATGCTGGAGGGCTAGCACCTGTTCCACTCTTGTTTCTCACAGGTAACCTACTAGCAGCGGAAAGCAAAATCCATTGGCTTGACTGGAATAGAAAGACATCCAAGTGGCTGTCACCGGATGAGGGGGTCGATCTAACTGATTCTCTACCTATAAACTATGAGCCAGTATATCAAGACGTGATTTTGGCTTTTTCGGTCTCGTACCCCATTAATCGATCAGAGCTAGAAACTGCCTTCCCTGAAACTAATATTGTTGAGCTTAAAATAGATAGTCCAGCCCCGGGCATAGTTATCAGCGAAACGTCTATTCAAAGGCTCATGCAAGATTTCATGAGCTGTATAGCTGCCCTAAAGGCCAAAGGCGCAAAGAGAGTCCACCTAATCCTAGCCGCACCCAGTATTCTCTCCATCAGGCTTGGCTCGTGTTATGCGGGGCGCAACATGCCTGAATTAATAATCTACCAATATCAGCAGGCCCAGAAGCAAAACCCTTACCCCTGGGGGATTCGCATGCCAAACTCAGAAAGCAACCATGGCGAACTAGTTGTTAGGCAAGCACTTCAGTCAATAAATCATGCTTAATTTAAGCTCCCCGGAAAATCAGATTCCGGGAAGCGTCTCCTTTTGGCCTTGATCGGCCATACACGAAGGGCCGCTCTGGGACGTTTTCTGTTGTTCCCCATCTAGGATTTGAAGCGGGTGATCGTAGCCCTCACTGGAGCCAAAATTCTCCCAGTTCGATTCGGATGTCGATTAGCCTGCAGGATATGCACTCGTCGCCCAAGTCCTTCGAAGTTGAAGGGGTAGCTCTCAGCCCGGCGCTGGTCGAAAAGTTGTCGGGCAAGCCCGCTCCGGCACTGAGCGACGCTTATCCTAGCGGCATGTCCGACGAATACGGTCTGGAGTCCATTTCTCAAGACACCGTCGTGCTTCAGGCCACGGATCCCTCGGTAACCGTTTCCAGATCCAGATGCATCGCCAGTCATAATTCACCGCCCGCTGGGAGGGTTCCCTCCGACATCAGCGGATGACCGCAGATGTCATTTGTGTCAATTAAGACGCGTAAAAACGTCTTTGCTACTGTATGTGTCAGAAGCAACACGCTCTGTCTGATTCCCCGATTCTGGCCTTGTATTGCACATATTGGATCCGTCATGATGATGGCATATCGACCTCGCACCGCTGACGGTCGAATGTGAGATATCGAATCCTCTGGAGGCTGCATGGACGCCCACGTTTCACCCCAGTCGATAGATCGTTTCGATCCATCCCGGAAAACCGAACAGTTTGTCATCCTGCCATCCGAGATTCGTGATGATGGCTGGATGAGCATCAGCACCTATCAGGACATCGCGAAAACGACTGATACCTTGCCTGACAAAGGGCTGGAACTGACTGTACTAGGCCTGTTCGGCGAGGTTGGTAGCCTGCTGAGTGCCTTCAAAAAGCGACAACGCGATCAATCTGCATTCAAGCGTTACAACGCGACGATCATGGAGGAGCTGGGAGACACGCTGTGGTATTTTTCGACGCTCGCAACGCGCGCTCAGCTTGACCTTTCGACCATCGCTCAAAAGGCTTTTCTTGGCCTCACTGATTGGTACAAAGTGAAGCCGGCAGACCCTAGCCTCGGGTTCGCAGAGTTGCAGAATCGTGCAGGCCATCCCATTCCGGAAGAGACGTTCAGTATTCAAGTGCTCGCCTTGGCCGGCTGCGTCGGTGATCTGCTTAACGACTTCAAGGCTGGCTCATTAACTCGCAATGGCGACCACCTTTCTGCTCATATGGTGGAAATCTTCCGGGCCTTAGTCGCCGCAGCAGACTCAGCCAATGTGGACATAGGCGAGGCGGCGCTCGAAAACGTCAAGAAAACCTTCAGCCGATGGCCTGCGCAGATTACTTACCCACGGCGCTTCGACGTTGATATGCCCAAAAACGAACGATTCCCCTCAAGGCTGGAATTCTTCATCGCCGAAGAAACCGCCGGAGAGAAGCAGTACGTCATTCAGAAATGCAACAAGATCATCATTGGTGACCGGCTGACTGATAATAAAATGGAGCGCGATGACTACCGCTTCCACGATGTCTTCCACTTGGCTTTCGCGGTTCACCTCGGGTGGTCTCCCGTACTTAGGGCGCTGCTACACCTGAAGCGCAAATGCGATCCCGAACTTGACGAAAATCAGGACGGCGCTCGGGCAATTCTCATTGAAGAAGGCGTGGCCACATTTATCTTCGGTCGCGGACTAGGCTGCAGCCTGTTCGAAGGCATCGATCGCGTTGACTATGACCTGCTGAAGTCCATTCAAGATTTCGTCAAAGGCTATGAAGTCGACTGGTGTGCTTTGTGGCAATGGGAAAAAGCAATTCTGGACGGCTTCAGCATCTTCCGGCAGCTCGTCGGTAAACGAAAAGGCTATGTCATCGCTGACTTCGAGAATCACACGATCAGTTTTCGCGAAGGCAGTGACGACGATGAATAGCATTCGGCAAGACCCTCAGTCTCGAACGACACCGAGTGCTTGATTCCCTAAAACTCTTTCATCAGCCATAAATCAGTGAGGAGCTCAGATCATGAATAGCGGTAATGCATGTATCGTCTTTACCACAGGGCTTGAGCCGAAAGCCCAGGCAGTCTGTCAACAATTGAACGCGCATGGTTTCAATGTCTGTATGGCCGCGGCCGAGCAGGAAGAAGTCGAAGCCGCACAAGCAGCGCAACCCGTGTCGGAGGAGGTTCAAAGCTGTATTGACAATGCAGTGATCAGTATTTTCCTGATTCCCGAGGAGGGTTACGAGTGCCTTGAAGGGGCAGCAGGGCATGCAGTGACTTGTGGCAAAACCATTGTGGCCATCGCCGAAAATGTTGCGTCGTTGCCCCAAGTATTTGACGACCATGCCAGCTCCGTTTTAACCATAGCCAGCACACGCCTGAGCGACGTTATCCAAGGGACTCAGGTTTGGGAACGAGCGGAGGGCAATCCGAGCACTGAGCGCAAGATTAACCGGGTCAAGTGCCAATGAGCGATGTACCAAGAGTGTTCTCGTACAAGCTTGTGAGGGATTACGGCTTTGCACCGAATCCCTTCCACGGCATCTGCACGCTGGGCACATGCAAACCACAGATCAGAAAATCAGCCCAGGTTGGTGACATCATTGTCGGCTGTGGCAGCACCGCACTGCACCTGGAAGGAAGGGCCATCTTCGCAATGCGTGTCACGCGGAAGCTTTCTTTCCAAGAGTACTGGGAGGATGAATCCTTCCGCATCAAGCGGCCAAATCTATATTCCAGCCAAAGCATGGCTTTTGGCGACAACATCTATCATCGCGACGGTGAGTCCTGGTTGCAGGAAGACTCGCATCACAGCTTTGAAGGTGGCCAGTTAAACCATGCGAACCTCCTACGCGACACCAGCTCGGACAACGTTTTGATTGGAGACGAATTCGTCTACTGGGGGGCAAATGCACTACAAATCCCGAAACATTTGCGTAATCACGCAGGCGAAGACCTCTATCCGGCGGGGCGAAATTATCAGTGCAATTTCTCTCCTGAGTTCAGAGCTCAGGTGGATGCCTGGCTAAAAGGATTTCCTAAGCGAGGCTATCTCGGCAGGCCGGCTTCCTGGCGCTGATCTAATGATGAATGACAACCCCCCTCAGTTAATGGGGGTGGATTTTTCAGCCGCTCACCAGATGTCGGAGCCGTCTATCACTAAGCGTTTGATCTCAGGTGCGGTGATCATGAACAATTCCCGCCCGGTTGGCCATGCATTCCAGTCAAACGGCTACGGTTTGTACAACCTAAGGGTCATGCTCCTCAGTGACCAGCCAGCGCAATCGATGACTACCGCTTCCACGAGGCTTTCCTTGTGGTCTACGTTGCCTTCCTCGGTTGGTCGTAGATCCGGTGTGTCCGGCAATAAGAGGACGATGGCGGAGCTGATCGTCAGGGGAGGCATCGCGGTATGGATCATCAACAATTTTTGGAGCCGAAAATGTTGTACCGGCGCCTAGCCAGGCGCGCTGGGTTGCAGTGTGCTAAAACAGATCATGAGCATGGTCGAAGGATCCTGGGCCGATACGTACTAGCAGTCAGTGGGAAAAGTCTCCCTCGAACCTGACTTCAGGACTCTCGCAGGTTGAAGAGACACTGGTTCGGTACCGTACATGTCAACGGGCGCATAGCCACAGTGCAACTTGAACCCTTAAAACTAAAGAGCAGCCATGACCCCTAACGCCTTTGTGAATGCACTGTCAGAGCTGAAGCTAGACAACGTGTTCAATCCTTACGCTGACAAATGCCCTGTCCATGATCGCAGCGATGCTGTCGCCGCGCGCCGGCGTAATCTTCGTGGCTACCTCAAAGCTGCGACCGATATCGGTGTTGACACTATATGGATGGGACGAGACCTTGGGTACCGAGGAGGGCGTAGGACCGGGTTAGCACTAACCGATGAGTTCCACCTACCCGAAATGATGGAGCGCTATCCCGGTTCAACTTTCAAGCAGGCAACGGTTGGCCCTGCGGTGGTCGAGCGTACTGCGTCCGAGATCTGGTCCGTACTCAGAGCGCTTACCCTCCCGCCGCTGCTGTGGAACGTATTCCCGTTTCATCCCCATGAGCCTGGCAATCCATTCACCAACCGGAAATTCACTGCACATGAACTACAAAAGGTCGACCAACTCAACGAGACGCTGATCAAATGGTTGGGAGTACGCCGGGTTGTAGCCATTGGCGGAGATGCTTATAACTACGCAAGCCGCTTCGATGTTGAAGTCGTTCCAATCCGCCATCCGAGTTACGGCGGCATCAAAGATTTCCGCAACGGGATGAGCGCCTTGTACAAAATCCCTGTGGAGACGTTCAGCTCGAAACGCCAAGGCTCGCTGTTCTGATCAGGAAAACGCTGCGAGCATCAGGTAAGCGGCGCGTTCGTTGCCCCAATAATGCATGGATGGAAATACAGGTCAGGCGCCTCACTCCCGGTCGGCCTTGTCGTTGACGAACTAGTGCAAAATTATCAGTCCGCGCATGCTTGACTAAGCCTCCTGCCCTCAGCAATGCGATTGATGCACCTCCCTCAGTTCTAGCTTGTCATCAGTCAGATACAAACCGGGAGGAGTCGGTCTGGACTTAGTCATCGGATTGTCGCGGTCGGTCTACGGTTTCCACAACAGCATTCAAAGCGAATCCGTCGTGTTCAGGTTTTTCTGGTTCCCGATTGCGGAGGAGCCTTGTGGAAGGTGGGATCAGGTTTTCGAGGATGCGTTGAGGGTTCTCAGGCGGGCGGGTTTTTGCAGTGCATTTGGAGGCGACCGGTTAGGTTCTGGCAAGGCTTTACCTTGCATCGCCAGCAATGTTGGCTCCCAGCATATGCGAAGATGGATCGGGTTTGGCCGGTTGGCGCTGGACGCGACCGGAGATTTATTGCGCGTCCAAGGGCTTATTCGCCGGCCGAGGCTGCGTAACGCAAAGGGCAGCAATGGGGCTTTTATGCCGCTCCCTACCTAGCATTAAAGTGGGTGGTCGTAGCTCTCATTGGAGCCCAAAAATTTCCTGTTCGATTCCACGGAAAGCCATAACTAGCTGATTTATTTGTAGATACCCTATGGGGTAAATCAAAAAAACCATCAAATTCCAGCCCCGCGAAAACCGGGCCCTCACGTCCTACAACCGTCCGTCTGTCTCCGGCACCAGAATCAGTTGGCCTATGGCGATTTATCGCTACCTGGCACC
>RCUU01001661.1_pt1 | contig 10352 bp, 11 predicted proteins | sample 2166211 | NCBI WGS metagenome assembly RCUU01 (sample SAMN09932620, study PRJNA488358) | compost metagenome | feature: garden; material: soil; isolation source: compost soil in phenylacetic acid-enriched culture | place: Germany: Experimental Botanical Garden Goettingen | collected 2016-01-27
CCAAGAACGATGGCGCGAATTTCTGCCCGAATTGCGGGCAGAAGCTGGCGTAAGGGATTCTGTTCTAACCATTGCTAGCTTCGCGAGTATTCGACAGATGGAAAACAAACACCGTTCACTACCGAAAAGGTAGAACGGTGTTTTTTTTGTTTAGAGTCAGTTGAAACAGGGTTGATTAACTTGTTAATTAACATAACAAAAAAACTGAATTTGGAAGTGAATTTCGATTGAATAACGAAATACATGTCATTATACCTAACATATAAACGTGAATATTGACTATATTCTCAAATGAAATGCCAAAAATAAATTTTTCTTTGTAATATAAGTTGACATAAAAGTTGGGTGGTGCTACTATTTTGAATAACAAATTAAATAGATAGTTAATTATTTTTAATCAACTAATTAAATGCATAGTGTGGTGATGAGGATTGACTTACATCAAGGTGAGCGATGTCAGTAAATGGTTTAAGCGCCGGGGTCATATGACCGAAGCACTGCGGGACATTCATCTGGAGTTGGAACAAGGCACGTTCGTCAGTCTGATCGGTCCAAGCGGATGCGGCAAGTCAACCCTGCTCCGCATCGTAGGCGGACTTGCCGAGGTGGATCGGGGCGAGGTTACGATCGGGGGGCTGAGCCCGCTCGACGCGCAGAGCCGGAAGCAATTCGGTTTCGTTCCTCAATCTCCGGCTTTGTTTCCTTGGCGAACCGTCTTGGAGAACATGAATCTTCCGTTTGAGGTGAACGTAAGGGGAACCGCCGCCGTTAAGGTGGTAGAACGGGAAGATCCTGTAGAATTGCTGAAATCCGTCGGGCTTGGCGATTTCGTGAATGCCTACGCGAAGGAATTGTCCGGGGGCATGCAGCAAAGGGTAGGAATCGCCAGGGCGTTCGGCTCCGGAGCGCCTATTCTTCTCATGGATGAACCTTTTTCCGCTTTGGATGAGATCACTCGGGAGAAAATTAGCTATCAATTGCTAGACATCTGGGAGTCGCATCAGAAAACGGTGCTGTTTGTGACGCACAGCTTGAGGGAAGCCGTTTTATTGTCCGACAAGGTGGTGGTGATGTCGGCTAGACCGGGGCGTATAGCGGCGGTAATCGACATTGGCTTGCCAAGGCCGAGACGTGGCCCGATTGAGGACACCGAAGAGTTCCATCGGTATGTTGCCGAGATCCGGGGTTACTTGCGGGATGAATGGAAGTCGAATTGATAGATCTAGAAAGGAAGTGGTTCTGTCATGAGAAGTGCTGCTAGAGAAGGCGTAATCAGGGTCGCTTCGAAGCCGGGGAAACAGAAAGAGGCGTCCGTCCTAAGCAGAGTAAAGTCCCGGGTGGTTTCCTCACCATACTTGCCGCCCCTTGCCGCGTTCGTTGCCTTGTTTCTGGCTTGGGAACTTGCGGTGCGCCTGTTCAAGATTCAGCCGGTCACCTTGCCGGCCCCGTCATCGGTGTTATATGAGTTTGCAACTTCCATTGGATTTTATTTGCCTCACGCCGGGGTGACGTTATTCGAAGCTTTGGCAGGATTCTTCCTAGGTATGGCGGTCGCGATTGTTGCCGGGATATTTATGGCCCATTCCCCTTTGCTGGAGCGAACCCTGCTGCCGATCGCGGTTCTTGCCAACGTCACGCCGATTATAGCCATTGCCCCTTTGTTTATCCTCTGGTTCGGTTTCGATGCGCTGCCGAAAATACTCATCGCTGCGATTATCACGTTTTTCCCGATGTTGATTAATTCGATCACGGGATTTCGCTCGATTGATGGAAATCACTTGGAATACATGCAATCTCTTCATGCGAGTAAATGGGAAATATTCTTCAAGCTGCGTTTGCCGAATAGCTTGCCGTATCTGTTCTCGGCAGCGAGAACCTGCGTCAGCCTTAGTGTAATGGGGGCTGTAGTAGGGGAATGGAGTGGATCGACGGAAGGTCTCGGCAACGTCATCATGATGTCCAGCAACTATTTGCAGACCGAGCGAATGTTTTCGGCGATCTTTATGCTGGCGATCATGGGAATTCTGTTGACGAACGTCGTGCGGTTTATCGAACGGAAGGTGTTGTTCTGGCACGCGATGGGCGGCGACCGAGACTAATTGAATGAGGCCGGACCAGCCACGGGCTGACCGCATAGATGAGAGATATTGGATAGGGAGATGGAGGAGCATGGAGATGGAGAAAAGCAAAAAAATACCGTTGTTATTGGTACTAATGATGTTGACTGCCATGATGTTGTCGGCCTGCGGTAGTTCAGGCAAGGCGCCAACTCCTGCGGCGAATGCCGCTGCGGATCAAGGAGCCGGAGAACCGTCCAACTCGGTTGAATCGGCAAACGGCTCTGCGGAGGACGGACCTGTCGATTGGGAAGCGAGAAAGAAGCTCAATGAAGAGGCCGGAGAAATTACGTACATCACAGGTTATTATTACGCGGCATCTCCGCCGGATATCGAGGTTGTGATGGCCCAGGAGCTGGGTTATTTCAAGGAGTTGGGACTTAACGTAAAGATCATGCCCGGGCTCGATTCGGAGGGTATGAAGTTCCTGGCGGCAGGTCAGGCGCAAATTGCCAGCGCGGGCACGCCGAGCCTCGTGATCCAATCCGTCTCGAACGGCGCGGACATCAAAGGGATCGCTACGTTCGGCTCCACGGGCACTAGCGCCATTATGGTCATGAGTGATTCCGGCCTGAAGGAGCCCAAGGACCTGGTTGGCAAAATGCTTGGCTACCACGGAGCCATGCCGGCGAACGTCGTCGCGATGTTCAAGAATTCGGGCGTGGACCCGACGGAAGTCAAAGGGGTTTCCGTAGGATACGATCCAACGGTGTTGAGTTCTGGCCAAGTGGACGCATTAACGGTATACAAGTCGAACGAGCCTTATCTGATGCAGCAAATGGGTGTTGAGGTTTCGATTATCGACCCCGGCCAGTTCGGAGCGGAAACCTCCTTTGGCGTCTTGACGGTGAACAACAAGTTCGCCGAGGCACACCCGACAGCGGTGGAAGATTTCCTGAGAGCTGTATCTCGGGCGCACGACTATGCGGTGTCGCATGGCGAGGAAGCCTTAAAGGTGATGGCATCCAAATCCGATTCCGTATACGACTTGCCGACGGAGACGAACCGTTGGTCGGTCGAGAGCAATCTGGTAAGGCAATCCCGTATCCCAGGTCACGGCGTAGCCTGGCAGGCAGAAGAGCAGTGGTCGCGCGAAATCGAGATGTTGTCCTTAGCCGGCGTCATCAAGGAGCAGCTCCCCGTCGATCAAGTGATGAACAATGCCTATGTCGATTCGATTTATGACGGTGAAATGTTGATTTGGCCGGAATAAGCCTATGAATTTCATAAAATACAAGGAGTGACGAACCGATGACGACGATCGATTATAACAAAGTGGATTTCGGGGTGTTTTTGCCGGTGACCAACGGAGGCTGGATCATTTCCGAAACCTCCCCGCGATTGGACGGGAGTTATGCCATCAATAGGAAAGCGGCGGTCATCGCCGAGGATTTGGGTTTGGATTTCATCATGTCGATGGCGAAATGGAAAGGATACGGCGGTACGACCAACCATTGGGGGACGTCCCTAGAATCGATGACGATGATGGCCGGGCTGTCGGAAGCGACGACCCGGGTGAAAATCTATGCGACGGTGCATACGCTCCTGTTCAATCCAGCGGTAGCTGCCAAAATGTTTGCCACATTGGATCAAATCAGCGGCGGACGGGTTGGCATGAACGTCGTTTCCGGTTCTTTCGCCGGGGAATTTCAGCAAATGGGCATGTGGCCGGAGGAGCTGAGCCACGATCAGCGCTACGATTTGGCGAAGGAATGGATGCAGGTCGTGAAGCGGCTGTGGAGCGAGGAGAAGGTCACCCATCAGGGACAATACTTCCACCTGGAAGAATGCGAGTCCTTGCCAAAGCCGCTGCAAAAGCCGAGACCGGAAATCATTTGTGCCGGCCAATCGGAGAAAGGCATGGGCTTTACGATTGACGAAGGGGATGCTTGCTTTATCGGCGGACGGGATTTGGAAGAACTCGCCGCAGTAAGCAAACGCGCTAAGGAGATGGCGGCCGAACGAAACAAGACGATCAAAACCTACGCGATGTTTACCATTGTGCCCGGGGATACGGACGAGCACGCGGAGGAGCGAATCAAAACGTACCAGGAAGGGGCGGATTTCGGCGCGATCAAAGGCATGCTCCGCAGCTATGGTCTTGAGCCCGACGGTCGGGAGAATTCGATGGTGCACCGTGCCAAGAGCGCCTTCATGACGGAGACGATTGCGGGCAGCGTGGACACGATCCAAGGCAGAATCCAGGAAATCATCGAGACAACGAACATCGACGGAATGATGTTGACCTTCCCCGACTACGTGGAAGACCTGACGATCTTCGGCAAAGAGGTGCTGCCGAGACTGAGAGGAACCCTCGCCGTCAAATAGGCAAGGCTTTAGAAAGGATGGATGCGCAATGGGGATGGGGCTGAATGATCATGCGGCTTTGTTGATTGTGGACGTGCAGCGGGATTTCTGCGGGACGGACGGGAAAATGGCGGACTTTGGCGCCGATTTGTCATCGGTTGACCCTGCCGTCGATCGCATCGAGGAACTCATTCAGGGTGCGCATGATCATCGGGTTCCGGTCATCTTCATCCGTCTGGTTACGGATGCGGAGACCGATTCCCGGGCCATGAAAGCCTGGTATGCGCTGCAGGGGTTCGATCCGGAGGAAGCGGTTGCGGTTTGCCGGCGGGGGACCCCTGGCAGCGAGGATTACCGGATCGCTCCCGGCCCCGGGGATTATGCGGTCGAGAAACAGCGTTACAGCGCTTTTGTGGGCACTCGCCTAGAGTTGCTGCTGCAGCAGCTAGACATTCACAAGCTGGTCGTTACAGGCGTCACGACCGAATGCTGCGTGGACTCCACGATTCGGGACGGATTCATGAAAGACTATGGGATCTTCGTCGTTGAGGACGCCTGCGCGGCGTATGATCAGGACATGCATGACATGTCCATCCGAATTCTGGGGATGAATTTCGCAACCGTGCTTTCCGCGGAGCAGGTTCTCTCCGATTGGAAGGGGGCGTAGGGGGAATGAGCCTATTGAAAGGGCAAACATTGACAGACCACGATCGTGAGGTCATGAAGCTCATCCGCAGCCACATCGACGGAGAAGAACTAACCCGGCTTCTGCTGGAGCTCGGCAATATCCGCAGCCTTGCAGGTTTTGAGAAAGAAGCGGGGGATTATGTATACGACTGGTTGAAGAAAGAAGGTTTCGATCCACGTAAAGCGGGGATGGTCGAGAACCGCTTTAACGTGATTGGAACCTTCGGCGGGACGGCGCCGGGAGAAGGCAGAAACCTGCTGCTCACCAGCCATTTGGACACCGAGGCCCCGCAATATAACGAACGCGATCAGTGGCGTTACCGGCCGGAAACGGTGGAACGCCCGGAATGGCTGGAGGCAAAGTTCGAAGACGGCGTGTTCTCGGGCAGGCCGGTCGAGAACGATCGCGGGCCGATGACCTGCACGCTAATGGCTGCCAAAGCGTTGAAAAAAGCAGGGCTCTCTCTCAAAGGACGCTTGTACATCACGGCTTGTCCGGGGGAGATCGGTCCCGAGCAGGTGGAGGAATTCCGCGGTAGCGAGTTTCTGGGGAAAGAGATCGGGGCCCAGTATTTGTTGTCTCATGGCGGCGTTGCCCCAGATTACGCGATTGCGGCGGAAGGTACCGACTTCGGCATGACTTGGATGTCTTGTGGTCATGCGCTCTACCGGATTGATCTATACGGCGAAGAAGTGTTTACGCCGCTATTGGAGCATTCTTCGGAGCTGGTAAGGCATCCGAATCCGCTAGTGAAGGCGGCGGTGCTGATCGGTAAAATCCAGGAGTGGGCGATGGCTTACGAGAAGGAAAACACCTACAGCGCGAACGGAGGGACCTCGGTCCCGAAAGCGCAAATCTCCGCGATCCGTGGCGGCGACCCTCATATTATGGGGGCTGGCAGCGAGGTTTGTTCAATCTATATCGAAGTCAATCTCACGGCAAAGCAATCGATCGGGCCGATTCAGCGAGGGCTGGAACGACTCCTTCATGAGGCTAACCTGCTGGGCCAAGTTCTGCCCCTTGTGTATCGGCAAGGGTACGAGGCGAATGATGAGGAGATTGCCCCATTGGCCGAATCCATCGAGGCGGGGAGTCAAGCCGCCGGCCGTGGCCGGTTACCGATTGCGCATCCAGCCTACTCCAGTATGTGGCGGGACCATAATGTGTTCAACATGTACGGTATCCCGTCGGCCACCTTCGGTCCTGCTCGATTTAGACCGACGCTTGACGATATGGTGGACGCGGCGGCGATTTATGCCTTTACCGCATGGAAAATATGTAACGGGCCGAGTTAAAGCGGCCCGGCGAACGGAGGAAGCGAAAATGGATCCGATGGTTTGGAGAAATACGATGGGGCAATTTGCCACGGGGGTCACGGTCATCACGACGTTGGACCAAGAGGGGAATCCGCTGGGCATGACGGCAAACGCTTTTACTTCCTTGTCGCTTGACCCACCGATGGTGTTGATCTGCGTTGACCGCCATAGCGCCACACTAACGGAGTTGGCGGCAACGGGGAAGTATTGCGTGAATATCCTGGAGAAATCCCAGGAATCGATTTCCCGGCAATTCGCCAAGAAAGGCGGTAACGAGAAGTTTTTGGGGATTGCCTATCATGCCGGGGAGACCGGCCTGCCGGTGCTGGAAGGCTGCTTGACGAGCGTGGAATGCGTTGTCGAGGACGTGCTGGAAGGCGGGGATCATTTGGTCCTGCTGGGCCGGGGACTCCATATCCATACCCCGGGAGGGGCGGCGGAACCGCTGCTATTTTATCGCGGGAAATATGCGGCATTGGATAAGGCGGGTGCGTAACCATGCAAATCACGACGATTGTAGGCAATCCGAAGCCCCGCTCGAAAACCTTTGCTTTCGCCGAACAAACGGCCGAGCTGCTTCGTGATATACTTAAGCGGCATATTTCCACAGAGGTGACGCATGAAGTCATCGATTTGGCGGAATATGCATCTGCTCTAGTACAATGGGATCAGGAGACGATCCAATCGCTGCAAGCCCGAGTGGAAGCGTCCACTTATCTTGTAGTGGCAAGCCCTACGTACAAAGCGACCTACACCGGGCTGCTTAAACTATTCATGGACTTGCTCCCGATGAACGCCCTGTCGGGGAAACTGGCTTATCCGCTGATGGTCGGGGCGGGGTATCAGCATCAATTGGCGGTCGAGCTTCACTTGAAGCCTTTACTTGCGGAATTGGGAGCGATTTGTCCGGGGCGAGGACTGTATGTCCTCGATACCGAGGGGGATCGCGGCCGCAATGCGATCGAGGAATGGATAAGGAGTACTGAGCCTGTCATGAAATCCCTGCTGTAAGCTTTCTTCGGAGGAGTATTCTTGACGGAAGCGCCCAGTAGCTCCAGCTCGAATATTCTTCCAAGTTAGAAAGGTGGACATGATATGTCTCAAATGACGAAATCGGATGAGCAGAAGACCAACGTGCAGGAACGGATTCTAAACTGTGCGGAGGAGCTGTTTGCAAACAGCAGTTACTCCGCAACGCGCATCAGCGATATCGCCGCGAAGGCCGGAGTCAACCAGGCACTCGTACACTACTATTTCGACACCAAAGAGAAGTTGTACCAGGCTGTGTTGATGCGCCTGTTTAGCCAATGGGAAAGCTATGTTGAAGGACAATCGTGGGAGAACGTTCATCCGGAACTTGTCTTGAAACAATATATCAAGACGCATTTTGACATTAAATGCAAAATTCCAAATTTGTATAAAATCTTTCATAAAGAATCCCTGGAGGGTGGAAAACTGTTCGACCGGTATGCTTCCTCCAAGTGGTTTCAGGACTTCTTCGACAAGAACGAAATGTTCAAGGAGTGGAAGCGGGCCGGTATCCTCAATCCGCACGTTAACGTTCAGGTCGTTCTGTTTTGTCTCTGGGGGATGATGAATCAATTCTATTATCGCGATACGGATTCCCTTGCGATGATTACGGGATATACGGGTACGAAGGAAGAACTGCAGGAAGTCATTGCCGATCAAATGATCGGAATCGCGCAGCACGGCCTGCTGATGCACAATCCGGTCAAGGAGGAAAATGGCGCCTCCGACGGGAAGGGCCGCAATATTTGCGTATTCTTCGATCCAGCCGCCGGCGAGGCGGAACAGGATGGAGAGCTTTCCGCCATCCTTGAGGCGATGCAGGGATGGAATGGTTGTTCCGTAAACGTTATCCGCAGCTTGGAGGGATGGCGGGACCGGGATGGGAGTGAGGATTTTCTCTTTGTGGCGGTTTCCAGCAAATACGGCGAGTTATCGGAAGATATCGTACATTTGCTGCGCTATTGGGAGACCAACTCCGGGGCCATTGCCGACCGGTTCGTGGGGATCTGGACGAAGAGGGAAGGGGCGGCATCCGATGCCGTGCAGCGAGTGCTGGAGGAACAGATCAATCGTTATGGAGGTTTTGCGGTATCGCGAATTTCGGAACATACCGTGCACGGTTATCTGAACCGCTGCGCGAAAATGGCCGGCATTTGACGTACCTAGCGTAATGAAGCGGGTGATGGCGGAATGGAAAGCAGATTTGGGGGGCTTACGGCCAGGCGGTTTCATTGGCTGTTTGCCGGACTCCTGTTAAGCATACTTTTAACGCAATTGGATCAAACGATCGTTTCTACCGCATTGCCGACGATTGTGACTCAATTGGAAGGATTTACTCAGATGTCCTGGGTATTTACGATATACATGCTGACTTCGACTGCGATGACTCCCATCGCCGGCAAACTATCCGACCTATACGGACGAAAGGTGTTCCTGGTGTTGGGGTTGACGATATTCGTGATCGGGTCCGTGCTTTGCGGGTCGGCCCAGTCGATGCTGCAGCTCATCATTTTCCGCGGCATTAAAGGAATCGGTGCTGGGCTTCTGATGCCGATCACCTTCACGGTGGTCTTCAGCCTGATGCCGCGAAACGGCAACAGCGTATACCAGACTCTATACATGAGCGTGTTCGCCCTCTCCTCGGTGATCGGGCCGACGGTCGGCGCGCTGATTACGTCGCTGTTGAGTTGGAGATATATATTCTACATCAATCTGCCGCTGGGACTGGTCATCTTCGTGATTATATTGAAGCTGCTCCCTCGAAACGCGGCAACGCCGAAGCCGGACGCATCGATCGGTTATGTCGGTCCCGGTTTGCTGATTCTGGGTACTCTATCGTTGCTGCTCGCCTTGAAGACGGGCGGCGTACAATATGCTTGGAGCTCCCTGCCAATCCTCGGCTTGCTAATCGTCGGAGGAATCGCCACGGCGTGGTTCGTCCTTAGTCAATTACGAGAGAAGGAGCCGGTTATTCCTTTTCGCTTGTTCCGAAACCGAGTGATGGCGAGCACCTATGTCGCGACCCTAATGCAGGGAATCATGATGTACGGGGCGCTGGTGTATATTCCGTTATTCGTGCAGGGCAGTCTAGGCGGCGGCGTGACCGGGACGGGCGGCGCATTAACCCCGCTCATGTTATGCGTCATGTTTGGTGCAACTTTGTGCGGAGCGCTCATTCAACGCTTCACTTGGCGCTTTAATATCGCTTTGTCAATGTTGTTGTCAGGTACAGGATTCCTGATGATGATTTTCCTCCCGGTTAACGTGAGCTATGTCGTCTTATGCCTGGTGATGATGCTCATCGGCCTCGGCATCGGCATGATGATGATGGTGGGGCAAACCGCGGTCAGCATGGGGGTAGACGATTCGGTTAGAGGAGCCGCGACTTCGTCCGTTAGTTTCTTTCGCTCCATCGGCGGCGTTTTCGGCACAGCGGTACTAACCTCTCTAATCAACGCGAGGCTGTCCGTCCTGTTGGAGCGCCACTCGGGGGATTTGTCGGGAGTGGCTGGCGAGCTGGGGGTCGTCACCGACCCGTTGGCCGCATTGAACTCCCATGCCGGTTTACCGGCGGAGCAACTGGAGTTGATGCGTCAAATGCTGGGGGATGCCGTGCAATATGGTTTCTGGTTCATGGCAGGCGCAGCCGCGATCGGCTTCATCGCGGCGTTTTGGGCGGGGTCGTCAAGGCAAGAGGTTTTGCCTCCGCCGCTGGAAGCAGCGCCGGCCAAAGCTGACGCGATAACCATCCGTTAGCCAAGTTGCAAGAATCCGTCATTCGAAGAAAGCCCGAGCCGCAACGCTTCAGTTGCGGCTCGGGCTTTGATGCTTCGGTTGGAGTTACTTCTCCTCCAATGCTCTTTGCTTCAGCAAATCGCGGATTTCGGCCAGCAG
>RCUU01001662.1_pt1 | contig 10350 bp, 10 predicted proteins | sample 2166211 | NCBI WGS metagenome assembly RCUU01 (sample SAMN09932620, study PRJNA488358) | compost metagenome | feature: garden; material: soil; isolation source: compost soil in phenylacetic acid-enriched culture | place: Germany: Experimental Botanical Garden Goettingen | collected 2016-01-27
GGAGGACTGTGATGAAGTGGTGGTCCTTTTTCCGGACAATTCAGGCCAAGCTTATAATTATTTACGTATTGCTGATTCTGATAGCTATGCAGTTGATTGGGGTCTATTTTGTCAGCTCGATGAAGAACTCGTTAACGGATAATTTTACGAAGGATCTTAAAGCACGTGCGGAGATGCTGTCGATCCTGACGGCTGATAAATTTGGCAGTGAGGCCGGAACCGCGGATGAGGAAACGGCTGTAGAAAGTCTGCGTGGTATGGTCAATAATCTTTACATTAACGGGGCCGAGATCCAGGTGCTTGATGCCAGCGGCAAAATCATTACCACTTCCGTACCCTCGCAGAACGACTATGTCGGACAGCGCAACACCCAGACCGTAGTGAATCGTGCCTTGCAGGGGATCAGCGATAATGAAGAATATATTATTGCCGATGATAATGTGCGTAAAAAGGTTGTAGCCAAGCCGGTGCTCTCCGGTGACAAGGTAGTAGGGGCAATCTATATTGCTGCTGACATGAAAGATTTATATGCAACCATGGGCAGAATCAACAGTGTATTCATCTCAGGGTTGCTGCTAGCCTTGGGACTAACGGTTGTCCTATGTGTTATCCTTGCACACACCATCACACAGCCAATTAAAGAAATGACTAGGCATGCAACAGCTGTTGCTGAGGGCCGGTTCAATCGAAAAATGCCCGTACTCGGCAACGATGAAATTGGACAACTCAGTCAGGCATTCAATTATATGACCGGCAGATTGCGTGAGGCGCTCTCGCAGAATGAGGAAGAGAAGGAGAAGCTCACCTCTATTCTGACAAACATGAGCGATGGTGTAGTAGCCACGGATGAGAATGGGGTAGTGATTCTTATGAACCTTCGGGCAGCACTTATGCTGGGAACAGAAGGTCCATTGCCGGAAGGTGCTCCACTAGATAAATTGCTAGGTCTTGATTATGAGCAGAGCGGTTCCTTGGCGAAAGGAAATGCCCAATCCGCAATGCTTCATCTGACACATATGGGTGGAGAAGATTCTAATATCGTGAGAGTGACATTTACTCCGATACATCGCCGTGAAGGTGGGATTGCCGGTACTATTGCTGTGCTGCAGGATGTTACGGAGCAAGAGAACCTGGAGGAATCACGTCGAGAGTTCGTAGCGAACGTTTCGCATGAGCTACGAACGCCACTTACAACAATTAAGAGCTATGTGGAGGCACTGGATGATGGAGCGCTTGAGGATCCGCAATTAGCCGTTCGATTTGTTGGCGTTATACGTAATGAAACCGAGCGTATGATTCGTCTGGTTACAGATCTCCTGCATCTCTCGCGTTTGGATTCCAAGGAGGCGCTTCTCAGAATTCAGCAGACGGATATTACGGAGATGTTGGAGGATGTAGCAGACCGCTTTTCCTTTCAGATTCGGCAGAAACGTATCGATATTAGCACAAGGGTCCGTAGGGATGTTAACACAGCGTGGCTTGATCGGGATCAAATCGACCAGGTGCTGGGGAACTTAGTCTCAAACGCGCTAAAATATACGCCAGAAGGCGGTACGATTGAATTGGAAGCCTTGAAGAATGAGGATGGAATGCTCTCCATTTCTGTACGCGATTCAGGGATTGGTATTCCGAAGAAAGATATCGAGCGGATCTTCGAACGTTTTTATCGGGTAGATAAGGCGCGTTCACGGAATATGGGAGGCACCGGACTTGGTCTTTCCATTGCCCGGGAAATTGTGAAGGCACATGGCGGTTCTATTTCCCTGCAATCCGAGCTTAATGAAGGCTCCAAGGTAACCTTTACCCTGCCTCTGAATGAGCAAAGGGGGAGTGAGGCATGAAGGAGAGATTAAAGTCATGGGTTCTGGCCTTGCTCGTGCTCGGAAGTCTTGTTGAGAGTTATTATTTGATTTATCGCCTGCCCGGTGCAGACTCTGCGGTACTCTCCGAGAATCTATATGTGAAGACAGATAATATGGGACCGGAAGAAAAGGTCGAGAACCTGTTGTACCCTGACAAAATGATCATCCATATGGGCGATAACAAGCATACGCTTTTTTATCCAGACTCAACGTTCTATAGCTTGATTATGAATCGGTTAAAAGGCCGTGGATTTGAAAGCTTCCAACGGCATTCGGTACAGGATTATGATTGGGATAAGATTCGTGGTGAGAATCCGGGTATTGAGCTTTCGTTCGGATCCGGCATTCCGGTAACGTTATTGCAGCGGTTTATGCAGCTGTCACCTGATTCGCTTTTTGAAGGAGAAAGCATCGACCGCATTTGGATCTATAACATTAAGAATGACTCCAAGGCGCATGCCATTTTCTTTAGTACGAGGGGCGACATTATTTATGAAGCGGCAAAGGCGGATTTAACCGTTCAAGACGTGCAGCAACATGTGGATTTCGGCAAGAACTGGACGCCTTACAAGGCAGTGGACGGAGATTATTATGTGCCAGACAGCAAGATTTCTCTGGTTCAGGTCGAGATGCCTTCAGGCATGTATACCATAGAACAAATGCAGAACAATCTTTTCTTTGATGTAGGAAGCACAAGATATATTCGCGAGAAAAATGGCTCGGAGATTTATACGGACAGCAAACGGAGTCTTCAGGTCGATAAGGAACGAAATTGGATGAGCTATAGCGACCCTGCCGCACTTCCAGCTGGAAATAGTACACCTGCCAAGGATGCACTGGAGGCTGTAGAATTTGTAAACCAACATGGTGGATGGAACGGAACCTATCGTCTTGAAGCCACCGAGGAGGGGAGACAGGAAAGAAAGGTCTCTTTTCAACAATATTATGGCTCCTATCCATATGGTTCGTATCCGATCATGAGTAATTCACAGCTGCAGTATGGCGTAATTAATCTGGAATTGCAGCAAGGTACCGTATCCTCTTATGAACGCTCATTAATATATATTGATGAGAGTAAAGCAGAGAAGAAGATCGTAGAGCTATCTGGAGGCGCAGAGCTTGAGAATCAATTGTCTGCGGTCAGCAGAACATCGGCAGTGAAGGATTTGACGCCTGCGTATGTACCTGTAGTGAAAGAAGAGAAGCTGAAACTGCTTCCAGTCTGGAAGGTTACACTTATTGACGGCAGTGTTCTTACATTAAATTAATGACAAGTGTTGATATAACATTTAGGAGGTAAGGGTATGGATTGGGGAAGAGCCAAGAATGTACTAATTTGCGCCTTTTTAGGTCTAAATCTGCTGCTATGTTATCAGCTGTGGATTGATTTGCGCGATCAGGTTAGTGCCAATCTCGATTTCACTTCCCTATCCGAAGAAACCCAAGCGGTAATGGAGCAGAAAGGAATTCGTGTGTTGTGTCCGATTCCGGCCTCTACCCCGCAGCTTCCTAATATAACTTATCGGTATTCTGCGGAAGAGCAGAATGAACCACCTATTAAATTAGATGTTCCTATAGACAGCAAGCTGATCTATTCTTCTTTCTCTGACCTTAGCAAGGCGCTTGAGGATCAAATTCCCGACATCGCAAATTATCGCTTTGATTCACAAGAAAGTGAAGTCGGGAAGTTTGTTCTTCACCCGCTAGTTCAGAATCAGTGGTCGCTGTTCCGAGTTAGACTAGAGCTGATTAACAGTGATCAGAAGATAGTGGCTTACCGCTGGCCGAAGATTGAAATTGGGGCAAGCAGTAGCGATAAGGAACAGAAGGTATTGCCGGCATCACAAGCGCTTAGTAGTTTGATTGAAAAATATTTTCCGGCAGACTCCGTAGTTAAGGAGATTGAGCTTGGTTATTATGGTGAGCTGTTCAACTCCGAAAGTCAGGTAGCGTCGCCGATGTGGCGGTTCATGCTGGAGAACGGCAATGCCTATTATGTGGATGCTATTAGTGCGGACATCATCAGTCCGAAGACAACAGATTAGAAGGAGTAAGGAAAATGGGGATTTCATTTACAGTACTGTCCAGTGGTTCTACCGGAAATGTAACGGTGGTACGGAATGGGGAGACAACACTTATGATTGACGCGGGTCTAAGTGCCAAGCGGATCGATGAGCTGTTGGGCATGCGCGAGCTAACGGGTAATGATATAGACGGGATTCTAGTCACACACGAGCATTCCGATCATATCAAGGGACTCGGGGCAATGGCCCGTAAATACGATCTTCCGATTTATGCGAACACCAATACCTGGGGAGCTATTGAGAAGGGCATTGGAAAAATACCCGACTATAACCGAATCATTATGGAGTCGGGACAACATAGGGATTTTGGCAGTCTGCGAGTAGAATCGTTTGCAATTTCTCATGATGCGGCGGAGCCGGTCGGTTACAACTTTTATGATGGGAAAGAAAAGCTGTGTGTAGCTACAGACCTGGGGTATGTCAGCGACAAGGTAAGAGATGCGATTTCAGATGCAGACGTATTGGTGCTGGAAGCGAATCATGATATAGAAATGCTGAGGATGGGACGTTATCCGTGGAATACGAAACGACGCATACTTGGCGATATGGGTCACCTTTCGAATGAAGCAGCCGGGGCAGCGCTTAGTGAAATTCTCACAGGGCGGACCAAGCGTACCTATTTAGCGCATTTAAGCCGCGATCATAATATGATGGATTTGGCAAAAATGTCGGTACGTTGCGCGATGGAGGATCGGGGTTGTTTCTTCAAGGATAGTGAGTTCAAGCTATGTGATACGTATTATGATCAACCTACGCCATGGGATAAGTTGAGCCAGTTGTCATAAGCTGATCCAGCTCAGCAGTCTTTTGTTCTAATTCCTGGCGAGAGATTAGACCTTTATCGATCATTAATTCGATCATAGCACTGAAGGCAAGGGTCATATGGTAATGTTCATCCTTTAAATCACCAAGCTTACCGATAAACTCGACCAGATCCATACTTGTGGAAAATGAACTCATAATTATACCTCCTTATATAGTAAAGCAAAACTGGAGTTGTAAAAAATTCGCAGGCTTTTTACCTCAGGAAAATCACGAATTGACGGTTGCCTGTGATACAATTATAGACGTAATGAGCAAACCCTAAATTAAAGGGACATTTCTATTATTGTAGTCTTTTAAGTTACAAAATATTCCTAGTAGAGAAGATATATTGAAAGATTCTAATTCTCTTTCGATTAACTGAAACTATTGTGGGGTTAATGGATAAAGTGAAACTTTTTAGTGATTGTTGGAGTCTAAAGGATGCAGAGGTATGTACTGAACGATAAGAATATATTAGTTTTGCACCTAGACATTCTTATATTTATACGAGAAACAGTTGTCATTAATAGAGGACAACGTCATTTCTTCGTGGGACGTGATTGCTATAGGTTCAGGTTTTAGATCCTGTGAACGCTTGGCAATAGAAGGGGGAGATTTTCGGTGGGATTGTTTGATGACGATTTCTATTCAACTAAAGTATCACGGTCCAGAGGGGATGAAGCATCAAAGGGATCATTTGCTAACCGCAAGCATTCTGTGCGAAGATCGCGCAAGGGTTTATCAACTTGGCAAATATCCGCCGTCTGCTCCTTAGTCAGTGCTGTGGTGGCTGTGTTTTTATTCAGTGTGCTTACAGGACAAATGAATCACGAAACCGCCCCGAAGTCAGTAGTAACCACTAAGGAGGTTGCCCCAAGCAGTGATCCGTTTGACCGTATCATTCAAGCCGCTGCTACGGTTCGTCCTGCAGTAGTAAGTATTATCAATCATAAAGAAGATAATAAAGAATTGGACATTCTGGATGAGTCAGCACTAGGCTCTGGAGTGATTTATAAAAAGGTAGATAACAAAGCCTTTATCATTACTAATAACCATGTTATTGAGGACTCCGGCAATCTAGAGGTCGTTACCGTGGATGGCGAGACACGTAAAGCTAAACTTGTTGGAACGGATAAAGTGAGTGACATTGCGGTTCTTTCTATTGACGCTAAGGGTATTGACACCATTGCACAGCTGGGGGATTCCTCCAAGCTTCGCCTAGGTGAAACAGTCATTGCCATCGGCAACCCGTTAGGACTTGGTGACACATTGACTTCAGGTATTGTCAGCTATACTGAACGCAAGGTTCCCGTATCCTTGAATCAGGACGGAGTATATGATTGGGAGCAAGAGGTCATTCAGACCGATGCGGCAATTAATGAAGGCAATAGTGGTGGTGCGCTTGTTGATCTGGATGGTAAAGTCATAGGCATTAATACGATGAAAATCTCTGATGCAGGTGTAGAGGGTCTGGGTTTTGCTATTCCAGCTAACCATGTGATAGATACCGCCAATGAACTGGCTGAGAAAGGGCGCATTGCTCGTTCCTATCTAGGTGTATATTCCGTAGATTTAAACAACCCTTACATTCCTCTCGCAGAGGACCAACGCAAGGAACTGAACTTACCGAACAATGTTAAAGATGGGGTAGTCGTTCTGGATGCTGTTGGACCTGCAAAGGAAGCCGGACTGCAGTTTAATGATGTCATTACGAAATTTAATGATGAACCTATTATCTCCACGCTTGCCCTTCGAAAGTATTTATATAATCATACGAAGATTGGTGAGGATTTGAAGATTACCTATTACCGAAATGGGAAAGTTAATCAGGCGACAGTTAAACTTCTCGAAAAACCAGAGGAATAATATGCTGGAAGTCGGCATATAATGATATAGCAGTAATGACAAGTAGAGCGGACTACCCCTTCGGTTATGAAGGTAAACCTTCCTGAAATAGCGATACTTTGTATCGCTATCGGGGATCTGTTTCTTCTAGTTTTTTGATAAATATGGCAATTATAAGCTGATTTAATGAATTTTGGGCCGACTGGCAACCCTTACATTGGAAGGTAATACTTATTAGGGTAGAACCGGATATATCCGGATGCCAGCTTGCCTTTGGTAATCAGGTGTGGTAATATGATATCAATCATACATTTAGTCCCTAATTTTCGCATTGAAAAGGGCTGTTATATTTGGGAATACAACCTTTTTCAATGTGTGAATTTTTTCTTTGTTTGAAGATAAAAAGAACATATTAATTTAAATTTGTGGAGGTAACACACATGCAAACAGGTACAGTTAAATGGTTCAACGCAGAAAAAGGATTCGGATTTATCGAAGTTGAAGGCGGAAGCGACGTATTCGTTCACTTCAGCGCAATCACTGGCGACGGCTTCAAAACTTTGGACGAAGGCCAACGCGTTGAATTCAACGTTGTTCAAGGCAACCGTGGACCACAAGCCGAAAACGTTGTAAAACTGTAATAATAGAAGAAACCGTCCCAGCTTGATGAAAGTTGGGACGGTCTTTTTATATCTAGTTAGTCACTATTGACTTACAGGATGGGAGGAACGGCAATGAACTACCGGAAGAAACCTTTGGAAGAAATACCGGAAGAAAATACCGCGATTTGGGCGTGTACCAATGATGGATGCAACGGATGGATGAGGGATAATTTCGCATTTGAACATGCGCCTTCTTGCCGTCTATGTGACTCTCCAATGGTTCGCAGCACGAAGATGCTACCACAATTGCTTAATTCGAATGGCGATCTCAAATCGCTGAAGAAGGGTATTTCCATTACCTAACCAATGCCTTTATGAGTCAAGCTTTTTATAGAGCGGTGAACAACCTCAAGACGGTCAAACCGTCTTATTTTTTTTGCTTTTTTTAAGGAAAAATGTGATTTTTGTCACAAATCATTTGAATTTTACGATTAAATAAACCTCTTTATGTGACATATATCACAAAAAGAGGTTTGGATTTTTGACACAATATAATTAACGAAAAGGGGAGAAGGAAGGGAAAAATATGGATACAGTAATGCTGTCGCGTATACAATTTGCGTCGACGACAATATTCCACTATTTCTTTGTACCGGTATCAATCGGACTAGCGCTCTTGATTGCAATTATGGAGACCATGTACGTTAGAAAAGGCAATGAAGAGTACAAAAGAATGGCGCAGTTTTGGGGAAAGTTGTTCCTTATCAATTTTGCAGTAGGGGTAGTTACAGGGATTTTGCAGGAATTTCAGTTCGGAATGAACTGGTCTGATTATTCACGTTTTGTGGGTGATGTATTCGGGGCTCCGCTTGCAGTAGAAGCATTGGCAGCCTTTTTTCTGGAGTCTACTTTTATTGGAATCTGGATATTCGGCTGGGACAAAGTGTCCAAAAGAGTGCACTTGATGTCCATTTGGCTGGTAGCATTCGGTACGATGTTATCTGCTTTCTGGATTCTAGCAGCGAACTCTTTTATGCAGCATCCTGTGGGATTCGAGATTAATAATGGACGTGCAGAAATGAATGATTTCTTCGCGCTGATTACGAACGGACAATTGCTGGTTGAATTCCCGCACACGGTTCTTGCTGCGTATGCAACAGGTGCCTTCCTCGTAACGGGGATTAGTGCGTACAAGATACTGAAGAAACAAGATGTATCTTTCTTTAAGAAATCTTTTCAAATTGCAGCGATCGTAGGGATCATTTCTTCGATTGGTGTAGCTGTGGCAGGTCATGCGCAAGCACAGTATTTGGTTGAAACTCAACCAATGAAGATGGCGGCTTCCGAAGGACTATGGGGTAAGAGTGGTGACCCAGCACCTTGGACCGTATGGGCAAACATTGATCCTGAGAAGCAAGAAAGCACTGGAGAATTCCAAATTCCATATATGCTGAGCTTCCTTTCATACAGTAAATTTTCCGGTGAAGTTAAAGGTATGCTTGAACTCCAAGCTGAGTATGAGCAGACCTATGGCCCCGGTGACTATATTCCACCTGTACGTACGACATTCTGGAGTTTCCGGATTATGGTTCTAGCAGGAACATTAATGATTGTAATGGGTATGTACGCAATGTATTTAATGTGGCGCAAAAAGATGGACCGTCCAAACACTTGGTTTATGCGGTTTATGTTATGGGGAATATTACTTCCTCCAATCGCAAATACAGCAGGTTGGGTTATGACCGAATTCGGGCGTCAGCCATGGACGGTATTCGGACTGATGACAACGGAAGACAGTGTGTCGCCTAATATTACAAGTGGTCAGGTTCTATTCTCTGTTATTTCTTTTACAACGATTTACGCTATTCTCGGATTAGTGTTGATTGGTTTGTTTATGAAAGTGATTAAAAAAGGTCCTTATGCGATGGATAACGATCACGGGGATTCGCATGATCCATATAACGAGGAGGGCGCCCAATGATTTCTCTTAATGAATTGTGGTTTGTGCTGATTGCAGTTCTGTTTATAGGGTTCTTCTTCCTAGAGGGTTTCGATTTCGGCGTAGGGATGGAAACACAAATACTCGCTAAGAATGATACAGAGCGTCGGATTCTGATTAACTCGATCGGACCCTTCTGGGATGGAAACGAGGTATGGCTAATCACAGCTGCGGGTGCAATGTTTGCGGCTTTTCCGGAGTGGTATGCAACGTTATTTAGCGGATTTTACATTCCCTTTGTCTTTGCTTTATTAGCTTTGATTGCACGTGGTGTTGCTTTTGAATTTAGAGGTAAAAGGGATTCAATAGCTTGGAAAAAAACTTGGGATGCTTGTATCTTTATCGGCAGCTTCCTCCCACCGTTCCTCCTTGCAGTAGTGTTCGCCAGCTTTATTAAAGGTTTACCTATCGATGGCGATATGCAAATGTACGCAGGTTTCACGGATATTGTGAATGTGTATACTGTAGTAGCAGGTCTTACGGTAGTTCTTCTCTGCTTAGTGCATGGTCTCATGTTCACAACGCTGCGTACAGTGGGTGATCTACAGGCTCGTGCTCGAAAAATGGCGCAAAGATTGCTTTTGCCACTTGGGGCTCTATTGCTTGCTTTCGTGGTAATGACCTATTATATGACAGATATTTTCGAAAAACGTGGTTTAGTTCTTATGATTATAGTAGCGCTGGGAATAATCGCCTTCATATTATCGGGTTATTTCATGACGAAGAAGAAGGATGGCTACGCTTTTGGAATGACAGGAGCGGTAATAGCATTGTCCGTAACTTCTATCTTTGTAGGATTGTTCCCACGTGTTATGATTAGTTCAATCGATCAAGCCTTTAATTTGACAATTACCAATGCGGCTTCGGGACATTACTCTTTAAAGGTAATGACGATTGTGGCACTGACCATCCTTCCATTCGTATTGGGATATCAAATTTGGAGTTACTTTGTCTTTCATAAACGCGTTCACGAGAAGGAGCATCTTGAATACTAATGGATAAAAATTTGCTTGGGTATAAAGGAGTTAAGCCGGTCTTTCTGATCGTTGGCCTCCTTACCCTGGTGCAAAGCATGTCCATACTTCTGCTGGCCAAATGGCTGGCAGAAGTCATCTCTGCGCTATTTGCGGGAGAACCTCTGAAGGAACAATGGG
>RCUU01001663.1_pt1 | contig 10349 bp, 7 predicted proteins | sample 2166211 | NCBI WGS metagenome assembly RCUU01 (sample SAMN09932620, study PRJNA488358) | compost metagenome | feature: garden; material: soil; isolation source: compost soil in phenylacetic acid-enriched culture | place: Germany: Experimental Botanical Garden Goettingen | collected 2016-01-27
TGTTGGAGGTTTGCCCTCCAAAAAGAGATCTGAGCCGGACCCCCTACTTCCAAACTGCCCTGCGGTACATCAATGACTCTACTCACCACAATGGAACGGGGGAGTTGACACGGTTGCCAACACAGCAACCCTCCGGTGACCTTGATCTATTTATCTCCTGCTGGATGAGTGAAGGCACCCTTTTGCTGGCGCTGGATTATGATTGCGACGTGCTGGACCTGCCCCAGGTTGATACCTTGGCGCAGGCGTTAATTACCGTAATTTCGGCTTCCGGTAATCAGCCAATCGCCACCGCCCCATTGTGGAATAAGGACGCGCAAATAGCTGCACTCGCCCAAGCACGTGGAAAACGCAACACACCCGTGACCGCCACTCTGACTGAGCTGGTTGCTGCCGCCACGGAAAAATCACCGCAAAACATTGCCGTGATCGATCATAACCAACAACTCACCTACAGCGAGGTATGGGCCAGGGCCGAGCGTGTAGCCGCCAATATCCGTCAACGGCTACCAAAGCCAGGCAACATTATTGCGCTGGCACTCCCCAGATCAGCTGATTTCGTCGCCACGCTGCTTGGGGTGTTGCGATCGGGCAATGCGTTCTTGCCGATCGATCCACGGTTGCCCACCGAACGTATCCGATTTCTGATTGAAAACAGCTGCAGCAAACTGCTCATCACCTCTCGGAGTCAATCGGTTGAGGGATGGCCAGAGGTGGTCAAAATGTGGATGGAAGAACTCGATCCAACCGTTTGCTGGACAACACCCGAGGGTCTGACAAATAGCGATGCTGCCTATGTGATTTATACTTCCGGCAGCACCGGTGTACCAAAAGGTGTGATGGTTGAGCATCGGCAAGTTGTCAATAACCTACAGTGGCGACAACGAACTTGGCCGCTGACGTCAAAAGACAAAGTGCTGCACAACCACTCGTTCAGTTTTGACCCTAGTATCTGGGCATTATTCTGGCCGCTGCTTAACGGTGGATCTATCGTGCTGGCTTATACCAGAGCGATGGAAGATAGCGATGTTCTGCTGGATCTGATGCTCCGCCATGAGGTCAGTGTGATAGGCGGAGTACCAAGTCTACTTGGCGCATTGATCGACCATCCATCCGCCAAAGACTGTAGCGAGATCAAGTTGGTTCTCAGTAGCGGAGAAGTCCTTAACCCCGAGTTAGTACGTAAGATCCAGCAAATCTGGAACGCAGATGTTGCCAACTTGTATGGCCCAACAGAAGCTACCATTGATGCACTTTATTTTACGGTAAAAGAAAACGGTACAACTACTATTCCCATTGGCTATCCAATCGACAATGTCGATGCCTATATTGTCGACTTCGATCTCAAACCGGTTCCACATGGCGTTCCGGGTGAAATTTTTCTTGCCGGCCAGAACCTGTCGCGTGGCTATTTGAGAGAACCGGCAGGAACCGCGCAACACTTTTTACCAAACCCCTTTGGCAATGGACGCTTATATGCCACCGGCGATCTAGGTCGACGCTGGTCATCGGGGGCTATTAGCTACCTGGGTCGACGTGACAATCAAGTTAAAATTCGCGGCCACCGCATTGAGCTTAATGAAGTGGCTAGTTTGTTATGTCAGGTACTCGACCTAAACGAAGCTATCGTATTTGCTCAACAGGCCGGAACCGAACACGCCCGACTCGTGGCAGCCATCGAGCGTCAACCAACCCTGAGCACCCAAAGCATCAAGCAGAAACTACTGCGCCACTTGCCGACCTATTTGATTCCCGGGCAGTTTTTGATGCTGGATGAATTACCCAGGACCGCTACAGGTAAAGTCGACATGTTCAAGTTAAAACAGCTAGCGACCTCGACGCTACAGGAAACCATATCAACAGAAAGCCGCGCATCGCAGTCCAAACTTGAAAAATCAGTCATGGATGATTTCGCCCATGTTCTCGGATTGGCGACAATCAAAGCCGATACTGACTTCTTTACGCAAGGCGGCACCTCCATTCTGCTTACACGCTTGGCAGCCAAACTGTCAGCCAAGTACCAAGTAAAAATACCGCTCCATGAATTTTTCCTCTCGCCGACTCCGGTCGCCGTGGCGAAAGCGATCGAAATTTATAGACGCGAAGGGCTGACGTCATTGTTATCACGCCAGCACGCGCAGACGCTTGAGCATGACATTCGGCTTGATGAACATGTCCAACCAGCAAAACTGCCACACGCCAACTGGTATCAGCCCTCCGTGGTGTTCCTGACCGGAGCCACCGGCTACTTGGGGCTGTATCTCATAGAACAGTTACTCAAGCGCACCACGAGCAGGGTCATCTGCCTATGCCGCGCGAAAGATGTCCCCCATGCCAAGTCACGGATCCTGGAAGGGCTGCATAAGTACCGTATTGATCTGGGCGATCAACAGGATCGCATCGAGTATCTTGTGGGCGATCTGGCTCTACCGCATTTAGGCCTCAGCGAAGATCAATGGCATAAATTGGCGGAAGACGTCGACGTAATTTATCACAACGGCGCCTTGGTCAACTTTGTTTATCCCTACAGCGCCCTCAAAGCCACCAACGTCAGTGGCACGCAGAGCATCTTGGAGCTAGCCTGCACAACCCGTCTCAAGAGCGTCCAATATGTTTCCACGGTGGATACGCTTCTGGCGACTCATACACCACGTCCATTTATCGAAGATGACACCCCGCTACGTTCTGTTGTTGGGGTACCCGCTGGCTATACCGGCAGTAAGTGGGTGGCTGAAGGAGTAGCGCATCTCGGCCATTCTCGCGGCATCCCGGTCAGCATTTATCGCCCGGGGCTAATTCTGGGCCACACCGAAACAGGAGCCTCACAGGATAATGACTATCTTCTAGTGGCTCTGCGTGGTTTCCTGCCAATGGGGATCGTACCAGATTATCCACGTATCTTTGACATTGTGCCGGTGGACTATGTTGCAGCGGCAATCGTACACATATCACTACAATCGCAAGGCAGAGGTAAATTCTTCCATCTGTTCAATCCGGCCCCCGTAACCATCCGGCAATTCTGTGATTGGATCCATGAATTTGGTTACGAGTTCAGGTTAGTCGACTTCGAAGAAGGCCGGCAACGGGCGCTATCCGTCCCGCCTGGCCACCCGCTTTATCCCTTGGTGCCGCTTATTAGAGATGCCGATCCGCAGCCTCACCGTGCGCTCGATCCTGATTTTATACATGAAGTGAATCCTGCCTTAGAAGGAAAACAGACCTTTGAACTGTTGGCCTCCTCTGACATCCCTTTGCCAAAAACCATGAAGACGTATGCGCACAATATTTTGCGCTACCTGGTCGACACCGGATTCCTCGCCGGACCGAATGCACAGCGTATTTATGAAGCACGGGACTAGTACCATGAAATTACTTGGTTTCCCCATTGCGCGCACTCCCTTCGTCTTGGGGTGCCCGGAAAGCCTGCCAATTACGGAGCAAGAGCTTGTCAAGGTAGCAGCGACAGCACGTCAAGTTTTGGCATACCTCAATTCACGCCCCCGAGCCCGGAGCCTGAAACAATACCTCGTCACGCTGCGTGAACTTATGGCACAACTGCCATTAGTCTCTGAGGGGCTGATGACCGATGATCCACGCGAGAGCCAGGAAAACCGGGACAATGATACCGCGTTTGGCATCGAGCGACATAAAGGGGACAGCGTTGCATTGATGATCAACGCCACATTCGATGCGGTTATTCAAACCGGTGAATTGGTTGAACGTAACGGCACTAGTCTCGATCACGCACAATGGCGCGACATGATGGGCGCCGTGGAAGTGATATTGCAAACGATAGCAACCCCGCGTGTCATGCCAGAAACAAGCGTTCCTTTTCATGTACCGAAAAGCAAAATCGCGGCAGACTGCCAGGATCCCCTAAGACGCTGGGCACGTGGCCACTTGTTGTTTATGGTTCTGTGCCAAGGAATAAGTCTTGCCACTCATCTTCTAATCGCCGCAGCCCGCGATGAAGATCTTGAGCTCGCGTGTGCCCAGGCGAATCGATTGATTCAATTGATGAACATTTCTCGCATCACGCTGGAGTTTGCAACGGATCTTACCCCACCACAGTACCTCAACCAAATACGCCCTACGCTCATGCCTCCCGTGGCACCTCCCAAAATGAGTGGCATCAATTGGCGTGACCACGTGGTGATGATCCGGTTGATGCGCCAATCCACTCCTGCCTGGAACTTTATCGAACAGTCGCATCCTCAACTCGCTGAGCGTATGCGAGACGTGCTGGCAAAAGTCTATACCGCCCATCGCGGGGTCTGTGAAAAATTTGTCGGCGAAGAGAACACCAGCCTGCTAGCCAAAGAGAACGCAACAACCGCAGCGGGCCAGGTTCTGGAAGGATTAAAATCGTCACGGCTCAAACATTTTAAAACACAGAGTTAATGTAGCCTGAAGAAATCCTTTTATCCATTCCTGACCGACCCAAAATTTCGATTGGATATACAAATAGTAAAGGAGGCAACGATGGCAACATTCCTCGGGGAAGATGACAATGTGCAATGCGTGGTCGTCGTTAATGCTCATAAGCAGTATTCAATCTGGCCAGCTGAAAGAGACATTCCGTCTGGCTGGTCAGCAGCAGGATTCGAAGGGTCACGCACTGAATGCTTGAACCATATTGCGGAGATCTGGCCTGATCCAACCACACCAATATAAAGTGGCGAAACAATGCTCTCTGAACACATCAACCAATTAAAAAATGGAAAAAAAATGAGTACTACCCATCGGACAAGCGGCCATACCAAACCTGCTGTTTTGGACATGCCTGGCCTATCGGGAATTCTATTCGGCCATGCTGCCTTTCAGTACCTACAGGCCAGCTGCGAATTGAATTTATTTGAACACATCGATAAGTTACGAGAAGCAACAAAAGAGAAAATCAGCGCAGCGATGAACCTCAAAGAGCGCGCGACAGACATCCTACTACTTGGCGCAACCTCACTAGGCATGATAACAAAAGAAAATGGTATCTACCGCAATTCCGCAGTGATCGAAGAACTGATGGCGAGCGAAGATTGGCAGCGCTTCAAAGATACTGTTGCCTTTGAGCAATACATCGTCTATGAAGGACAGTTGGATTTCACTGAGTCTCTGCAGAAGAACACCAACGTTGGATTGAAGCGCTTTCCAGGTGAAGGGCGCGATCTATACCATCGCCTGCATCAGCATCCAAAATTGGAGAGCGTATTCTATCGTTATATGCGTTCTTGGTCTGAATTGGCCAACAAAGATCTGGTGAAACATCTCGAGTTGTCGCGCATCAAAAAACTGCTCGATGCCGGCGGTGGTGACGCTGTCAACGCTTTAGCGCTGGCAAAAGACAACCCACATCTGAACGTGACGGTACTGGATATTGCGCACTCTATCCCAGTAACCCAAGCCAAAATCAATGACTCGGGGCTTAGCAACCGAGTGCACGCTCAGGCACTGGATATATTGCATGACCCGTTCCCCACCGGTTACGACTGCATTCTCTTCGCGCATCAATTGGTGATTTGGACCCTGGAAGAAAATTCACACATGCTGCGCAAAGCCTACGATGCGCTACCTGATGGTGGGCGCGTTGTCATCTTTAACTCCATGTCGAACGATGAAGGCGATGGTCCGGTCATGGCCGCCCTAGACAGCGTTTATTTCGCTTGCCTGCCTGCTGAAGGCGGCATGATCTACTCCTGGGAGCAATATGAGCGCTGTCTGGCCGAGGCAGGCTTCAAGGAACCGCTGCGGACTGTAATTCCAGGGTGGACACCGCACGGCATTATCGTTGCCCACAAGTAATTTCGCATTCTCCAGCCTCGTGCAGGCTGGAATAGGCTCACTGGCATTAACCGCGTTGCGCTAATTTGCGAAAAGGAATACGAGATGTCACTTGCTCAAGAGATTAACGATGCAATGCCGCAACAAATCAGACGGCTTTTATATAGCCAGCTTGTTTCACAGTCGATTCAGACTTTCTGCGAACTGAAGCTGCCTGATGTGCTGCAAGGTGCCAGCCAGGCCATGCCCTTAAAACTGCTGGCAGAGAAAACTCAAACTCACTCGGCCGCTCTATTACGTCTGTTAAAAGCGCTGAGGCAGTTCGGACTGGTCAATGAAACTGACGGTGGCTTTTCTCTCACCCCCCTCGGAACTAGCTTGACCTGTAATGCGTTTGCTTCTGCGCAACCCCGCGCCTTGTTAATTAATGGCGAAATGGGTCAAGCCTGGCGCGGCTTGGCAGCTACAATCCGTACCGGCCAATCCAGCTTCCAGACGCAATATGGCACTAAACTGTTTAGCTATTTTGAAACGCATCCAGAGCGCAGGGAAATTTTTGATCGCTCTCAGGATATGGGGCTGGATATGGAAATCCCGGAGCTGCTAGAACACATCAATTTGCGCAACGGTGAAACCATTGTCGATGTGGGCGGTGGATCCGGGCATTTGTTGATGCACATGCTGGAGAAATGGCCGAAAAGCAGAGGAATACTATTCGATTTGCCGACCTGCACAAAAATTACCCAACAACGCCTTCATGCCTGCGGAAAAGCTAATTGCTTCGAGGTTGTAGCGGGCGATTTCTTCAAGGCTCTGCCTACCAATGGTAGCGTCTATCTGTTATCGCACGTATTGCATGATTGGAGCGACGATGATTGCCAGAAATTACTGGCTGTCTGCCGACAGAGCATGCCAGAAAAAGCGCTGCTGGCAGTGGTTGATCTGATCATCAACGAAGACGAAAGTACACAGACCAATAGAACCGCTGCCATGATGGATCTTTATATGCTTTCTCTGTTTGGTATTGCTGGCGGCAAGGAGCGTAACGAGAGTGAGTTCAGAACATTGATTGAGCGCAGTGGGTTCGTTGTAGAACAGGTAAAGCAACTGCCCAGCGGTAACGGTATTATTTATGCCTATCCAAAATAACATTTTCAACAATCTCCCTCGCCTCAACTCAAAAATGGTTACGCTTTACTCTGTGCTCTGGCAGCCTACGCTGCCATACCCATTTTTTACTTTCAAGGAAAGATAATGTCGAAGCTCGTATATTACGTTGCCGCCTCCATGGATGGCTACATCGCAACTCAACAACACAAACTGGACTGGCTCGAAAATTTTACGCTGAGCAATGACGCCACACCGTACGATGATTTCTATCAGGCTATCGGAGCAGTCATTATGGGAGCCGAAACCTATAGTTGGATCATGTTAAACTCCCCCGATGATTGGCCGTATCAAAATGTCCCCGCCTTTGTAATCACGATCCGGGATTTGCCGGTGCCGCCCGGTTTGAACATTACTCTCCGTCATGGCGATGCTGGAGTAATCGCAGCACAAGCAAAGCAGGCCGCTAAAGGGAAAGATGTCTGGTTAGTGGGCGGTGGTAAAACCGCAGCCTACTTTGCCAACGCAGGTGAGTTACAACAGCTGTTCATCACTACTATTCCGATTTTCCTCGGTAAAGGCGTCGCCGTTCTCCCTGTTCACCAGAACGTTAGCGTGACCCCTAAAGTGCAGCGTATTTTGCAAAGTGGCGCGATGGAATGTATTTCGGACGTGAATCGCGATTAACGTCCGCACCACGCACTCGGTTGCGGATTGCAGCGACGGATAAAGGGAAGAGAAATGAAACGTCTCATATTGGGCTTTTGTTTGCTAGCCGTCATCGTTCTCTCTGGTTTTCATGGAGTCGGCATGGTGACACCTACTGCATTGACGCTCGCTGATACTCAAGAAATCGGCTATTTGAATGTGACTCAGGATTTGCGCATTATCGCAGCCTCTCCCCATCCGACCGCGTCACCGCGTCAAGCCGCTGTTAGGCGTTACTTACATGGGACCATGGCAACCATGGGTTACCGCGTGATTGAACAACCGTTTCAGTTCACCATTACGGAAATGGTGAACCGGCAGAAGATGCTTTACGCAGAACTAAACCAGCATCAGCGTCGAGCATTTGATGCCGAGCTGGCGCGGGTTGGTGCTGCAGGCAGCTTTGAGAAAGAAGTGCGTATCCGCTCAGGTTTACGACACGGAGATAGCGGACAGGGAACCAACCTAATAGCCTCACACCTTGTACCTGGGGCAGCAGGAACCGTCTTGTTTATAGCGCATTATGATAGCGTTGGTACCGCACCGGGTGCCAGTGACAACGGCATGGCCGTCGCCTCGATACTCCAGTTAATGAGAGAAATCATTTCTCGCAGCGACGCGCAAAACAATGTTGTTTTTCTATTCACTGATGGCGAAGAATTAGGGTTGCTGGGAGCAAAACATTTTTTCTCGCAACTCAGTATTTCAGAACGCGACGCGATCAATCTGGTAGTGAATTTTGAAGCCAGAGGCAACCAAGGCGTACCACTGTTATTTGAAACCTCTCAGCAGGACTACGGATTGATGAAGGCTCTTAATCAAGGAGTACGAAACATCATTGCCTTTTCTTTCACGCCTTTGATTTACCAGATGCTACAAAATGACACTGACTTCACAGCTTTTAAACACCAAAATTTAGCAGGATTGAACTTTGCTATAATTGAGGGATTTGAGCACTACCACCACATGAGCGATACAGTGGACAACCTTAAACCAGAGACAATATTTCGCTATCAAAAAATGGTGCGCGAAGTTGGCCAGAATTTTGCTGCCAAAATCGATGCTTCCACGCTATCCTGGGATAAAGAGGCAAACTACTTTCCACTGCCCGGCGGCACTCTATTGATATTACCATTACTGGTCGTATACGCCCTAGGCATCACATTGCTTATATTTTGTTGCCTGTGGGCGCAACATTACCGCGACCAACGTCAAAATCAGAGGACGAGCGCCGTATTTCAACCAATTGCTATTGTACTGCTCGGTGCGTGTTGCGCAATACTATCATTCTGGACACCTACACTTTCTTACTTACTGACTATTCCGTTACTTTTTATAGCAACCGCCACACTAGTTCGGAATGGTTATCTCTCCTCATTGATTGTACTATTAGGCGCATACACAACAGGAGTACTTTACTTACCTATTATTTATCTAATCTCATCGGGCCTTCAATTACCGCTTTTGGGGGGGATCCTTGCACTACCCCCATTATCTATATGGGCAGCCAGCATAAAAATCATTAACTCTAATTTCTTGCCAGCAAACACCCAAACCGTGACCAGCAATGGAAGAGCGCCAAACACTTAGCCACGCGCATCCGGGCAACTTACTGTTTATAACGCTGAAAATATCCTAGCGTACACAGCTCTTGCCCCTACCAACTACTGGCATTCGAAACACTCAGGCTAAATTCTTTCGGGGAACGAATTGTGAAGAAGAACCCAGGTTTTGTTCAAACGTTTAGCCGCATTGCGCCCGTTTACGAAGAAAAATACGGTGCAAAACTGAGTTTGGCGCATGACGAATGTTTGCGCACCTTGAACCGGTTGTTGGATACCTCGATCCCTAGACGTGTGCTGGACATCGGTTGTGGTACGGGAGCATTGCTCGAACGCCTGCACGCTCAGTGGCCAGACGCAAGTTATGCGGGAGTAGATCCGGCTCAAGGCATGGTTGATGAAAGCGCGAAACGACGTCCATTCGCCTCATTCATCAGGGGAACCGCCGAATTCTTGCCATTTCCCTCTGAAAGCATGGATCTGGTGATTTGTTCTATGTCCTTCGGCCATTGGTACGATAAGTCCGCCGGTTTGCATGAGGTGCGTCGCCTTCTGAAGCCACAGGGACTTTTCTGTTTGGTGGAGCACACGCCGGCAGGTTGGGGAGTGACTACGCTGGTCAACTGGGTGCTGGGATCACTAGCGGACTATCGACCGGAACACGAGGTGATCCGACTGGCTCAAGCCGCCGGTCTACACAGTGTTGAAGGGAGGGTCACCGACCAACCCGTCATCGTGGCTGCTTTCCGCCGGTACTGCACAGATCCTGTTCAACATGGCCAATAGTCCCCAATACGTAAAGCAGGTTCTGGTAGTGGGGGCAGGCCCTGTCGGATTGGCCGTGGCTGCAGCACTGTCGGGACAGGGGATAACGGTTGATATTATCGATAAAAGATCGGTTGCCTCCCCCCACTCGCGGGCGTTTGGTTTAGAGCCTGTCACCTTGGAATTGCTCAATGCTTGGGGAGTGGCGCAAGAAATGATCTGCCGGGGGATCGTGTGGGAGAGCGTCCCGCTGGGTGACAAAGAGGGCAGGACCCTCTCCTTCTCCAAGTTACCCTGTGAGTATCCCTACATGGTTATCATTCCGCAGTCGCAAATAGAATCAGTATTAACCGAGTGGGCCAACCGCGTCGGCATAAATTTGAAGCGTGGGTACGAACTCAAGACATTGGTTACCAGCAGTGAGCGTGTTGA
>RCUU01001664.1_pt1 | contig 10342 bp, 11 predicted proteins | sample 2166211 | NCBI WGS metagenome assembly RCUU01 (sample SAMN09932620, study PRJNA488358) | compost metagenome | feature: garden; material: soil; isolation source: compost soil in phenylacetic acid-enriched culture | place: Germany: Experimental Botanical Garden Goettingen | collected 2016-01-27
AGTACCGACAGCGGAGTACTGGCGGACGGGGGTTCAAATCCCCCCGGCTCCACCACTTCATCATCTAAAGACGTCCACGGACGTCTTTTTTTGTGCCTGAAATCCAGTAAATACAGAGGTTTGAGCGCTTATGGGAGCTTTGCAGGGTTTCTGAGTTCCAGGCGTTTTGGTATCCCAGGTGGTATCCCGGACTACCAAATGCTATTTTCAGGATACCAAAACGGTGCTGGAGGTAGCCCCCATGCCTACTAACGCAACCCGCCTCTCCGATCGCCAGCTCAAGGCAGTCAAGGCAACTGGTAAAGACTTCGTCCTCAGCGACGGCGATGGCTTACAGCTTCGAGTACGCGCGAGCGGCTCGATGATGTGGAATTTCAATTACCGCGAGCCGTTGACCAGAAGCCGTATCAACATGGCGCTTGGTCCATACCCCGACCTCTCGCTAGCCAACGCCCGGAAGAAAGCCGCAGAGGCGCGTGAGTTGCTCGCTTTGGGCACTGATCCCAAAACCCAGCGTGATGAGGTAAGGCAAGCCAAACTTGCTGAGACTGAACACACTTTCGAGAAGGTGGCCACTGCCTGGTTCGAGCTGAAGAAAGACTCCGTAACCAAAGCCTACGCCGAAGACATTTGGAGATCGCTGACGCTTCATGTTTTCCCAAGCATGAAAACAACGCCGCTCTCTCAAATCACTGCTCCGATGGTTATCAAGATCCTTCGCCCAATCGAGGCCAAAGGGAGCCTCGAAACCGTGAAACGATTGAGCCAACGACTCAACGAGATCATGACCTACGGGGTCAACTCCGGGCTGATATTTGCGAACCCCCTCAATGGAATTCGGGCGGTGTTCAAGAAACCCAAGAAAGAGAACATGGCTGCACTACCACCTGAGGAGCTTCCCGAGCTCATGATGGAAATCGCGAACGCCAGCATCAAGCGCACGACCCGCTGCCTGATCGAATGGCAACTGCACACGATGACACGCCCTGCCGAAGCCGCCACCACGCGATGGGCAGATATCGACTTCGACAAGCGCATTTGGACCATTCCGCCAGAGCGCATGAAAAAACGTCGGCCGCACACAATCCCTCTTACCGATCAGGCACTTTCGTTACTGGAGACACTCAAGCAACTCAGCGGTAACAGAGAGTACGTGTTCCCCTCAGATAGAAACCCCCGCACCCATGCCAATAGCCAGACCGCCAACATGGCGTTGAAGCGCATGGGCTTTCAGGACCGTCTAGTCAGCCACGGCTTGCGCTCGATGGCGAGCACCATCCTGAATGAGCATGGCTGGGATCCGGAGCTGATTGAAGTCGCGCTGGCGCATGTCGACAAGGACGAAGTTCGTAGCGCCTACAACCGGACGGATTACATCGAACGCCGGCGTCCGATGATGGCCTGGTGGAGTGAACATATCCAGAAGGCGGCCACCGGCAGCCTGTCGGTATCGGCCATCAATCAAACCAGGGGACGCAACGTCGTACCGATTCGCTGAGCATCCAAACGTACGTGACGCCGACTACAATCCGTGTCGTGCAGCAGGACGACGGGAGTGACGACTGTCGCTAAATCTCTGGTATGCCTGCGCCTCTTCAGCCAAGCCCCTGAGTATGGGAAGGCTCCGCATTCCCATACTCAGGGGCTCACGCTTAAAAGCGTCTATCAGACAACCACGAGTTGCGCCTTTCTGCGGCGGATCAACCCTACTGTTAACACATAGTAATAGACGGTCGCTGGTGCTGAATAACGCAGATAGTGCTCTAAAAACCATCTGGTGTGCTTTTCCTTCCAGGACCAGGGGGTCGCACAACTCCAGCGCTCACGAATCGCCTCGTGCATCCTTTCTGCCTGCCTGATATGCCGCTGCCGCGTGGCATGCGCACCTTTGAGCACGGGACTCAGAAACAACGCCATATCGAACTCGGACTTCATCGCCGGCCTCCGATGTAGGCACTCACCACATCGATGCGGTGATGTCCCAACTCATGGCTGATTTGCTGTCGTGCACGTTGATCGAGTGCTCGATCTTCTCGATGACCTCGACCGCCATTGATGGGTGCAGAGAAGCCGGTCAGTTGCTCATAGCGCTCACAGGCGTAAGCCGCCCGTAGCTCATGAAAACCTTTCAACCCCTGCTCATGCAGTAGGTCCCGTGCCGGTCGCACAACTGCCTGCATAAAGTCTTTGTAGCTTTCGTCGGGCGCCAACAAATTTCGGCTGCCATTGGGTGAGGTCGCGCTGGCCCAATCCAGGGCATCGCGAACTTGATCCGTGACCGTAATCCAACGCGGTGCCGAGGCCCCTGATCGACCACCTTTGGTGCCATCCTGGATGTTGATCTTGCCCAGTTGCCGAACCTCACGTTGCAGTCGGGGCAGATCGGCCAGGATCGCTTCGCGCAGGCGCATACCCGTCTCACGGGCGAGGAGCACAATGGCACTCACCCTCGATTGCTGACGATCTGACAGCCCTTGCGCAATCAGCCTGACCTGCACACGGTCTTGGCCTTGCGGGGCCTCACTACGCACGCTTGAGCGCTGCAAGCCCAGCGCCTTGCTCGGACTGGGGATTTTGACGTACTGATCACCGCGCAGTGCGGCCATCGTGCGGTTGACGCTGGACAGGCGGTTTTGCGCGGTGGCGATGCCGACGTTGCCCTGGTCAACTTGCTCCCGCAAGTAGGTGGCGTACCGCATGAGGATCTCGCGGTCGATCTGTCGCGCGTCATTGAGCCTCGGCCCTTCCTCGGATCGACACCAACGCACGAATGCCTGCCAGCGATCGCTATGGGCTTTGACCGTAGCAAAATGGCCGGCGCCAAACAGATCTTTCAGGGCTTGCGGTCCGGCATAGCTGAGCTGGCGACCGAAGCCAAAATTACGCCCAGCTCGCTTACCGACCCGGGCCATTTTTCTGCCCCTGATCGACCGCAGCGAGATCATGCAAAAGGGCTCGCCAGTTCGCACTCACGATGGCGAACTGGGCCCAATCAGTCGGGCGAAAACACAGCGTGTTGTCGGTGACGTAGAGATCCGCGCCCTCCTCTTTCAACCATTGGACGATGGCTTTCGTCGAGGCAATAGCTTTGTAGGTAGTGGCGACAGCTGCGACAGCGGCGACAACCTTTGTCCTGCCTGGCTTTAAGCGTGGCGACAAAGTGGCGACACTAGCGGCGACAAACCGCGTTTTTGGCTCTTTTTGGCGCTGAGCCAGATGGTTACGCAACGCTTCATCAAGATTGAACATGGCGCACCTCGAAAGTGTGGCCGTCAGTGATCAGCCACTGATGATCAATTAACTCGACCAGCAGCTTGGCGGCGTGACGACTGCTCTTACGGGCAAAGCGGGGACCGTTGCGGTTCAGCTCCCGAATACTGAAGCGTTTCCAATCCTTGACCTGCAGCCAGCGCAGCAGCCGGTCCGCCTCCTCCTTTACCCGGCACACCGGTTCCTGTTCGGTCAGACGCTGGATCTCCGTGAGGTAGTAACCTATTAAGGCGGAGGCCCGTTGGATATGGTCGACCTCCACTGCACTGCTCTCCTCCACGACGGCCAGGATGCTGGCGACGCGCAGCAGGTTGTCGGCGGCCTTCGATCCGCTGGGGCGCACGCTGGCCAGTTCGCCAAATTCACCCAACTGGGCTTCGATGGCATCATGCAGATCAATCCAGCGACGGCGGGCCAACGGACTGAGGGTCAGCGGTGACAGCTGCAGAGCACCGTCAGCGGAAAGTGACCAAGGCTGATGAAACAGGGCCGAAAGGCGGTGGTGATATCGCTTTAGGACGGCGTCTTTCGACAAGTCGACAGCCTGATAGCTGCGCTGTCCGGCGAGGCTGGTGGGCCAAGTCATCAGGCACCGTCCGAGGATGCCTTGCCCCTGCAACAACGGATCACTGAGTAACTGCATGGCCAAATACGGTTGCAGCATCAGGTGCAGGCTCAGGCGTCGGTCGTAGGCTCGCAGGCTTTCGCCTGCCATGGAGCGAGCACGATCAATTGGGCTGCCGTCCCAAAGCGACGAAAGGGTCGTGACCGCTTTCAAACGGTGATCCCGACTCATGGTGCTGCTACCGAGGAATTGCCCGCCTTCGTCACAGAACAGGCCCATGCTCGGTAAGTCATGACAGAGACCTTTGATCAGAGCCTCGATAGTCGGGTCCGTAGTGATCAGCCTGGGTGCAGAGGGCTCCGCTTCGAGCGGTACGCCGCTTGCGGAGCCGGAATCGGCAGGATTGATACGCTGCGCCTGTCGCTGTGCCGCGCGGTACCGGAAGAGCTGTTCACGATAGTGTTGCCACTGTTCACGCTCCCATTGCCGCGCTGGCAGCAATGCACATCGGTCTGCCGCAGTCTTGCGATCACCGGACGCCGCCACTGTGATCAGGTACAGCGACAGGGGATAATTTCTCCCGTCGAGTTGTAAGCCAGCATGACCTTGGGTAGCCAGTGCCGAGGCGGCCAACACCGATTGCGCGGCCAGTGCCTGAGGCACGCCGATGACCTCGGCCATGCGTTCGACTGCAGGCCCAAGAATTCCACCCAGTGCCTGAACCGGATAAGGCTCGGCCACGCGGTTCGACTCGATTAACGGTCGAGGGGATTGTGGTAATTCAAGCTTCGGATCTAACTGTTGCATGGGCCCTCTCCTCGGTGATTGATGGCTGTCCTCACGTACTCCCGCCAAGCTGCTGAGTGTTATCAGGGATCAAGGCCCCTGCGGCCTGTGAGGTGTTCACTGACGCGGAACGTACGGCTCCTTACGACCGGAAGCGAGGGCATGAACCCATGAATCTGGCCTCCTTGGCGCATCCGAAGATGCGGGCGGGCGGAGGCTGTGCCGACTGACGAGTTCGGCACCTGGAGATCCTGAGTGGGAGAAGGCAACGACATGGACACCTGGGGCATGCCTGACTGTCAGTCAGGTGCAGCCTTTCCTTAGGCTGCGGCACCGGTGCCTGTGTCGTTGCGGATGGCGACGAATCGGATTTGTCAGGTCGATTGTCACGAAGAGAGTTGCGGCAATGCCCTGTACGACGTGGCCTGCAGCAGTGGTACGAGCGCCCGTCTCTTTCCGGGAGAAAGAGACGGGCGCGGTCTGGCGCAGCGAAATGCGTCGAGAGGTGAGGTTGCTGCAAAGCAGCGAGGTAGGCCCATCGTCTGCCGCAATGGACAGATCAGTCGAGTAGGCATCCATCACTCTTGGGGAGTGACCGTGCGAGCCGCCGGACGCTAATCGCACTTCGGGAGAACCACCAACAAGTGGCATAGCCTTGAAGGTTCTGGCTACCTGGGCTGGTGCTGTCAACGACAGCGGTCCGTGCGCCAATTTTTATACCCACTCGAAAAGGCGGTCAAGCATCATGGCCAAAGCGTGCAAAAAGTGGCGACTGTCGCCACTTTTGTCGCCACGCTCCAGGCCCCGTTTTGCCTGGGTTGTCGCCGGTGTCGCCGGTGTCGCCACTTCTGTAGCCATGGCCCCACGAGAAGATGCTTTCTGACTCGGGCACTGCGCCGCGCTCGATAAGATCGTCAGTAGTTATTGGCGGGTAAACGACGGCGTGACGCTAATCAAATTTGAAATGGAATGGTGGAACGAGGTGGCTTCAAGAAAGAGCGAGTGAACCCTCCGATCGGCGCGATCAAAGATCGCTGGATCGGAGGGTTTGGCGGGAAAAGCAAAGTCTCAAACGTCAATTAGCGCCTCAAGCATCGAAACTTGTTGGTCGGGATCCTGCGACTTCACGAAGGTTGATCAGCGTCTGCTGCAAACGCAGCAGAAAACCGGCCTCGAACGCTTCCTGATAATCATCTGGACGATGACGTTTTCGATTCTGCGATAGCGCCCACCATAATGGTAATGATGAGCCTTCAAGCCAGGTCTCAGCACACCGAACGCCATCCTTAATCGCCGGAGCGAACTCATCACCCCAGGGGGTTTGAATCGCGGGCGAACCTTCAGCGGACGGAACAGAGACGTACTCACCGATCTGTTGATGAACGCGCTGAGCCGGGATGCCAGTCAAATATCGAAAGGCCTTGTCGAAAAGCACTGCCGCGTCATCCAGCAGTTCTACAGCCAGCTCAACGTCCTGCGGAAAATGAAGCAGAATACTCTGCGCTCCATTAAGCCGAAGCGTGGCAGCCTGCCGTAGTTTAACTGCGGCATCTTCAGGGGTAAGCGATGCAGTATCGATGGTGTTGGGTTTGGGAAGGCCGATTAGAAGCGAGAGATCAAACATCACGGAATCCTCCGAGATGGTTTGAAGTACAAAACAAACGGCCGGGGTGGCGCACGAGCTTAAAAGGGGGACAGGGCATTTTCCTTATCTCCTCGGACAAGTAAAAACTGCCATCAGCCGTTGTCACGCGGTTGGGTGGCAGACCGTACGGGGGTGACAAACCGGCGTCCGAGGGAACCGGCCAGGCCAAAGCCTGCCCCGCACGATCCGCCATAGAAAAGCAGCAGCTAAGCCTGTGTGAGCACTTTCTACTAGCTATGGCGCCATGCGCCTCGAACAATTCAGGTTGTCACACCCGGTCACGGGATTGACCGCGACGGGACAAAGCGTAAATGTGAAGCAGCGACAACACAAGCATGAGTATCAATAAGCCCCGCCCCCCAATGAAAACTGCCGGCCAGACGCTGAAATTCCCCGTTATTTGCCGACCGTCTACCGTTTCAGGTCTGACTCAGTGTCTCTCGACTACAGCATCCGGCCATGCTGATAGAATTAGGCAGGTTATACATAACGCCCTTATGAGAAATGGTATGAATACAGGGTTGACGGAAGAAGAGATGCGCCGGGCGCTATTCGGTGAGTCTGAGGTCCCTGCATCAGCAATTAACTCGCACGTGCAAGACACCACTCCGGATGTCGTGATAGTGGAGCCGGCAAAGGTAACGAAGAAAAAGAAAGTCTCAAAAGCCTTTACTCCCAGGCTGAAAGTCACGCTGCGGGTGGGAAATGAATTCGAGGGAAAGATGCACGAGATGGTACATGAGGCCGATACGCTGAGCTCCCTAGTTGCGGAGCAAGAAGCTACAAAGACGGCCAGAAAAAAATTCAGGTTTGTGGAAGTGGTATCGGTCGAATCGATGTAAGCGGACCCTCTAATTTGGAATAAATCGCATTCTGTTACCGTGAGTTGGCGCATGGAAATCCTGACGTTAAGGGCTATCGCGTCCGCTTAAAAATACGCGGACACCATCGTCCTTAATGCTGGAGTTCGGAAGGTGTGTTGGCTGGACGTACATGGACGCCCCCTGTTTGCCAAGCTTTCATTTAGAAACGGTTTGAAGGTAAAGATTGCACCCGTACATCCGGACTTTCACTACGAGACGTGCTCGCTGTCCCTGATGGGTTCTGCTGGTCAGCGCCTCAATCGCTTACACGCACTCTAAGTGCCTCGTCCGGCGAGGGTTGTGCCGACCACGGTCTTACCTGTCTTGCCATCACTAAGTGATTGCCTGTGCAATCGGTGGTGTGATCTACGTCGATGAAACTCCGAAGACTCGTCTATGCAGTCGTCAATGAATGCCGGTAATCAGGTTGGTACTCGCTTTTGTTGGTCAGTAAAGCCCAGACGATCCTGGCCGTCTTGTTTGCCAAGGCCACGGCAGCAACATTGATATTGCGCCGTTTGATTAACTTGACCAGCCAGCTATCGGGATCGTTTTTCTGGCCGGCCCGATAGATCACTGAGCGGGAGCCATGAATCATCAAGGTTCGCAGATACGCGTCGCCGCGTTTGCTCATGCCTAGCAACGTTGGCCTTCCGCCGCTGGAATGCTGCCGAGGCACGAGACCTAACCAGGCAGCTAATTGCCGTCCGTTTTTAAAGTTCTTCGCATCGCCGATAGAGGCGACTAACGCACTAGCAGTCAGCGGGCCAATGCCTGGTACCCTTTCTAATTGGCGGCTGATCTCGTCGGCTCGGTGCCACGCCTTGATCTGCGCTTCAAGCTCCTCAACCTCTTTATCCAGCACCTTGAAGTGCTCGATCAGTCGCTCAATAAGCTGACGGAATGAGACCGGCAGCTCATTAGCCGCGCCTTCGATTACGCTCGGGAGCCTCGTAGTAATGTGGGCGATTCCTTGCGGCACAATCAGACCAAACTCAGCAAGCAGCCCTCGGATTTGATTGGCCTGGGCTGTGCGTGCCTTCACGAATCCCTGACGCGCACGATGCAAGGCCAATACAGACTGCTGCTCAACATTCTTAATCGGCACAAAACGCATCGTTGGACGAGTTACAGCCTCGCAGATGGCCTCGGCATCTGCTGCATCATTCTTGTTGCTTTTGACATAGGGTTTGACGAATTGCGGGGCCATGAGTCGCACGGTATGGCCAAGCGTTTCAAGCGTACGGGCCCAGTAATGAGCACTACTACAAGCTTCCATGCCGATCAGGCAGGGCGGTAAGTTGGCAAAAAATACTGCCACCTGATCGCGCTTCAGTTGCTTGCGCAATAGGGGCTTGCCTCGCTCGTTCATGCCATGGATCTGGAACACGTTTTTGGCTAGGTCGATACCAACAGTTCTGATTTCCATGGCTGATTACCCCTTCGTGCAAGTGGATGGTGACACCACTCACTCTGGCACGGCGATACGATTATGGGCGGGGGCGTCCATCCCATTGCTTACGGATAGTCCGCGCTCGCAGTCGCCTCGCTGGACGTCTTGCTGATGGACTTATGTATGGCTGCTTGGTGTACGTAAGGATATGCTGCCCCCGACTTCATATATGCCAATAAAAACCAACCACAGTGACGTTATGAGCCAATCAGAGACGCGAGCGACTGCCCTAGCGCTGTACCCAGAGGACTCCCGCGAGGCGGCGGCTCTGCTGAAGCAGGCCGTACCACTGATGGTGCGTCACAACATTCCACCAAATCCTGTGCACTATGCTCTCTGGTACACCTACAGCAAAGGTCAGGAGCCAGAGCTTAATCGCCATCTGGACAGGGTGGTCAAAGACTTCGACTGTTTCCCTCCAGAATCCGCTACGAAGCTTTTTCGCGACTACATCATTCGTGACGAATTGGAGGAGGCGCGCGCAGGGCAACAACAAGCGATCGATCTGGTTGACGACATGGAGCGTAATGTCTCGCGTAGCGTGAATGGCAGTGCCAACTTTCAAGCCAGTCTTGGGCACTGCATGGAAATGCTCGCGGAGCCGGTTGACCAGAGGTTGCCCGCCATTCTGAGCGAGCTGCAACAGAGCACCCAGGTCATGCAGGATCAGCAAGAGCTTTTCCTCTCCCAGCTGCACTCAGCGCAAAATGAAATTATGAGTCTGAGAGACAAGCTCGAGCGTGCCCAACTGGCTGCATCTTTGGATGGTCTGACTAAAGTGTTGAACCGAGCTACCTTCACTCGCTTGCTGGAGCATGCGTTGATCAACGCTCCTCATGGGGTGGCATTGGTCATGTTGGATATCGATCATTTCAAGCAGTTCAATGACCGGTATGGCCATCCTTTGGGCGACCGCGTCCTTGAGCATGTTGGTCAGGTGTTGCGGAACTCAATCCCGCCTCAGGCCCTGGCGGCACGCTATGGTGGTGAAGAGTTCTGTGTAGTCCTGCAAGAGTGTTTTGATCTCACCAGTGCTCATACTTTTGCTGAGCAGTTGCGCCTCAAAATTTTGGCGTTGCGGATCAAGGTTCGTGGCACGGATGAGGTGCTAGACACTGTAACTGCGTCCTTTGGTGTTGCCCTCGCCAAAGCGGGTGACGATGTGGAAAGCCTTCTGACTCGTGCCGATGATGCGCTCTATCGAGCCAAGCGCAGCGGGCGCAACCGAGTGAACTGAAACTGGCGTTCGGACTCTGGCTGGAATCACATAGCTCCGCAGGATAGGGTGATTCGATTCGCGTTCATTCCGAATGGCAGCCATAGCTAAACTGTAGTATGAAGTGTGAAATCCTAAATGAGCGCAGAACTGAGTGAGGAAGAAATGCGCCAGGCGCTATTCGGCTCTTCAATCCAACCCCTAACCGAACCGTAAGCGTCCGCCCAACACACCTTGCGTGATTAAACGGGCGCCCACCTGTGCGGCAACAGCTCGGTAATCTCACTCGCACGCTGCGTTGGCAGGAGTGTCAGAACATCCTTCAAGTAAGCATACGGATCATGCCCATTGAGCCGCGCCGACTGGATCAAACTCATGATCGCCGCCGCTCGTTTGCCGCTGCGTAAGAGGGGATGATGACTTCACCAGAAGCATTCCCGTTGAACAGGCAGTGGCCGGGTCATGGCTACTACTCGTGCTTGAGGCCTTATTTGAGAATAGACCCGGTATGCAACGTGAGAATTCACAGGTTTTGCCCCCGACC